>Ga0181587_10002479_pt1 | contig 15301 bp, 12 predicted proteins | sample 071ome_27_FD_132463 | JGI IMG/M metagenome (GOLD analysis project Ga0181587, IMG submission 132463) | Coastal salt marsh microbial communities from the Groves Creek Marsh, Skidaway Island, Georgia - 071409AT metaG (megahit assembly) | ecosystem: Environmental > Aquatic > Marine > Intertidal...
ATCGAGCGACGGCACAATCAGCCCCGCAGAGCAGTCGGTACTGTTGCGGGCGGCCCGGTCGCTGCATATTCCGGCAGAGGCCATCGCCTCCATCTGGTCCTCGTACCAGGGTGGTGGTGGGCAGGGCGGCGGCCGGCGCCAGACCGCCGCGCAGGCCTCGCAGCCTCTATCGCAGGCGTACGCCGCGCTGGGCATCGAGCAAAGCGCCACCGACGCTGAGGTGAAAAAAGCCTATCGGAAACTGGTGGGCCAATATCATCCGGACAAGCTGGTTTCACAGGGGTTGCCCGATGAAATGATGGAAATAGCCCGCAATCGGGTACGGGAAATCAACACGGCGTACGACCGGGTAAAACAAGCCCGGGGGTTCAAGTAACAGGGAGATATTGATGAAGCAGACCAGCGTGATTGCACCTTCTATCCTGTCGGCAGACTTCGCCCGCCTGGGCGAGGACGTGGAGGCGGTGCTGGAGGCCGGTGCCGACTGGGTGCATTTTGATGTGATGGACAATCATTACGTGCCGAACCTGACCTTTGGCCCCATGATCTGCAAAGCGCTTAGAAAATACGGCATTGAGGCGCCCATTGACGTGCACCTGATGGTCGAGCCGGTGGACGACCTGGTGGCTCAGTTTGCCGATGCCGGCGCCAGCATGATCACTTTTCACCCTGAGGCCTCGAAGCATGTTGACCGGACCATACAGCTGATTCACGAGAAAGGCTGCCAGGCCGGCCTGGTCTTGAACCCTGCAACCTCGGTCAACGTATTGAAATGGGTGCTTGACGAACTCGATATGGTGCTGCTGATGTCCGTGAATCCCGGATTCGGTGGTCAGAAGTTCATCCCCTACATCATTCAGAAAATTGAGCAGGTGCGCGCCATGATCGATGCCTCGGAGCGCCGGATTCGGCTGGAAATCGATGGCGGGGTCACGGTTGACAATATCGGGGCCATCGGGCGCGCCGGGGTAGACACCTTCGTTTCGGGGTCCTCCATTTTCGGGACCGCCGACTATGCCGCCACCATTGCGGCCATGCGCGCGCAACTGGAGCGGGCGTGAACGGGGCAGGCGACTTGCCCCTGGCAGGGGCCTGCGCCTGCGGCCAGCTGCGGTATCGCCTGATCGCAGCGCCGATGTTCGTGCACTGCTGCCACTGCAGCTACTGCCAATGCCAGACGGGCAGCGCTTTTGCCGTCAACGCCTTGATCGAGCGCAGCCACCTGGATCTGCTCAGCGGTGAGCCTGAGCCCATTGAGTTGGCCACGCCCAGCGGCAAAGGCCAGCGGGTGTTCCGTTGCCCCGAATGCCGGATTGCGTTGTGGAGTCATTATGCGGTCATGGGCAGCAAGGTCGCGTTTGTCCGGGTGGGCACGCTGGACGAGCCGCAACGCTGCCCCCCCGATGTTCACATACACACCACCCGTCGGTTGCCCTGGGTCCGCCTGCCGCGCACTGCCAGGGCGTTCGAAGCGTATTACGAGCCCAAGCAGGAGTGGCCCCTGGAGAGCCGCCAGAGGTTTCTCGCGCTAAAGCATTCATCGGCCGACTGAAACGCGGTCGCCTGGCTCCCCCAGTTCGCTGATGAGGATCGCCTTCAGCCAACTGCGCGTGGCAGCCGCCCGGCCCTGACCGCATGGCGCCGGGTCGAATTTGGGTTTGATGCACATCCTCTGAATCTTTTGACCGGGATCAAGCCGCGCCGATGTGTCTTCGTTAGACTGATGGCATGAACGCGCTGGCCGGACGTCTCAAACGTGAACACGATACCGTGGTGTGCATGACACGCATTTATTGCGGGGCACACCATGAGCACCCGCCGGGTGCGCTGTGCGAAGATTGCGCCGCGCTGATGCGGTACTCGGAACGCCGGCTGGCGAAGTGCCCGTATGGTGACAAAAAGCCGACCTGCGCCAACTGTCCCATCCACTGCTACAAGCCTGAACCCAGGGCCCGCGTTCGTAACATCATGCGCTATGCGGGACCTCGAATGACCTGGCGTCATCCGGGGCGGGCGCTGGTGCATATGTTCGACAAGTTTCGTAAAGTGTTGCATCCACGTGAACTGCGACGGTTACGTCAGCGATCTTAAGCCTCGCACGGGATTGACCTGGATGCCCCGTGAAAAAGACCAAGCCTGATTAATTTTGAATGCTCGAATGCTTCCTTCGTGCAGGCAAGCGCCAAAGCTGCGCTATTGTAAGCGCTTACCACCTGATGTATCGTAGGCGCTAAGTTAAGCATAAAGCCGTATGAGCTAGAAATTCCAAAGGACAGGGGAAACATTTCGGTGGCGGCTTGCCGAACTGCCGAACGCGTATCAACAGTGACGAAGGGAGAGAGTTTAATGAGATTTTCCAGTAACAGAAGCGCCAGCCTGCGCCCCGCCCTGATCGCGACGGCATTGGCAGGATTGCTGGCCTCGGTCGGCGCACAAGCGAGCGTAAGTTATTCCACCGATTTCGAGTCACCCACGGCCATGACTGAAGATAATTGGAGGTTTGCGGTCAATTACTTCACGCCGGATTGTGCCACCTACCAATCATCGCCATATGGCGATGCTGCACCGGATAACGGCCCCCAAATTTCGGCGCTAGCTCACGGCGCAAGCTCGCAGGTGGCCAACATCTATAGCAACTACGATGACCCCGCCCATACCACCACGTGTCTGGAAACCAACGTATACCAAGAGGTTACTCTTGAAGCGGGTGATGAAGGTGACTACACATTCAGTTACGACGTTGAATTTCCGCCGGAAGAGTTTAGGGCTACGAAGGCCAACGGTTACGTTAGGGTGTTCGCCCCTGGCTTTTCAAGCGTCTTGCTGTCTGTAGCGGCCCCTTCGGATGCGGAAGGCAGCAAGGAAATTGCTGTTACGCTGACGGCTGAAATGGCCGCGGGTGGCATTCTCCAGTTCGGTTTTAATAACTACGCTTACAATTATGAATCGTCCGGGATGTACTACGACAATGCCAGTTTCGCGATGGATGAGCCGCCACCACCGCCACCACCACCGCCACCGCCACCACCACCTGAAGAGCCAGGTTCGGTGACCAGCATTCCTACACTGGATATGCTCGGCAAACTGGCTCTGCTGCTGGCCCTTGGTGTCATGGGCATGGTAGTGCTCAACCGTCGCGGTCTGTAAAAAGTCTCGCGCAGGACAGAATCAATGGCCCGCCCATCGGCGGGCCATTTTTTTTTGGGCGCGCCACCACGCCCCCGTGTTGACCGGGTTCCCCGGTTGTCGGAACATGGCCCGCGGTATGAACAACCGAGCGATCAAAAAATGGGTTCTGGCGGCAGTGGCAACGGCCGTCGTACCTGCTCAAAGCATCCAGGCCGAGGCGCCGGAGGGATATTATGATGGCGTCGACGCTGGCTCGGCGCAGTCGTTACGAGCGACTTTGCACCCCGTCATCGACGACCATACCCGGTTCCCCTATACCTCGTCAGATACTGACACCTGGGATGTGCTGGAACTGGCAGATGAGGACCCCGTCGACAGCGGTCGAATCATCACGCTCTATCGGAATTCCAGCCTGCAAAAGTGGAGTGGAGGTACGAGCCAGTACAACCGGGAGCACACCTGGCCGCGATCCTACGGGATATCGGAAAACGGCCCGGATCTGAACTATCCCTTCACCGACATGCATCATCTCTTTCTGGCGGACCCCGATTACAACGCGTATCGCTCGAACAAACCCTTCGAAGATTGTGACGCTCAATGCAGCGAGTGGACCACGGAGGAGAGCGCCGGACGCGGCGGGCAGGGCGGCGCTTATCCGGGTGACTCGAACTGGACCGACGGCGAATACACCGATGGTCGCTGGGAGGTCTGGGATGACCGCAAGGGCGACATCGCGCGCGCCATGTTCTACATGGATCTGCGCTATGAGGGCGGAACGCACGGGGTGACGGGGGCGGACGAGCCCGACCTGATCCTTACCGATGACCGGGACCTGATCGACAGCGCGAGGACCGGTCAGAATGAACCGGTGGCCTACATGGGGATGTTGTCGACGCTGTTGCACTGGAACCGGCAGGATCCGGTGGACGCTGTCGAAATACAGCATCACGAGACGGTTGCTTCCTACCAGGGCAACCGGAACCCCTTTATTGACCGGCCCGAATGGGCTGAATGCCTGTTTCTGGACAGGTGTGGCGTGGTGATCAATGCCGGCATGAACGACGCCTGGTACAACCCCGACACAGCCGGACAGGGGCTTATGATCACGGTATTGCCGACTTTCGAACTGGTGTTCCTGGCCATGTTCACTTTTGAAACGGAACGCCCGCCGCAGGACACGTCCTTCACCTTGGGTGAGCCGGGCCATCGCTGGATCACTGCGCTCGGTCACTATTCCGGCAACACCGCCACGCTGGCTGTCGAGATCACCTCGGGCGGTGTGTTCAGCCAGGCCGAGCCGGCGGTGACCCAGTCCGACGACGGAACGTTTACGCTGACATTCAGCGACTGCAACCATGCGGTGCTGACCTATGACATGCCGGGTGCCGGGTTGGAGGGAACCATCCCGCTGGAGCGCAGCGTCAAGGATAATGCCGCGCTATGCGAGAGCCTGAGCCAGGCGCTGCAAGGGGCAGCGCAGTGACCACCAGGCGCAACGGCCCGCCGGCAGCCGCTGCATCAAGCGGATAGCAGGTGACCAGCGTCAGCCGATCGGCGCTGGGGTCAAGCACCAGCTCCCGGTTGCGGCTGTCGATGATATCGAATTGGGTGACCGCGAACTCACGAAGCGATTGGGTTGTCTGGATGCGTATTCGTTCACCCGGCTGAAGTTCGTCAAGGAAGCGAAAATGCGTGTCCCGGTGACCGCTGAGCACCAGGTCAGACTGATGAACGTCGTTGAGCGCGGCCGGTCCGAATGCCAGGTTTCTGCCGGAAGCACCTTCGAGGATGATCTGGCGAATGCCGCGCTCAGGAAGCTCCAGGATACCCGCTGGAGCCGTGTCCGCCCATGGCCATGGCCTGGCTTCCGACTCACCCCGCATGACACGACTCCAGGCCCGTTCCATCAGTGCCTGAGCCATCTCTGCCTTGACCGGAATCCACAGGGCTTCAATCAGAAAAAGGGCGGCGGTGATGAACGCCGCCGCAAAGGGCCATCGGCGCCATTTGCCCATCACTTCAGGGAGGTTCCGTCAACGGCAGGAGACGGGCCCAATGGCAAACGACGGCCACAGAACAGGTAGAGACCGGTGGCCATCAGGAGTGTCAGGGCGGACAGCAGCACCTGGGCCACCCAGCCTGTGGCGGTGGCGGGAAATCCCGCGCTCGCGGCCGTGCTGCCGGCGGGCAGCAGGCTGGGTATGGAGGCCCTCTCCAGCGTGACATCGCTCGCTCGTGCGGGCGTTCGGTCCACCGCTACCAGGCTGGTGTGCCGGGTGAGCAGTTCATGTCTCAGGGCGATGTCCGTCACCGCCGACTTGATGGCATCCGGATCGGCGCCGTAGACGATGCTGTCTTCCAGTGCCTCGATCTTTTTCCGCGCCCACAGTGTCGCCAGGGCCTCCGCGCCCTCGCTGAGCCGCGGTCGGGCGTTCAGGCCCCATGGCTGTCCGTTCAATTGCCCGCACAGAAAAACTTCCCGCGGCAGCAGGGGCATTCTGGCGGTAATCCACAATGGTTCGCCGGCATACAGGTCAGGAATGACCTCCGGGTAGTACTCCGCGTCGACGCCCAGGTCGACGCAGACATCGGACACCGCCGGATTTCGAATTCGCGTCCACAGGGAAACCATTCGTTCTTCCACATCCTCGAGCCGGCCGATATGCGTATGCGTCCCTCGCCCCGTCTCCGCGGCCTTGCGCATGAACCACGAGTTGGGGGCTGAGCCGATGCCCACGGTGAACAGCCTGGACCCTTCCAGCTGTTCCGCGATCTGCAGCAGCAGCTCGGGTTCGTTGCCCACGCTGCCATCGGTGATGAAAATGACCTGTCGAAACCGCCCGTGAAGCGCGGGCAGGGACAGAGCGGCCTCCAGTGCTGGCGCCATGACGGTGCCGCCATCGGCCCGCAGTCCCTCCAGGTACTCGCGCGCGAGCGCGCGATAGTGATCGGTGGCGGGCACCGATTGATCGAAGAGCTGTTCGGTTTCGGAATTGTACTGGATCAGGTTGAAGGTATCGCTGGGTTCCAGTTGCTCCAGCCCGTTCTTGAGCGCAGCCCTGGCCTGATTCAGGGGGGCGCCTTCCATCGAACCCGATGTATCAATGATGAAGACCACTTCCCGGGCCTGGGGCTCAAGCCCCTCCAGCAGGGGGGGCGCCAGCATCAACTGGGCATAGACGGCATCGCCGCCGTCCCAGGTCAACAGTTCCGCCCGGGGCTCAGCGCCCAGCTCAGGGGTCCAGGTCAGTTCGAAATCACGGTCGGGCAGGTCGCGCTCATCGAGCAAGGCGACGCGGTAGCCCTCGGGGACAAGCGAAATATCCACGTCATGGTAGCGGCTTTCGATGCTGTTATACCCCAGGGATGTGCGCAACAGGAATTCCAGCCGCAGGGGCCGATGGTGGCCGCTTTCCGGTACGGTCAATGGGGGCACCGGGGCAGGGTCGATCCGGGCGGAAGCGCGGTGGTTGTCCCAGCGTGGGGCAAACGTCATGGGCAGGCGCAGACTGAAGCTGCCATCGCGCCACTGGACGTTGCACAGGAAACCGATGGTGACGCGGATGATCTCACCCGGCCCGATATTGGCCAGCCGTGACTCGTATTGACGGGGTCGCTGTTGCTCCAGCAGTGAGGCCACCTGGCCCGCGGCCCGCGCCTGCTGGTAGACGCGCCGGGCTTCCTGGCGCTCCCGAATCTCGCCCGCGATGACACGGTCGCCCACTGCTATCTGCATCCGGTCTACGGCGGCGCCATCGGGCAGCGGAAAGCGGTAAACACCCTCGGCCCAGTCTGTGCCCTGGTTGATGAATACCTGCTGTACTTCGACTCGCGCAACCAGGCCCGTGACATCCACGCTCATGCGGGTTTCCAGCGCCATGCTGTTCCATTGGCTGGTCGAGGACACCAGTTCGATACCCCAGAAGTCGTCCGCACGGGCCGTTTCGGTCCTGAGTAGAATCATCGCCAGCAGAACGATGGCCAGAATAAGAAGAACCCGGTCATGCCACCTCAGGCCGGCATCAGGGCCGGCTGGCAGGCCCCTGAGCCGCGCCTGCCGATGGGCGAACTCCGGATAGCGGCGCCAGGCGTCGCTTTCAAGGGTGTCCCGGATGGATGGGTCCGCGGGGCAGCCCGCTCGAATTTCCTGTGAATGGCTTCCTGTCGACATGTTGCTCGATCTCCCGCTGTTTCTCGCTTTGATCGCCATTTCAGCGCACGGATGTGTTGCCAGCGTGTCTGCTGCGGGCGGTTTGTGGTCGGAATTCGGGCAAGACGGTGGCAACGGGCGTTGAGCCTGCCCAAAAACCTGCTCCGGGGTGTCGCGGGAAGTATCATGTCCGTCGGAGGAATCGTATATGCAACGACAAATCGCCATCGTCGAGGACGAAGCTGCTATTCGCCATAATTACGAGGACGCGCTCAGCCGCTATGGCTACCACGTCAACGGCTATGCCGACCGTCCGTCCGCCATCGAGGCGTTTCGACGCCGACTGCCCGATCTGGTCATCATCGATGTCGGTTTGGGGGACGATGTGGAGGGCGGTTTCGAATTGTGCCGCGAACTCAGGGGGCTCTCCAGGGGTTTGCCCATCATCTTCCTGACGGCCCGGGATTCGGATTTTGATGTGATTTCCGGGCTGCGCCTCGGTGCCGACGACTACCTCACCAAGGACATCTCACTGCCGCACCTGGTCGCCCGCGTGGTCGCGCTTTTTCGCCGTATCGAAGCGCTTGCCGGTGATCGTCAAGAGGAGAAAATGCTGCAGCGCGGTTCGCTGAAACTCTCGGTGGAGCGGATGGAAGTTCACTGGCAGGAGCACAAGGTGCCGCTGACGGTGACCGAATTCTGGATCATTCACTCCCTCGTCCGGCACCCCGGGCATGTGCGCACCCGACAGCAGTTGATGGACGATGCCAACGTGCTGGTCGATGATCAGACCATCACCAGCCACGTCAAGCGCATCCGCAAGAAGTTTCACGAGGTTGACCCTGATTTCGACCACCTCGACACCATTTATGGCGCGGGTTACCGCTGGAAGCCGGAGTCTGCCGCCTAGCAGCCGCGAAGGCCTGCTCTGACCCGCCATTGCGGGTTATCCTGTTGACATGAAACTGCGTAACCAGTTGCTGACGCTGTCCCTGGCCACCCTGCTGGTGCCCTGGGCCGGGTGGATGCTGGTGCAGGAACTGGAGGCCTTTTTGCGCAAGGGCCAGGAGGAGGCCCTGCTGGCAACGGCGCGCACCATGGCCGAGGCCCTGCCGGATGACCAGCGCGGCGCGCTCAGACTGCGCGCTGTTCCCCACCTGCATCTGCGCGCACTGATTTCTCCACCCTATGTTGACGGCTATGCCGATGACTGGCTGGGATTGACCCAGGGTGTCCGTTTCGAAGCGAACACCGGCGATCTTTCGCTGACGCTGCTGGCGGGCCGGTATGGCGATCAGGTGTATCTGCACTGCCGCGTGGTCGACCCGACGCGGGTTCGGCAGAGGGCGCCCGGGGGGCATTCGTTGGCGGCGGATGGCCTGCTGATCTTTTTGCGCAGCAACCGCGGCCTGGTGAGTTTTCGCGTTCAGGCGGCCGCCCCCGGGCCATTGAATCTCAGCAGCCAGGGGGAGCAGGGCGGCCAGCTTACCGGGTTCTGGCTGGACACGGATGATGGCTACCAGGTCGAGCTTGCCCTGCCACTGGCGCCAGAGCCGGGGCGGAACAGCCCGGTGGAGATCAGCCTCGGCGCACTGGATATGCGTGATTACCCCTCCGGGCCCCGGCTGGCGGGTGAAGCCGGCACGCTTGAGTCGATGCGGCCTGCTTCATGGTTGCGGCTGGTCAGCGCCGACTCTGAATTTCGGCAGTGGCTGTCCGCGGTGGGGCCGCCAGGCACGCGCGCCTGGCTGGTGGACAGGGAGGGCTGGGTGCTGGCCGGGTCGGGCAATCCTCCGACACCCGGGCAGCGACAACTGACCTGGGTCGAGCGGGTCATTTACCGGGGCGTGGCCGGCGCCAGTCTTGAACCGGACGGTGACCGGCCGGAATTCGTGGTTCGGTTTGAAGAGCCCCTGGTGGACGCCGCGCTGGCCGGGGCAAAAGCCAGCCGTTGGACCCAGGATCCTGACACTGCCGTGGTGCGCAATGCCGTGGCCATGCCCGTGACCCTGGATGGCCAGGTGATGGGCGCGATCGTGCTGGAAACCACCACGGACGGACTGTTGCTGGTCACCAACCGCGCGCTGGGTCGCATCATGTTGACCACCCTGGCGCTGATGTTGGTGTTGGGCGCGAGCCTCTGGTGGTTTGCCTCGCGACTGTCCCGCCGGGTCCGGCGACTGAGCGGAGCGGTCAGCGAGGCCATGGATGATTCCAGCCAGCCGGGGCCGTTGCCGCTGACGCATGACCGGGACGAATTGGGCGAGCTGGCGCGAAACAATGCCCGTCTGTTGCGCGCGGTGGCTGAATACAATGCCTACCTCCGCAAGCTGGCCGGCCGGCTGTCCCACGAGTTGAAGACGCCTTTGGCCATCACCCGGTCGTCCCTGGACAACCTGGGCAGCCAGGCGCTGGATGGTGAAGCCCGGCGCTACCTCGAGCGTGCGCGCGAGGGCCTGGACCGGCAGGCCTCGATTGTTCGAGCGATGTCCGAGGCGACCCGGCTGGAGGCGGCGATAGAGGCCTCCGAGTGGGATGAAGTCGATTTGCGGGCGGTATTGCGCAGTTGCGTGGAGGCCTATCGCGGCGTGCACACAGGCAGACGGATCGAGCTGGAGCTTCCGGGCGAACCCTGCCTGTGGCCGTGCGCGCCCGATCTGTTGGCCCAGGCGCTGGACAAGCTGGTGGACAACGCCATATCGCTGACCGGGCCGGAAGATGAAGTCAGGGTCCGGCTGGCCAGGCACGCAGAGCATTGCCAGATAAGCGTGGCCAACACCGGATCGCAATTGCCGGATGTCTTGCCCGAGCAGTTGTTTGACTCGCTTGTGAGCATGCGCGAGCGGGGCGCGGGACGTCACCTGGGTCTCGGCCTGCACATCGTGCGGCTGGTAGCAGAAGCGCACGGCGGCCGGGTGGGCGCCAGGAACCTGGACAATGGACAAGGCGTGGAGTTTACCCTGTCGCTGGGCGCCTGATGGATGCGGATCAAGGCTGCTCTGGCCGCCCAATGCGGTTAGAATCGGCCGTTAACCCAAGGACGCGAGAGCAAACGCTTGGACAAGGCAACATTCGATCAGCTATGCGCGGGCGGGCACAACCGGATTCCGGTGTGGCGCGCCATTCTGGCCGACCTCGACACGCCGCTGTCGGTCTACCTGAAACTGTGCGACGGCCGCGATTCCTACCTGTTTGAATCCGTTGAGGGTGGTGAGACCTGGGGCCGCTATTCCATCATCGGCTTGCCCTGTCGCCGCCGCTATGTGATCGAAGGCCACCGCATCAGCGTGCATGATTACGGCCAGTGCATCAGCGAAGAGCATGTGGACGATCCCCTGCAGGAAATCGCACAGCTGCAGGCTGCTTTTTCCACGCCCCGCGTGGACGAACTGCCCCTGTTCACCGGCGGGCTGGTGGGATATTTCGGTTATGAAACCGTCCAGTTGATCGAGCCGCGGCTGGGCGAGCACGCCAAACCCGACGAGCTGGGCGCGCCGGATACCGTGCTGCTGTTGTCGGAGGAGGTGGCGGTCTTTGATAACCTGGAAGGGCGCTTATGGCTGATCGTCAACATCGATCCTTCCGAGCCCGATGGCTGGGCGCGGGCACAGCGGCGCCTCGATACCCTGGAGCACCGGCTGCGTTCGGGCAGCACGGGTTATGGGCTGGCCGTTAAGGGTGAGCCCGTCGACGAGGGCGATTTTCGTTACGGGTTTACGCGCGAGGCCTTCCTGGAGGCCGTCAGGCGCAGCCAGGAATACATACTGGCCGGTGATATTTTCCAGGTGGTGCTCTCGCAGCGCATGAGCGTGCCCTTCAAGGCCCGGCCGCTGGATGTCTACCGCGCGCTGCGGGCGCTGAATCCTTCTCCTTACATGTATTTCATTGATCTGGGCGACACCCAGATCGTGGGTTCCTCACCGGAGGTCCTGGTTCGGGTACAAAACCGGAAAGTCACCGTGCGGCCAATCGCCGGCACCATCCACCGCGGCGCCAGCCCCAAGGAAGACCAGGAATTGGCGGAGAAGCTGCTTAACGACCCCAAGGAGCGCGCGGAGCACGTGATGCTGATTGACCTGGGGCGAAACGACGTGGGCCGCGTGGCCAAAACGGGCAGCGTGGCGATGACCGACACCATGGTCATCGAGCGCTATTCTCACGTGATGCACATCGTTTCCCAGGTGGACGGTGACCTGGAGGACGGCCTGAATTCAATGGACGCGCTTCGCGCCTCTTTCCCCGCCGGCACTTTGTCCGGGGCGCCCAAAATACGCGCCATGGAGATCATCAGTGAATTGGAGCCGGTCAAGCGAAACATCTACGCCGGCGCCGTCGGGTACCTCAGTTGGCATGACGACGCCGACCTGGCCATCGCCATCCGCACCGCGGTGATCCGGGACGGCAAACTGCATGTGCAGGCGGGCGCGGGCATTGTGGCGGACTCCGACCCTGAGCGCGAATGGGAAGAGACCATGAACAAGGGGCGCGCGCTGATCACGGCGGTCGACCGGGCCTCGCGCGGATTGTGATTGCGTTATGCCCGTGAACCCTTTGCTCGCCAAGCTGGAAAACATCCTGGGGCCGGGCGGAGTGGTGTCTTCCGAGGCCCTGTCTGAGCGCGCGACATCCTATTGGAACCCGGCCCCGACGCGGGCGCTGGCGCTGTTGCGCCCCGATTCCACCGAACAACTCAGCCAGGTCATGCGTCACTGTCATGAGCACGGTCAGAGCATGGTCATCGAGGGTGGTCGAACGGGCGTTGTGGCCGGCGCTGAATCGCGCGCCGAGGATGTGATTATCTCGCTGGAACGCATGTCCGCCATTGAATCCGTCGACGAGGTGGGCGGCACCGCCATTATACAGGGGGGTGCTGTCTTGCAGACGGTGCAGGAGCAGCTGGCGGAACAAGGGTTTTTGTTCCCCCTCGACCTCGGCGCCCGAGGCAGCTGCACCATCGGCGGCACCGTGGCCACCAATGCGGGCGGTATGAACGTGCTCCGCTACGGCATGATGAGACACCTGGTGTTGGGGCTGGAGGCCGTTCTGGCGGACGGGACGGTCGTGTCCTCAATGAACCAGATGCTCAAGAACAACACCGGCTATGACCTGAAGCAGTTGTTTATCGGCAGCGAGGGAACCCTGGGTGTCGTCACCCGGGCGGTGTTGCGCCTGTTTCCGCTGCCCGCCAGCCGCCAGACCGCGATGGTGGCCACGCAATCGTTCGATGAGGTGGTTCGCCTGTTGAGAACCTCACAGGCTGAGCTGGCCGGAACGCTCAGCGCTTATGAAGTCATGTGGAATTCCTATTACCGCGCGGTAACGGAACCGGGCGGGCATCGACCGCCCATGGATCGCGACCACGCCTTCTATGTGATGATCGAAGCGGAAGGCGCCGATCCCGAGGCTGACGATCTGCGCTTCAACCGTTTGTTGGAGCAGACCCTGGAATCAGCGTGTATTGTCGACGCGGTGATTCCGAAGTCCGATGCCGAACGTCGCGCTTTGTGGAACGTGCGTGAGGAATTCGATGCCGTCCTTCCCGCGTTTTTATACGACGTCAGCCTGCCTATTCGTGACATGCCCGCTTATGTCGATGGCCTCTCGGATGATTTGCGAGCGCGTTGGCCGGCGGTCGAATTTCAGGTGTTCGGACACATGGCCGACGGCAACCTGCATCTGTTCGTCAATCCGGGCGAGGAAGGCGTCAGCCAGTCCGATTGTGACGAGCTGGTTTACCAGCGCCTTGCACGCTACCAGGGATCGATCTCCGCCGAGCATGGAATTGGGCTGGAGAAGCGTGCTTGGCTCTCATCCAGCCGCAACGCCCAGGAAATCCGCCTGATGAAAACGATAAAGGCTTCCCTGGACCCCAGGGGTCTGCTCAATCCGGGGCGAATCATCTGAGCTGGCAGGGTGCAGGTGAAACCTGTCTGAGCCGATATCCATACGCGACTGCGGGCCCCCGCCGTTTCCCCGGGATATTAATAATGTGACCCAACTCATTGATTTTTAGACGAGATAGGGCTATCTTTCGCCCTATGAAAGCCATCTTGGCCATTTTGTTGATCCTGGCATCGCTGCAGCCGATGCCGGTTTCCGCGTGCGATATGCACGGGGATGCCGGCAATGCGCACCCCGCTGAAATGCCCGGGCACATGGATATGGACATGGATATCGAAATGGGCTTGGACCATGATATGACGAATCAGGCCGAAGCCCATGGCTGCTGCGCGGAGCCGGACGCTGTCGATGAGGGCTGTGAGCGTTCAGCCTGCCTGTCATGCGTGGTCACCGTGGCCGCGGTCTTCGAACCGGCTTTCCTGATGGCGGCGATGCCCGCTTCGACCTGGTCTTCCGCGACTGCCGGTTGCCTGGCGCCCAGCCACGACGCGCACCCCTACCGACCTCCCAGAACCCACTCCTGAGCAGATCTCGCCTGCCCGGCTGATGTAGCCGCCAAGGCGTTGTTTTCGTTCGCCCGTCCCTATGAGGCGGGCACCGATGCTTTTGGAGAGAATGATGTTCGCATCCCAGTTGCGTGTTTTTCGCCCCCGCGGCCTGCGGTCGCGTGGCTGTTTATTGATCGCTGTTTCTATCGTCGCATGCCCGAGCTGGGCCGATGGCCTCAGCCTGGCCGACGCGGAGCGTATCGCCCTGGACCAGGCTCCCTCGCTGAAGGCGGTTGCCGCCCGGCAAGTGGCCATTGAGCAGCGCGCGGTTGCTGCCGGTGAACTGCCCGATCCGATGCTCAAGGCCGGTTTCATGTCACTGCCGACCGATACGTTTCACCTGGGCCAGGAGCCGATGACCCAGGTGCAGGTGGGTATCGTTCAGAAGTTCCCACGCGGAAGCAGCCGGGCATTGCGCGCGGAGCAGATGCAGGAACGCTCGGCGGCACTGGGCCAGGTGGCGCTGGATGAGCGCTTGCGGCTGAGGCTGGCGGTGACCGAGGAATACATAGAAATCATACGGCAACGAAAACTGGCGGAAATCACTGTGGAAGCCAGGTCTGCGTTTACCGAGTTGGAGGACATCACGCGCGGTTACTACGCCACCGGAAAGGTGCAGCAGCAGGATGTGCTGCGCTCCGCGGTGGAATTGGCCAGGGTGGAAGACCGTGCGACCCGGATCGCGCAGGAAGAAGATCGCGCCCGCGCGCGCCTGGAAGCCTGGATTGGTGAACATGCCTGGCGCGAGATTGAGCCGGGCTGGCCCGAGTTCGATCCGCCCACGGCGCCGGAAGCCATGCATCAGGCCCTGGAACAGCATCCGCGCATTGCCGCCCTCAATGAACAGGCACGGGCCGCGGACACCGCGGTGGAACTGGCGGATCAGCGATACAAGCCGGAATTTGGCATCGATCTCACCTACGGGGCCAGGGGCGGAACCCACCCCGATGGCCGCGACCGTTCCGACCTGCTCTCCGTGATGCTCATGATGGATCTGCCGCTGTTCAGCGGCAATCGTCAAGACCGGCTCAAGGCGGCCGCGGTCTCCGAGTCCTCGGCGGCCATGTATCAGCGAGACGATGCGTGGCGGAAAATGCGCAGCGAGGCGCGTATGCAATGGTCGGTTCTGCAGCGCCAGGCGGAACGTCTGCAGAGGTTTGAACGTTCATTGCTGCCCGATGCGCGGGACAACGCTGAATCCGCCCTGTCTGCATACCAGGCGGCACTGGGTGACCTGACCACTCTGATGCGCGCGCGCATCAACGAATATGACCTGCAACTGCAGTATGTCGATCTCCATGCCGAACGGCTCAAAACCCTGGCCCGTCTGCGTTACCTGCAAGGTGAGTCATCATGAACAAGCGAACACTGTTGACGGCGTTAATGATCGCCTCTTTCGTGGCCGGCGCCCTGCTGGGGCCAAAATTGCTGCCGACGCCGGAGCCCGCCCTTAACGCGGAGCCGGCGCGGGCCGAGCGTGACATTCTCTATTGGGTGGCGCCCATGGACCCCAATTTCCGGCGCGACAAGCCTGGCAAATCGTCCATGGGGATGGACCTGGTGCCCGTCTATG
>Ga0181587_10002494_pt1 | contig 15266 bp, 16 predicted proteins | sample 071ome_27_FD_132463 | JGI IMG/M metagenome (GOLD analysis project Ga0181587, IMG submission 132463) | Coastal salt marsh microbial communities from the Groves Creek Marsh, Skidaway Island, Georgia - 071409AT metaG (megahit assembly) | ecosystem: Environmental > Aquatic > Marine > Intertidal...
GTACCGCTCTATCTGGACTTTTGAATGTGCCTGCACCGAGCAGTGTTCTTGTTTGTAGGGCATTAGCAAAGTGTCCGCAAGATCTAGAGGCACTACAGACCAGAAGTATTTCAGCTTGGACCCTAGAGACGCGCACCTCTCTCGCGCGTTGTTTGTGCCCATTTCCGAGTGGTACGTGTACGTGATCAGGTCCTCGGGGATGTGCGTAGTTAATAAACCTTTACTGTACAACCTCAAACCGTTTAGACAGTCACTACTTGATAAAGCATAGGGATGTACAGGCCATGGTGTATCGATACTTTTTAAGAACTCTGTTCTCCACACACCGTTCCAGGGTATCTCTGGAATCTGTCTCTCAAAGAATGTGGTGAAGTAGGTATTCACGTTCGACTCACGAAAAGCCCCGTATGCCCTGGGGAACAACGACTCATCTCCCACAATCTTGAAATTTGGGTATACGTAATGAGCATTGCACGCTTCTAATTGCGCTATCATTTTCGCTAGAGACAGCTCGTGACTATAACTATCGTCTGACCCTATCCAGCACACATATTCAGAGTTGCAGTTAGTGAATATGTAGTTTATGGCTGCGTCGGGACTTCCCGAGTTGGCTTCGGTTTTTGACACTGTAATCCTACCGTCAATAGCTGCAAGTCTCTTGGCCACGGTCAGCGAGGCGTCTGTCGAGCAATCGTCGACAATCCGAATGTCTAAGTCGACACCTATCTGCCCTAACACTGACATGATGCAGCTGGAGAGCCACGCTTCACGATTAAACACAGGTATCAGGACTGTTATTGTTGGGTTGTGTTTTCCCACGCGCTTCATGCTAGACATGACCCTTCTATTTTCAGACAAAATCCGTACATGTACGGCTTGACTAATATGTCACGATGCTCCAACCTTTGGAAGAAATATTTTTCACAATATACTCTTCTAGGCCTCGCTTACAGACATTCAGTTACTACTATAAGTATCACGACAGGGGTTGTTCGTTGAAAGAAAAAAATTTACTATTACGCTTCGAACAGGTCCGTTTACTCGCACGTATGTCACCGTGTTCTCGAAGAAAGTTCGGTGCCCTCATCATAAACCCAAAGACGAACTCTGTGGTCAGCGAGGGGTTCAACGGAACGCCGAGAGGCGCAGGTGGTGAGTTTTGCGGTGGTGATACGTGCCTCCGCGACACTCGCGGTATCGCGAGTGGATGCGACGTCTCTGTGGGATGTCATCATGCAGAGGCTAACGCGATCACTATCGCAGCACGTCTAGGCGCATCTACAGACGGTTGCTGGCTTGTGGTAAACGGAGAGCCGTGTATCGCATGTGCCAAACTTGTACACCATGCTGGGGTTGTACGCGTGTACTGCATCGATGGGGGATACTCTTCCTCCGAAGGTGTCGAATACTTGGAGCATCACGGCGTAGATGTAGTACTAAGGCCTGGCGATGCTGCGGCTACAATGCTACACTGTCCACCCACAAACAGTTCACCTGCAGGTTCGTTATGTCTACAAACACACAAGCACCCATAGAGACTGAAGCAGCACGTAAAGAGCGACTGTCTCGCCTGTCTGATCGACTAAAAGGCTCTGTCGGGCAAAGATCAGAGCCTGCGGGTAACGCCTCAGACGACACTCAGACTTCTGAGAAGAGGCCTGATCGCGAGCTGCGGCTTGAGCGGCTCGCCCTGAAACTGAAGGCGGATGTTACTCTGAGGGAGCGCGACCATGGTGAGTAAGCACATCGAACTGCCTAAAGGGGGAGAGGATCGGATTAAGGGTCAGACCCGCGACCCCGTCGCTGAGCCAGAATACGACATTACCTCTAGAACTTACAACGTATTAGAGAGCAGCGATCGTGACGCTGTACTCGGAGCGTGGTTTGGCTCTTTAGAATATGTATCATTCGAGAATGAGCGTCCCGAAGTCGTGACTCAGGACGAACTCAGGGCAGCCCAGACAAAGTTGTATGCTACCCTAGAGAGTAACGGCGTAAATGTGCGTAAATACAGTCGGAACCGTGTGTTTCGAGTATACATTAATCCTGTGAAGGGGTTGTATCTCGAAATACGCGAGCCTTACTTGGACATACAGCGTGTAAATACAAAGAAGTCGCAGATACCCCCAGAGATCGTTGAGAAAATTGATGCGTCCGTGGATGTCTACGACGAGTGGCGCAGTCACAGAGCTTTGGCGATCTTGAGGAGAGAAGTCGAGCACATGCTGCCGCTTCTCGAGCAATGGTTGTCGGATAATAATATATCACTCACTGGAGGAGGAGCGATAGATCTTTTCGAGTTAGGCGACTCTTCGGAGGACGAGCTCGTATCTGCAGAGATCGATCTCCGTCAAGACGCTTTAACTGAGCAAATAGAAGAATCTCGGCGAGAGCAGGACAGTGAAGCGATTACCCGTTTGGAGGCTCAGAAGAGTGCGCTGGCCTACGCAGAGGCAAGTGAGGAAGAGCTTGACTTTAGTGGCGAAGATTGGGGGTCTCCTGAAGATACGTCCGATTACGACCCCTCAGAGGACGATGATGAGTGGCCTGACGACGAGGGGGTTGACTGGGACGCCCTGGAGGCTGATCAGCGCACAGAAACTGCAGTAGATCAGATCGTGAGTCGTATAGATACAGGGCGGATCACTTCGGAACTTACGGGGGCTTTCTATGAAGACCTGGATCGACGTGGGATTGGTAAGTTGAGGCCCGTCGTTCGGGTAAATCAGGAAAATGGTGAGGTGTATGTCGGCGCAGTCGAGGGGTATCTTGAGGGTGTGGCTTTACCCTACGGGCTCGATTTCGATGAGCGTCGAGAATTCGTAAAGGCAGTTAAGCAGTTCGAGAACAGTAAGAGATCTAAGAATGACGAAGTACTTGCGGTTGTCGCCACGGAATTGGGCGTGCCCGCCGCCGAGAAAAAGTCTCTTTTGGCATATAGCGTGCCTCAGTTCACTGTACGTAAAGACTATCTAAATGAGTACGTTGAGCGGGCACAGCCTTACGAGGTTGACGCGATTGAAAATTCTGTGCAGGAACTCTTGGGGCAGTTCGTACCTAAGCCGACTAAAGAGCTGTTTAACGAACTTCAACCGATGATTGAGTCGCTCTTTAGATACGACCCTTCGAGCGTGGTGTATCACAATTACCTTGACCGTATGGTCGAGGCCGCAGATTCGGCTGAGTTGTGGAAGACCTCTGCGCGTTACAGGATGCCTAACTATCGACGTCTCCAGTCTAAAGCTGCTTCGGTGTATGGCGAACGTGGGTATGTGCCTGTAGCTGAAGATCCTGTCGCGGGTCTTGAGGACTATTTGTCGCGCGTCGTCGCGAACACAAAACGTATAACCGAGGGCGACCCTGTTTACTTCTACTCACTGTTTGATCCCGATGTGTATCTCGCTGTTTTCGAAGATCAGGGCGCTGACGCTGAAAGTACGTACCTTGGGCATGGCGAGTTTGAAGATCTACCAGAGTGTGTCGGTGCAGCGTTGGATGTTCAGCGAGGCGTCGGTTCCCCTCCACCCCCAATCGATCCTGGCAGCCCTCTTTCGGATATTCCAGAATACAGTTACAGCTTTGAAATGGAGTTTGGCAACTTCGACAAGCCCACGATACGCAGATGTCAGAACCTGGAGCGTATGGTGCTACCTCGCCAAAACGTGTCTCTGGAGTTGTTATCTACCGCTGTTTTTGACAGCATCCGAGAGTTATACCGATACTACGCTTTAGCGACAGATGTAGAGATTGATATAACGTACGGTGATTCCACTGACATTGGTCTCCCTCCAGGTTTCGGTAATAACATTCGGATAGAAGTAGGCGAAACTTTCGGTCAGGATGACGTGATCCGTATCTATGAGCAGATGACGAATCTTCTGGCAGATATCATAGTAGGTCAAGAGATTGACTTAGATCCCGAGGACGCTGATCTCGACGGTGAGGATCTTTTAAACGATATGCGTATCCCCGTGATCAATAAGATCCGTCCTAATCCCGCAGGTAGCCGTAGGGATATCCATAGTATTTTGGAAGACTTAACCGCGATCTCAGAGCAAAACAGCGAATACGAAGTCGACCTGGAGAAGTTAAAGTCCATCTATGAAGAATGTATGGACATGGAGATTGATCGCTGGGATATGTCTCAGTTTGTTGGAGAGACGCGAAGTGCAGCGTCAGAACGTAGGCAGACTCTCGCCGCTATGATAGGCCTCGATCGTTACTTGCCTTACGATGTTACTATGGCGCTTGACGATGAGGACTTTGAGGACCTGATCGCTGAGTTTCAGATTGCAATAAAGGACGCATTATCTACCTACTCAGAGGAAGCTGCTCAATTAGAGCACCTGAAGTTACGGTTGGAGAGTAAGTATAGAGATCTTGTTTTCCCGAAGTATTTCCCTAAAGGTACCGTGCGTGTCGTCCACATTACAGCTAACGAGGCTGACGAGTTCGTTAAAGCTCACCATAGCCTGATGGGTGAGACGGGTATTAACCGCCGTGGTCTGTTAGCGACCATTGGTGCCGAGGTTGATGGCAGGCTTGTAGCGGTCGCTACTATGAACACCCCAACGGGTAAGTCCTCAGATTCGCAGCGAGAATCCGACCTCTCTAGGGTGGCCAGCGACGGGTCGGTGAAAGGTGTGTCGTCTTTCCTCTCAAGTATCGTCCTTGACCTAAACGCCGAGAACAAATTGAGCAGAAACTTAGAGAAGACCCCGCTCTTTATCACATACTCTACGATAGATGAGGTAGGGTCGACCTACATGGCGCTTCTAGATAAGGGTCTTAGGCCCGTAGACCTGTACATACCGCCCAAAAAAGTAACAGGCTCTAAAGCAGGAGGAGCTTCTGACATCTATGCAATCCCTAAGATCAAGTGGGAGGCGGGTGATGATGCCAGACCCGCGAACTTAGATATCGCCCGCTTTTTGAAGATTAAATACGCAGATGAGATCCTCAAGGACACCGAGATCGCGACTGTAGGACAACCCTGGGGTGATGACTACATCTGTTTATGTATCCTTACCGCGATTAAGTTCCCGAGTAAGTGCGCGTCTTATGTTAAGGCGCTCAAAGCTACATTCAGAGCCTCGGGGTCTAAAGAGACCTCCGAAACCCGCAAGGTTCGAAACACGCTCATACAATACGCGGACGGGCAGATGAGTAAAAGCGACCCTATTCGACGTCGAAATATCGAAAAGTATATGCGTCCCATACGCATATGCGGTCAGATAACAGCTTCGGAGGGTTTTACAGATGAAAGCCGCCGTGTTATTAGACGTAACATACAGAGGATTCGACAGCGTTTGCAGGATGTTACCGCAGTCCAGGGCTGCAGCGTTAATGCTGATGTCAAGAAGGCCCTGAGCGCGTACGAAAAAAGTCTGTAAATCTTGCGTTCGAGAGTGCGCCCACATACTATGATTCGTAAACATAAAGGAGATCTGAAATGGCCCAAGTTACGTTAACTAAAGAAACGTCAGAAAAACTCAGAGCAGCTCTAAAGAGCATAAAGGCTTCAAGTTCTGTGACCGCAGACGTGGAAGCTATACTCAGTGAGATACGCGATAACATTGAAACTCAGCTCGCAGCGGGCAGACAGCATACGAACAAATCGCGTAAAGTTCTAGCCGCTATAAATAAGGCCCTCGACGAAGATCCTGGCGACATGCTTACCCCGATTGCGTCAATCGCTCAAGATCACTACACAGTCACAAGCGATCTCTCGAACGCGGGTCCGATCGCCGCACTGGTTCGTGGTATGGCGGGACGTTTGCGTGAGTATGTAGAGACGGAGGACGCTACGGCAGAGTTCACGATCGCATTCAAAGGTGGGGCATCAAGGAACAGCGCCTCTAGAAGAGGTTACACGATCGAGGTCCTGTGTACGGATACCGCCACTGCAGATCAGATATTTAAGTTGATCGCGCCTCACGTGGTAGACATTTACGACGAGATGGATTCCGACTACGACGAGGACGTATACTCATTCTTGGTAGAGATCTGATCCATGAAAATCACGCAGAATCACTTCGATGTAATATTGGATTTGTCTGGGGATGGCTCTGCGGAAGAGGCGGTTGTCGACGAGATTGCCCAACGCATCAATGAGTACATCGAATTAGAGGACATCTCCGCGGACTACTCGATCGGTTTCTCTAAAGGGGATGCTTTTTCGGTAGTGCGCGATGGTTACACATTTGACGTGACTTTGGAGAGCACCACAACCCCCGATGATGTCCTTGACGCGATCGCGGGTGACCTTGTTGAGATATTTGACGAGATGGACTCCGATTACGACGATGACGTCTATGAGCTTAGATTTGGTATGGAGATCGACTCATCGCGCACATCAGCCCCAAGAACACCGCCCCCGCCGCGAAGTCCTGGGCCTGAGCCTGAAGAGGAGTCAGGGTTTAGCGACGACGTAGAAGAGTTTGAGTCCGCAGACGATATGAATGTTTACGAAGTCGCGATCGCGGATGACCTTGTTGGGATGGACTCCGATTACGACGATGACGATCTCTTGCGCACGTTACTCACCCAACGTTTTGACGACATCAGACGTGTGAAAGATATGCTAGAGAAATCAGAAGATCTCTGTGGGCTCTTGGGCTTTGAGGCTGGAGAGCCCATTAACTTCTATGCTCTAATCAGTCGACTCTCCTACAAAGTTTATTTCTTGAGGGTCTACGACTTCATAAGGTCCACTTGTAAGCTAGATAAGCGCGCGATCTCACCTGATGAGATGCGACTCTTAGATGTCTCAATCTGGCTCAACTCCTTGGGGCTAGATGAGCAGCTGCGGCTCATAGAGCCACAGCAGGGTGAGCAGTGGCAACCCGAGGTGATGGATTCTCTTCACCCCTCTCGCAAGACCCGCATCGATGTCTGTCTCGTCCCGTCAGTCCAAATCCGCTCGAAAGTCGTGCGGAAAGCGCTTGTACTCTTACAGCAAGATCCAGAGCTAGGTGGTCATACCCAAGATTATGTACTGGATGATATGCGGGATGATCAGGGCGGCTCGATGAGGAGAGAGTCCTCTAAACTCGAAGCCGATGACGATCTCTTGCGCACGTTACTCACCCAACGCTTTGACGACATCATACGTGTGTATGACATGCTAGAGAAATCAGAAGAACTCTGTCAGCGCTTGAGATTTGAGACTGGAGAGCCCATTAACTTCTATGCTCTAATCATTCGACTCTCCTACAGAGTTTATTTATTCAGGATCTACGACTTCATAAGGTCCACTTGTAAGCGAGATAAGCGCGCGATCTCACCTGAAGAGAGGCAACTCTTAGATGTCTCAATCTGGCTCAACTCCTTGGGGACGGGTGAGCAGTTTCGGCTCATAGAGCCGCAGCAGGGTGAGCAGTGGCAACCCAACGTGATGGATTCTCTTTACCCCTCTAGCAACACCCTCATCGATGTCTGTCTCGTCCCGTCACTCCAAAGCGGCAAGACTGTCGAGCGGAGAGGGCTTGTACTCTTACAGCCTCCAAAGACCCGAAACTGAACCTCACAAACACATACCCTTCACGTAGATACAGGCGCTTTAAGTCATGGAATATGTTGATAAGATTAAAGTAAGCCGAGCTGAGATTCTCGCTCGGACTCAAGACTCTCAGCATGAGTCGCTCGATGAACTGCGAACACGCGATACGATCGATTTTAACGATCACCCTGATCTCTTTGAGCTGTTCCAAGAGTACCTACAGCTAGGTGATCCGATATGTGCTTACATGGAAACACAGGGTGCGATTGGGGAGGTATTACCTGTCGGCATATATGATACAAAACGGGGTACAACTGCGACAAGCGGCAATAAATTACAGACCATTGTGTCTCGACGCCCGAATTCGTGAGGACTGTCATGTTAACTCAAAGTTTACCTAAGTGGGGCCTTGACGCCTTTGAGCCTTATATTTCGGCAGAGACGATGTATGTACATGTGGATAAACTCCACAAGGGATACGTAGATAAGCTCAACGCGCAGATGCCTCAGTATGTCCTCTCGCGGAAACCCTCTTATGTTTTGAAGAATCTCAGCTCTTTTCTCGACAAGGGTCAGCGGGATTTTTATCGGGACATGATGGGGGGCAACGTAGCCCACACACTCTTCTGGAAGTCGATCACGCCCACTCCACGTAAGACCCGTTTTCTACGTTCGATATCCCAGCGCACAGACGCACTGAAAGCGAAGATCGTGGAAGAGGGCCTACGTCAGTTCGGTTCAGGTTGGGTCTGGGGGGTGATCACTCCCGAGCGACAATTCAGACTTTACTCGACACGAAACCACGACACTCCATACATGCGCGGACATACACCTGTATTCTGTGTAGATGTCTGGGAACATGCGTATTTCTTAGATCAGCATGGGGACCGTAAAGCGTGGCTCGAGAACGTATGCGAGTTCTTAGATTGGGACTTTATCGATCGCAGGATATCAGACGCCCTGCAGGGTGAGGATGCTCTTAATGCGTGGATATTGAGCTAGACCATCGCCATGGACGGTAGTCGTTTTCGTCCACCTTTATGTACCACTGACCGTTTTGACCAGTGAATATTTCGCCGACGGGGAGGTCTTTTAAATCCTCTTCTTTCACACAGTAGGTGTGGTTGAATGAGGGCTCCACGTTGTCCTCTTCCCAGATATCTTTCTTGATGTAGTAGCCTTTGATGGACATCAGCACGCCTCGCAGTATGATGATATTTCACAAATAGTGTTGTATGTGTCGAGGACGTGAGTGGCGTAACCATACTCGGGGCGTCCCGACTCGCAGCGACCCTCGTACCCTCTGTTGTAGACGGCGAGCGCCTTACATCGATCGTCGGGGTAGAGGGCGTTGACTTTGTTTAGGGCAGAAACACCTGCTTGGATGAGGTCACACCCTTTCACTTTACCGCCAGGGCAATGATACTTTGGGATCACACCCATAGGACCCTGAGCCCCTTTATTGGATTTGATGTTCGCTGTGAAACCCGATTCAGACCCAGCGATCGCGATGGCGAGAATCGGATCCGCCCCCAGCTTGCGGGCAGTGAGAGCGACCTTGTTACAGACGTGTAGTTTCTCAGCGAAACCGCGTGTTTGAGTGTTCATGTAGCTCTTCGACGGAGCTACATCAGTGTTGTAGAGAAGCCCGAGAGCTACCCAACATGGAAAAAAGAATTCCATTTTTATGTACCTTTCATTGCGTTAGATTAAAGCGCACTTCAATCATCCACAATTATAAAGGCGTGTCAAGAGGGTTTTTTTTCAAGCGTTCTCGTCTGACTTAAACGCTTTGTAGACTTTGGTCGCGCCCCAGAGCACACCGAGACCGAGCGCTGTGTAGCCTGCGTAAGTGAGAATGTCAGTAACTGTGCGCGTCGTCTTGGAGAGGAGGTTTTGGAGCGACAGTAAGATGCTCTCATCTTTGAGTTCATTTAAGCTCTTTTCGGCTTTCTCCGCCGCTTTTTTAGATATCTCCGCCTTAGCGTCGAAGCACTGGGCGGCACGCAAGATCGCCGCTTTTTTATCATCAAATCCTCTACTGCTGTCCCATACTTCTTTGAGAGCCCTTCCGCAGCCGAAGCCCGCGACGTACCCGCTCGCGCATCCCCCGTCGCGTAGCGCCTTGATGCGCTTGTTTGAAGACTCTGCTGGAAAGACCGATTTAGCAGCGAAATCGAGTTGTGTGTCCGCTGTGGCAGACTCAATCTGTTGGTGTAAAAACTCTGCAATCTTCTTGAGAGCGTCCGCGGCGCTCTCCTCGATAGATTTACAGTTTGTTAACTTTTGCGCTTTACACAGGCTGATAATCTCGAGTACTAATATGATCGCGGCGGCCACCGCGCCAAGTACAAGAACACCTTTCACGGCTAGAGCCCCAACAGACACTGGCTCTGGGTTTTGCCGAGACGCGTCAGCGTCAGTATCTTCGGGGATCTGCGGAGTTTTGACATCGTAAAGAACTGCTGCGTACTCTCTCAGTTCGTTGTACAGTTTAACGGTCTCTGTGCGCTCAGAGCGTAAACTTGTAAGTAGATCGTCGAAGAGGTTTTTGTCTATGGCTCCCACACTGCTTGTGTAGGCGATCGCCATATCGAACGCGCGGATATCATCGAGGCATTCCTGTAGAGTCATTGTGATTTTTGTAGCGAGTTCCGACACGCCGCTTGAACCTAATAGGTTATTTTTCGAGATCTCGATAAGGTCTCTGGGTGTATACCCCTTTCCGTAGTAGGGCGAATTCGGATCACTGAGCATCGCGTTAGCCGATGCATCGACAGCCTTATTCAAATCGCGAGCAGAGCGAATTCCGTCTTTCGCTTTTATCGCCTCAGCGAAAATCGCGTCACGCTGTTCGGGGGTAGGCTCGAGGAGATCTCCAGGTATGTTCAATTGAGCATTAGCTTTCCCTAGGGCCTCTAGTGTCTCACTTCCTATGACACCCTGTTGACTTTGCGCGGTGAACCCGAGTAAAATCGGAATGTCATCTTTATAGATCGTAACTACATCGCGCTTACTATTCGGTGAGTAGACGTGTATTATGCCAGAGGGGTTACCATCCGAGACAAATAGCTCTAGCATGTTCGCATAGTTCGGATCTGCGAAATTGCTCGGGTACTTTAAAAGTACCTCATTCTTAAAGTCTTGGGTATTCCGAGAATTGGTGTGCGCAATTGCAGAGATACGCACGCTATCTCCGAGAGCTTTAGCTCTGCGGTTGATCTCGTGGATATTCATAGTGCCCGAGCTCTGCCCTGTGACGGTACGAATGTGCTTGGACCAGGTGTTGTTATTTGGGACTTCGGCTATAAGTTTTTCGATGTCCACATTTTTAGACGCGTCTTTGACCTTGTCGGACAACGAGGCTCGGAGAGTGTTTAACACTAAAAGAGTTTGGAGTTGTTCGGGCGTGAGTTCGCTCCCGTAGTCGAGGGGTGTGTCGGGGGTAATCAGCGACGCCAAAACAGCTTTAGCGTTGTCACCCTGGGGGGAGACAAATGCAAGTCTAACTCGATGCTTAGGTGTGAGCTGCAATGTGTAATCGAAATTTTGTATTACCATTATCTTTCCCCTCTAAACTTTCCCACGATGTCCGCGATCGCGCCGAGCGTCCCTGTGACGGCTCTTATCTTTTGAAGCTTAGCTGCTTCAGCGTCGAGAGAGCCCTGCGTAGGTAAATGTGCAGGGTTCTCGGTTTCTACAATCGGCGCTAGGCCCTGTGAAGGCTCGTTCTTAGGTACAAATGAGATCGCCTGGGCGGATAGTGTGTAGCCCAAAATACCCGCGGCGATGTCTTTCTCAATCTGACCTGAGTCTTCACTGTATAGGACAATAAGCGCCAATGCGGCGGGTGGTAGGTATCCTCCTCCACCTGCTCGCAAAGGTAAATACTTGTTCCAAAGGATCGCTCCGCCGCCACCTAATGCGGCGTAGCCCATTCGGACCCAATCGTCACGCTTAGGTAGCTGCATGAGTTATGCTCCTTTTAGCGGCTCTTTTGAATCTTTCGGAAAAGATATGTAAGCCCCACCGCAGTGCCCGCGATCACAGCACCTGCCACGTACATATTGTGACCTGAAGCAGGCTGGACTTTTCCGACCTTTTTGGGTTGTCGGATTACAGATGTGGGGTCTTCTTTCGTCTGGTCGATGATCCCGCCTACGAGTTCCCCGAGGAGTTCAGATCCCTCTTTCGCGAGTTCCTCAGATGTCGCGCTGTCGAATGCGTCAATGAGATACTGATCGAAGACGTTGTTATCAATCCCGAGTAAGGTGGAGAGGTTACGTCCCGCGACATCAGTCCACTCTGCCATTCGGCTCTCAGGAGCGGCGTTGCAGAATTGAACAAACTTCGCAGATGCGTCAGCACCGAACGCGGCGAGGATGATCGCTTTGTTGCGCTCTGAACAAAGCGCGTCGACACGCGAGTCATCTGTAATCATCGCTGCTTCTTCGGCGTCGAGGGTGGCGATATCGCCAACCATGACAAGATACAGGCAAGAGATAAGCTCTTCGGGCTGGTAGTCAGGGAAAGCGATGTTATTGAAAGACTCCAAAGCCGCGACAACGTCGCCTTGAGTCATTCGGCGACCGACAGACTCCTCAACTTGAGCGCCCGCTTCGTAAAGGACACGCGAGACATCATGCTCTAGGTCCGTGAAATCTGTGTTTCCGAAGACCTGTGCGAGTGCTTGGAAGATTGTCTCTGCACGATGGAGTTCGTCTTCTGAGAACTCAGGCTCAGGCTCAGGCTCAGGCTCAGGCTCGGGCTCAGGCTCAGGCTCAGGCTCAATGAGCTGTCCTGAGAATACCTGCTCTGCCTCATCCAACAAATTGATAAGGGCGAGGACCGATAACCCATTGTCGATCGATTCCCGAGCTTCATGAGTCTTAGCCATAATTGCGTTTTGAAGAGGTTCAGACAGGCTGTTGAAGTTGTCAGGGTCGAGTATTAGGTAATTGTAATTAGAATTCTCTGCTACGATCTGTAACAGGTAAGTCCACAGGTTTGGACTGTTCGTAAAAATAAACGGTGTGGTAGCGTCAGCAGCAGGGTTTCCGTAGAGCGGTTTGTAATGCATCATGAGATTATCCTATAATCTGTTTGAGGGTTTCGAGTTTCTTATCTGAGATAAGACTCTCGGACTTTGCACGGTTCAGAGACTCCATTGTTCTCGACTTACGCGCGGATTGCAAATCTTTGTGGGAGTTTACGACAAGGTACCTCAAAGGCTTAACTTGCGGGGCATCACTTGATCGGAGTTGCGCCTCTATGGCACTCTTCAGGTTCTTAGCGCAGGCGTCAAGGTCCCCACCTTTTGTGATCGCGGCACAACAGTCTTGCAGACACATAAGTGTGTAAAGTTCGACCATACAACACAGTTGCATTTGCGGAGACATACTCTGTTGCGCGACATTGGACATTTGCTGGATTACACCGTTGAGCATTTGGTGAATCATAGTCAACTCGCGAGGCGAGCGCGGACTGGGTGATCCTGCCATGACGCCCTCAGAACTCTCGGGTGTCGATATCGGGGCCTGCGCCTCCTCTCGGAGTCGAGATTCTTTTTCAATGAGCGCATCGACAGACCTTGGATCCACCCCGATCTTTTCGAGGTCGGACTTCAGTTTCGACATCAAGATCGCCAGGGACCTCGCAGTCTTTTTGGCGTCGTGTTCGGCTTTCCTACGCACAGACATGATCGTAGATGCGAGCTTGTTCCGCAGATCTTCGGACTTGATGTTCGACAGCACTTGGTTGAGCGCATTGTACATCGCTCTATGGGCGTCGCCCGAAACAATATCGGCTTGAATCGCCCGATCGAGTTCGAGTTCGGCGAAATCGATCTTTTCTAGGTAATCCACGAAGTCTCTGTCGAGCGGATTATCCCGCGAAGCAACATCGTCGTCAGAAAGTCCAAAGATCGTTAGCGCGTGATCGATGTTGTCCCGACTCTCTGTCGAACCGAAAAGTCTCTGGCGAATAATGTGTTCAGGTAGGACGAGCGCGTCTCGAACAGAGGGGCATGGTGCGATGAACGTCAGCATCTCCGCTTTAGCGTCTTCGGTGAACGTGGAGTGCCGTACAAAGTTCTCGACGATGTACTCCAGACTCTTTATGAGCGTATACGCTTTTATGAGGCTATCGCAGTCATTTCCGTTGTAGATGAGGAGTGACCCCGCGCATTTCTCCTGCATAACCTCTTTAATCCCAGAGGGCGACATACCTGACATTTGCAGATTCGTCACGAGACGATCGGTGTACTGCTCATTTAGCTTGGAGAGGAGATCGTCCCGACGTGCGGCGGATAGCGGCTCTGCAGCTCGATTGATCAGACTATTCACATCAGAATCTTCGGGTAAGCCGCGGGGGTCATAACCATCATCGGGGTAAGGGACTCCGATGCCTGGATCTGAGGGTGCAGTGACATAGGGCTCATCCGTATGGATTTTCCAGAGATCTTCAACATCACGAGCAATGCTTGACCTACTTGGCGGGGCAGGGAGCGACACCTGGATGTCTCCCAGACCTGAATATGCAGGAAATAGTCCTCTATTACTATTGAACATGAGTTATCCCTTCACTTTTGACACGATAAACCCCACACCTGTAGCATAAAGCAAACCCGTAGACAAGCTATCTACAAGTCGACCGCCTGCGCCACTTTCGGTAGAATTCGTATATCCGTCATAAAGTCCCACGGCACCAAGCGTGATCGCTACACCCGCGGCTACTTTCAAAGCTTCATTGACTTTTTTTGTAGGCGCATCTGTAGGCACATCCTGAGATGTTACAGACACCTCTGACCCTTGTGGGTTACCAAGCGCGTAACCACTCAGTCCCCAGACATACGGTATGTTGGGGTCGTCGTTAGGTTCAGGCCAATGGACCATTTTTTGACGTGGGTCGAAAAGACCCCTGTTCATGTGTGACATCTCATCCCCCTCACTTTCTGGTTGAGAAGAACGCGATGATGGCAACGAGTAACGCGCCGCCTGCGACGTAATACACTCCATTACCTGACTCGGCTTCGGGATTACGTCTGGCGGACGTCGTGCCGCTCAAGATTGTAACCTCTGTACCGCTAACTTTGGGGGTAGTTTCACCCTGACATCCGCAACTCATCGCGAACCTCCTGTCTTTGAGAAATAGGCTATAGATACGCCCAATAATACACCAACTGACGCTGGAATCGCAACTTGGTATTTCCGAGGCTTCTTGATCTCGTGGTTATTCTGGCCTGCTTTAAGCGCATAGACCTTGAACCCCACTTCGGGATCTAGGGTCTTCAGGTCACTCACAGGCATACCCATAAATGTAGATATTGACATATGCCGATCCTCTACAAGTCAAATACTTTGGAGGAGGTGACGTCCTTGAGCATTTGCGATGTCGCAGACCCTGCTACGGGATCAAGGGCGACCCACTTACCGCCGACAGCCGCTTCGAGGAAGACGTGACTCAGCGGCTGACCTCTAAAACCCACAAGTTTATAACGACAGGGCACGCCCACGCTGAGCATCTCCGACATGAGGAGTGTACTTGCGAGTAAGATCGACATGTCATCACAGTCGCCAGCTGCGGTGTTGATCGTGATTTCAGGGTGCTGGAGAAACTCGGCACCTAATGGGTCGGCTAAGTAGTGGATCTCTCTACAGCACGCATGGAACAGCGCCCCTATTTCCGAAATTGTATCTTTCGGTTTCACACGGCGAAGTGTTTCAATCGCGAACTTACGGACAAGCGGTGACGTCTGACCCTCCCA
>Ga0181587_10002495_pt1 | contig 15257 bp, 17 predicted proteins | sample 071ome_27_FD_132463 | JGI IMG/M metagenome (GOLD analysis project Ga0181587, IMG submission 132463) | Coastal salt marsh microbial communities from the Groves Creek Marsh, Skidaway Island, Georgia - 071409AT metaG (megahit assembly) | ecosystem: Environmental > Aquatic > Marine > Intertidal...
GATCCGTCCTTCATCGGCTCCCTCACTATGAGCGAACGTGTCGTAAAAGAGCTCTCGTATAGCGCTTTCATCACAGCCCAACGTGGCCTTTCCGATCATAATTCTTCAATCTCCTCTGTGACCAGATTCAATCTGTCATGAACTTGTTGCATCTCAAAGGGATTTTTGCTCAATTGTGCCAGACTCAACACATCAAAAAGGAGCGAGACATGCAAAACGTCGAACATCATTGCCTCTCATTAGAATTTCCAGAGCTTAAAGAGCAGATCCATGAAATGAAGATGAACAATAATCATTTTAAAAAATTGCATGACGAATACACAGAGCTCTCAAAGCAAATTGAAAATATGGAAACAGAAGTCACTCCTGCAGCCAGTGCCGAAGAAGAAGCCCTCAAGGTACAGCGAGTCCATCTGAAAGATCAGCTCTATGGAATGTTGACTGCCTAGTTGAACAAACACCCTCGATAGCCCGCATCTCGATATGGTTTGCGGGTTTTTTTTGGGCAAAATAAAGGGGAGCAGAGCTCCCCCTAAAAGTAGATGACCTTGCGATCATCCAGGGCATTGAGTGATGAGTATCGCCTCGGTTGCCTGAGGTGTCGTTGATTTAAATCAATGATTACGAACTTGTGAGCTCATCGTAAGTAGCTAGAGCCTCGGCTGAGAACATGAGTGATGGTCCGCCACCCATGTAGACGCAGACAGCCAAGGTTTCTTCAAGCTCTCCGCGTGTCACACCAAGACCGATCAGCGCTTTCATATGAAATGCAATACAGGCAGAGCAGTGTTGGCTAATACCGAGAGCGAGCGCCATGAGTTCTTTATGTTTTGCACTCACTTCGCCATCGGTCATTGCAGCTTTTGCCATGCCGCCAAAGCCCTGCATCAACTCTTTATTCGATGAGCGGAAAGGTCCCAGAACATCATTAACGTCTTGCATGAGCTGAGCGTGATTCTTGGTTTGCATCGTGCGTTCCTTTTCAGTTGGAAAGGCTTACACTAATCAAATTGTGCGATGCAATATACCGAAAGCTGGATCATATTTGACCCAGATCATTTTCGATATTCACCAGTTTAATCTCGAGCTTCGAGCAATTGTTTGGCCATCCAATCGATGACGAACTGACGCGCGACGCGGCCACCTCGACCACCACGGCCAATTGCAAACCGATTGGCTTCAACAGCCATCGCTTCTGAGAATTCGGGTAATTGCAAATCCCCACCGAGCTCGTCATACCAGTGTTTGACGATTGCTATATAGATCTCTTGGGGATATGGATAAAAAGAAAGCCAAAGTCCGAAGCGGTCAGACAATGAAACTCGCTCCTCAATGGCATCACCTTGATGGATCTCTCCATTAACCACTGTCGCATGCTGGTTGTCGCTCATCGGTTCAGAAACCAGATGTCGACGGTTACTGGTGCAGACCACCAAGATATTGCTACCAAATTCTTCCAAAGTCCCATCCAGAACTGTTTTGAGTCCGGAGTACTCGCGTTCGCCATCTTCAAACGTGAGGTCATCGCAATAGATCAAAAACTGAAATGGCTCTGAGCGCACCTGCTCGACAATGGCGGGTAAGTCACCGAGGTGGGCTTTTTCGACCTCAACGATTCTTAATCCTCGCTCGTGGTATGCCGTCAGTGCAGCACGAACCATGGATGATTTTCCTGTGCCACGTGCGCCCCAGAGTAGCGTCGCGTTTGCAGGCAACCCTTTAAGAAATAGCTCGAGGTTGGCTTTGAATTGGGAGGCTTGTTGGTCAACACCAATCAAACCCTCGAATGTTTGATCAAGTCGTGGTTTGAGAGCACGAAGATGACCCATGTTCGCGCGATCATGAACCCAACGGGCGCCCAATGTGTCTTGCCAGTCGATTGAGGGTGCGGGTTCAGGCAGTGTTTCAAGTAATCGGTTTGCAAGTGTCAGAAGCGTTTGTCGAAGTGAACTCATAGTTGAATCTTATAAAAATCCTTGTTTTTCGCTCGAAGCGGGGCCACATTCCTTGAAAACCAAGGAGATGATAATGATTGACCTGTATTACTGGCCAACCCCAAATGGCAACAAAATCACGATGATGCTCGAAGAGTGTGGGCTCGACTACACCATCCATCCGATCAATATTACTGCAGGCGATCAGTTTCAACCTGATTTTCTCAAATTATCGCCCAATAACCGGATGCCCGCGATTGTCGATCATGACCCGATTGGTGGTGGCGAGCCATTAGATATATTTGAGTCGGGGGCTATTTTGCTCTATCTCGCGGAGAAGACAGGAAAGTTTTTTCCAACGGATTTGCGTGCACGTTATCACGTCATGAAGTGGTTAATGTGGCAGATGGGTGGTCTAGGACCTATGGCTGGTCAGAATCATCACTTCGGTCGTTTTGCTCCGGAAAAGATTCCATATGCAATCGAACGATATCGTACGGAGACCGCTCGCTTGTACGGTGTGTTGGATGGTGCTTTAGAGGATCGTGAGTTTATCGCTGACGAGTATTCAATCGCTGATATGGCTTGTTATCCATGGATCGCACGATACGAGTGGCAAGAGATGGATTTAAATATGTATCCGAATGTGAAGCGCTGGTTTGATCAAATTTCTGCCCGTCCAGCGACCAAACTTGCGTTTGAGAAAGGTGAAGCGATTCGTAACCCTTGATCCTAGGCAATTTTCAGTGCGGTTCGGATTGATCAAAAGCGATAAATACGTACATTAAACGATCGAATCATTAGAAAAGGAATAACAATGCGTTCATGGATTTTAGTTGCAGCGATTAGTGTGCTGTCTTTGCCACTGCAAGCCGAAGAGAAAACAGCGCTCGAGCGCGGCGAATATGGATCACTGGATAAAGCGCCGAAATCTGCTTTGTATGACTATCCGGTCAAAGTCAGTGAGCACGTATATAGTGCGATCGGCGCAACACAGCCTCCAACTTATGAAAATGCCGGCCACAACAACAATCTATCGTTTGTGATTGGTTCAGAAGCTGTCCTTGTCGTGAACGGCGGCTCAAATAATGCACTAGCAAAGGCGTTACATGCTGAGATCAAGAAAGTCACTGACCTTCCGGTGAAGTATGTCATCAGCGAAAATGGGCAAGGTCACGCAGTCTATGGCAATCACTACTGGAAGTCTCAGGGTGCGACTTTGATTGGTCACGTTGATGCTCAGCATGAAATCGATGAGAAAGGATTTGGTGGTCTCTCCCGGATGCGTGAGTACGCAAAAGAATTCGCAGAAGATACGGATCTCGTGAATTTCGATGTCACGTTTGATGAGCAGTATGAGTTGGATCTAGGGGACTTGCCAGTCGTCGCTAAAGTGTATGGGTCGGCTCATTCTCCGGGCGATGTGAGTGTTTTGATACCTTCGGATCAAGTGGTTCTAGCGGGTGATATGGCATTTCACGTGCGGATGCCCCCCATTTTTGACAACACAGATACAGCGCTTTGGCTTGAAAGTTTTGATCTGTTTGCTGATGAGGTGTCGGATTGGACAATCGTTCCAGGGCATGGCGGGCCCACTGATATTGCGACAGTGACTGCTGGTACTAAGGATTATCTGGTCTTTTTACGTGGAAAGGTCCAAGAGATTTTAGATGACGGCGGATCGTTGGATGATGCCTACAAGATTGACCAAAGCCAGTATAAACATTGGCACACCTATGATGAGCTCGCAGCCCGCAATGCAGGCCGCGTATTTGAGCGGATGGAGTTTGAATAAGCTCTAAGGTGTTAGGAAATGGGTGATCAGCGTTTTTAACGTGGTATCACCCGGCTCTCCGAAATGCTTCTGGGCACGTCCCCCTAGCACTAACAGCATATCTTCGAGTTCGTTGCCGCTCTGACGCACGTAGTCAAATGACTGGATGTCATCTCCGGAGTAGCGTTCTGGTCCAAGAATCACGCACAGCTTTGATTCAACTTTTGAGAGTGTTTTCCGGATGCGGTATCCGTTGACAAAAACGCCTTCGTTGCGATGACCGTGAATTTCGGTCTGCGTCGATGGTGTAATCGCGGAAAAGCTCACGGGGCGCCCGAGTTCTAACTGCATTACCCCGAGTGAGAAATCATCGATTCCGAGTGTGAAGTTTGCTTCACCAGCCAAAAAAATGACCCAGCTTTTCAAAGATGACTTGATCGTCTGTGAATCCCATGCCGTTAATACCGGCGCATCTCTATAGGACATCGCTAGCTTTTCTTCGATTGTGTCGGTGACTGCATCGAATTGTTTTCCAAGGAATTTTTTACGATCCTCGGGTCCAAGCTCTTTGGCATGAGCCTCGATTTGAGCGCGTAATAACCGCTCGCTGTGTTTGTGAAGAATTGGAACTAAGAGTGAATTAGACGGATGCATCGCTATAATCTTGGCTGTAAACACAAAAGGATACCAGTTTGGACGAACTCCCCGATAGCCTTCCGAGTAATTTGATCTCGGTTTTAGCTTCTCCATCTCATCCCGGAAATATCGGAGCAGTTGCTCGGTCTCTGAAAACGATGGGGCTAACGTCGTGCCGACTGGTCAGTCCGGATGACTATCCCTCACCAATCGCTTCGGCACGAGCATCTGGTGCGCTCGATGTTTTAAATGGTGCATCCCTGTATGAAACATTTGATGAGGCGATTGCAGATTGTCGACTGGTCGTTGGTACTTCAGCCCGTTTGCGCTCGCTCGCCTATCCGCATGTCACCCCTCGGCAAATCGCCCCTCTTTTGATTGAGGAGGCTGAGAAAGGTCGCGTAGCGGTTTGTTATGGGCGTGAGGAGTGTGGGTTACTCAACGAACAGCTTGCGCGGTGTCACTACCATATTGAAATCCCTGCGAATCCTGAGTATTCGAGTCTCAATCTAGGCTCGGCTGTACAGGTCATGTCTTATGAACTTCGTTTGGCATTTTTAGAACGCCAAGGTCGAAGTGGGATCGAGTCGAAAGAAGCGTGGCCGCCAACCTATGATCTTGAGCGATTTGGTTGCGAATCTTGGGATGAGGAACCTGCAACAGCGCGCGAAGTCGATGGTTTGATTGAGCATTTTGAGCGGGCTACTCGGCACAGTGGTTTCCTCGATCCAAAAAATCCGATGTTGGGAATGGCAAGACTCAGACGACTCTTTAATCGTGCACGCGTTGATCGGGTAGAAATCAATATTCTGCGCGGAATCTTAAATAGCATTGAAAAGATGGATCCTCCCACCAATCAAAGGACTATTCAGGAGAATTATGGATTTGAGGACGGAGAGCAGGATGATGTTTAGCGGAATGCGGGAAGATGTTCGTGCTGTTTTTGATCGTGATCCCGCTGCTCGTCATTGGTTCGAAGTGGTTACAACGAGTCCAGGTCTGCATGCCATTTGGATCCATCGTTTGTCTCATTGGCTTTGGTGTCGTGGTCTCAAATGGTTCGCGCGCTTTATCGCTCAAACATCACGCTTTTTGACTGGGATCGAAATTCATCCAGGTGCAAGGATTGGGCGAAGATTTTTTATTGATCATGGCATGGGAGTCGTCATTGGTGAGACAGCCGAGATTGGTAATGACTGCACGCTCTACCATGGAGTAACCCTTGGAGGGACCACTTGGAACCCAGGTAAGCGCCATCCCACGCTGAGAGACCGTGTCGTTGTTGGTGCTGGAGCAAAGGTCTTGGGTCCAATTGAAATTGGTGAGGGAGCTCGTATTGGATCAAACGCCGTGGTGACTCGCCCGGTGCCATCAGAGGCCACAGCGATGGGCATCCCTGCTCGCTTCGTGACAAAGGGACAGGCTGATCCTGAGTTTGAAGTGGAGAAACGTCGTCGAGATATGCACGAAAAGGCTGGTTTCGATTTGTATGCCCTGGGTGAAGATGTGCCAGATCCGCTCGCTCGCTCTATTCACGCAATCCTCGATCAGTTGCATCGCGTCGATCAGAAAATGCATACGATGGGAGAGCATTTGTGCCAAGTAAACCCGAAGTATTGTGATGAAGATTTGCCGACATTGGATGAAAAAGAATTAATGGGCGAACTGGGTGTGCCTGAGCGCGCGCCAGGTAAGACAGAATGATGACGGCGTATTTTGACAACGCATCAACGACTCCGGTCGATCCGCGTGTCATTGATAAAATGAGAGCCTGCTTAGGCGCAGATGGCACTTTTGGGAATCCAGCATCAACGACGCACGGATTTGGCTGGATGGCATCTGAAGAAGTCGAATGGTCGCGCTCGATAGTTGCTGAAACGATTGGTGCGGATCCTCGTGAAATTGTGTGGACGAGTGGTGCGACCGAATCTGATAATTTGGCAATTCGGGGTGTGCTTGAAGCAATGGCAGGAAGCACGGGTCGAAACAAAATCATTACGATGGAAACCGAGCACAAAGCAGTCCTTGATACCTGTGCCCATCTCCATAATGCAGATGTGATTTATCTGAAACCAGAATCAAATGGACTGCTCAGTCTCGATTCGTTGGCTGAAGTGCTTGATGACAGGGTGCTCTTGGTATCTGTAATGCTTGTCAACAATGAAACAGGCGTTATTCAGCCAATTGCTGATATTGCAGATAGGGCGCATCAAGCCGGTGCATTGATGCATTCTGATTTGGCGCAGTCTGTTGGGAAGCTTTCTTGGACCGTTGATTCGCTTGGAATTGATCTCGGGTCTCTATCGGCTCACAAAACCTATGGTCCTAAAGGAATCGGAGCACTCTATGTGCGTCGCGGTTCATGTCGTGTTTCTGAGCAGCAGCACGGTGGCCAGCATGAACGCGGGATGCGTTCAGGGACGCTACCCACGCATCAGATTGTAGGCATGGGTGAAGCGTATCGGATTGCTAGGTTAGAAAGTGAGGCAGAAATTGAGCGTTTGAATCAGTTTCGTGATCGCATGGAATCGGCTATTGATGAAGTCGGAGGCATACGGTGCAACGGATTACGCGGTGTGCCGCACATCTTAAACATTACGATCGATGGAGTTGATGCTGAACGGTTAATGGCAGCGATGCCGCAAATTGCGGTTTCAACCGGAAGCGCATGTAACTCAGCAACCATTGAGCCATCACATGTCCTTCAGTCCATGGGACTCAACCGACATGAAGGGCTATCCTCTCTGCGGATTAGTTTGGGACGGATGACGACATCGGATGAAGTGTCTATCCTGATCGATACGCTTACGAACGCAGTTTCTCAATTAAGGAGTACGGCATGAATCTCGTTGTTACGCCCGAAGCGGTAGATCATCTAAAGGGTGCGCTTGCGCGCAACACAGATGCGACAGCCATACGGTTAGGTGTGAAGACTTCCGGTTGCTCTGGTTATGCCTATGTTATTGATTATGCCAAAGCGCCAACAGACGCTGATCGCCTAATTGATGTCGATGGGCTCACTATTGTTGTGGATCCAATTTCTGAGCCCCTTCTTGCGGGGACGACGGTGGATTTGAAGATTGAAGGTGTGAATCGAACCTTGCGTTTCGATAACCCGAATGTCGTCAGTGAATGCGGATGTGGCGAGAGCTTTGCGGTTGGGGCCTCTGTTCCCCTATAATCCGCGCCCGGAATAGTCCGAACCAAGTTTTAAGGAGAAGCCGTCGTGGCAATCGAACGTACTCTATCTATTATCAAGCCTGATGCTGTTGCGAAAAATGTCATCGGTCAAATCGAAAGCCGTTTTGAAGCAGCGGGTCTCACAATTGTTGCGATGAAAATGCTGCAGCTCGACGACGAGCTAGCCGGTGGCTTCTATGCTGAGCATAAAGAGCGTCCTTTTTATGCAGATTTGGTTGGCTTTATGACTTCTGGCCCTGTCGTTGTTCAGGTTCTAGAAGGTGAAAACGCGATTGCGAAGAACCGTGAATTAATGGGTGCAACAAACCCCAAAGAAGCGGCGGCAGGAACGATCCGCGCTGATTTCGCTGAAAGCATTGATGCGAATGCTGTGCATGGTTCAGATAGCCCTGAGAGTGCAGCTCGTGAAGTGGCTTATTTCTTCCAAGCGTCTGAAATCTGCTCGCGCTAAATGACTGATTCATCGGTTGAGAGGGTTAACCTGCTTGGATTAACCCTTCCAAAAATGGAAGAGTTCTTCCTCTCAATCGGTGAGAAGAAGTTTCGTGGCGCACAAATGGTGAAGTGGATTCACCAGCAAGGCGTCACAGACTTCGATCAAATGACGAATCTCTCCAAGCCGTTAAGAGATCGACTCAAAGAAATGGCCGAAGTCAGGCCGCCCCAAGTGGTTTTCCAGGGTGATTCCGAAGATGGAACTCGTAAGTGGCTGATGGAAGTGGACGGTGGTTCAAAGGTTGAGACTGTCTATATCCCAGAGGGTGACCGCGGAACCTTGTGCGTATCTTCACAGGTCGGATGCTCGCTTGATTGCAGCTTCTGCGCGACTGGCAAGCAGGGCTTCAATAAGAATCTGACTGCTGCCGAAATCATCGGCCAAGTATTTTTAGCTGCGAAATCGTTTGGATTGCCTGTCAAAGATTCTCAAAAACGCGCGGTGACGAATGTTGTGATGATGGGCATGGGTGAGCCCTTGTTGAACTTTGAACCGGTGGTCGACGCGATGAGTTTGATGCTTGAGGATCAGGCTTACTGTTTGTCCAAGCGCCGGGTGACTTTGTCGACATCGGGTGTGGTTCCAAATCTGAATGAACTGGCAAAAGTGACCGATGTTGCTTTGGCTGTTTCTCTGCATGCACCCACTGACGCGCTTCGTGATGAGTTGGTCCCAATCAATCGAAAATACCCGATCGCAGTGCTGTTTGAGAGTATCCGAAACTACCTGGATGGTTTGAGCGATAACCGATCAGTGACTTTCGAATACACAATGCTGAAAGGTGTCAACGATTCAGATGAACAAGCCCGTGAGCTGTCGAAGCTTGCAAAGACAGTTCGGTGCAAGATTAACTTGATCCCGTTCAATCCTTTCCCAGGCACGCAATACGAAGTGAGTTCTCGAAACAGAATTTATGCATTCCAGCGGATTCTTTTGAATGATGGTCACGTTGTGACAGTGCGAAAAACCCGCGGTGATGACATCGATGCAGCCTGTGGTCAGTTGGCAGGACAGGTTGCTGATAAAACCAAGCGCTCTGCTCGCTATATTCAAATGCAAGACGTTACGGAACAGGTGACGCATTGATCCGGCGGATGGTGTTTTCATGCACCATCCTCTGTCAATTCTTACTCAGTGGTTGTCAGATTTTTCCTACAAGCACATCTGATGACTTCAGTCGTGTTCGCCCACTTCTTGATCTCGCAGATGCTCACATTGCGCGAGGCGATCTGACTCGGGCATTACCCTTGGTCATTCAAGCAGAGTCAATCGCACCTGACGTTGAGTCCGTACAGCTCAAACGAGCACAAATCCTAGTGCGTCAGGGAGACTTAATGCATGCGGCCCGGTTATATGAGCGATTGGATGAGCACTCACCGGCTGTCAGTTTGGCTTATGCGAAGTTTCTGAAAGACTCTGGAGAGCCTGATCAAGCACTTGATATGATCGCCGTTGCCTGTGAATCAGTTGATTTTGTCAATCGCTATGAGGCACTCAAGATTCGGGCTTCACTATTAGTTGATACAGGGCAATTCGATGCAGCAGCTAGTGATTTGTCGAAGCTTGCTAAGATGAAAATAGCAGATTCAGAGATTCAGTTGCTACGTGTTGAGGTTGAACTGAAGCGTGGTTCCATTGAGCAAGCAGCGCTCCTGTATCAAGCGCTACCGACCACTCAAAAGATGATGCCAGAGTCCCGTCGAGTCGAAAAAGAGTTTCAGAGGATTCGGGATCAATTAAAGATTGTTGGACGGGATTTTGGTCCAAACAACTTCTGATGTATGATTCCGCCGTACTCATTTCAGAAAAGTTGTATGTCGACAGAAAACACTGAAACAACTGTGAATCCATCAACGGGATTGCCAGGGTCTCTTTTGAGACAAGCGCGGGAAGAGAAGGGGCTGACAATCGATGAGATGTCGGCAATCTCGAACCTCACAAAACAAGTCATTCGTGGAATCGAGTCTGACGACTATTCTGAACTTGCAGGGTTAAGTTTCGTCCGCGGTTATCTGAAACTCTACGCTAAGAAGCTCGGGGTTAATGAAGCAGAAGTTGTAGAGCCTTTTGACCGCTGGAAAGCTGAGCAGTCGGGTGAGCCAGTTCAAGCCACGTCGACTGCAGGGGTTGGGGTCCAAGAGCCATCTTCTGGGCCAAGTCAGAGCACGATGATTGCCGCTGCGGCTGTTGTCGTCGTATTAATTGCCGCTGGTGCTGTGATTTCGTATATGGATTCTGACGAACCAGAGCCTGAAGTCGCAGTGGTATTGCCTCAAAATGAGCCCTCCGATCTGCCGCTGCCGACCGCACCAGAATCTGGCGACAATATAACAGCGGACCAAAACATAAGCGAGACTGCGATTGCAGGTGCTGAGACAGCTTCTACCGAATCTCAAGGGGATCAAGTAGCCGTAGCGGAAGACGCTACTGAGACGCCAGCTACCGAAAAGCCAAAGTTGGCTGAAACCGAAAAGGTCGAGGACGTTGCTCAGGTGAAAAAGGAGCCTGAGCCTAAGAAGCCTGTTCAACCGGCTGAGCCTCCAAAAGTGGTCAAAAAAGTTGAGCCAAAAGTTGAAAAGCCTGTTGCTGAAAAGGTCGAGACACCCGAAGAGAGGCAACCGGTTGTTGTATCTTCGGGTAATTTGAGTCAAGGCGGTCGTGTGATCGCTGAAGCAAGTGGTCTTGCACCAGCGCCAACTGAGCCCGTTCAGACGACTCAAGTAAGTCCAGGCCAGGATGATGGATTGCGGGTGTTATCAGAAACTGTGACCGGCCCATCTGCAGACCAACTTGCCATGGGCGCGCGCGGGCGTCTACAGATTGAGTTTACGGGCGAGTCTTGGGTTGAGGTTCGTGATGCAAGAGGTCGCCTCATACTGGCTGACCTGATGACACCTGAAAAAGATGTTAATCTCGATACGTACGGGCCAGTTGAAGTCTTGGTGGGTGCTGTGAGTTTGAGTACTGTCACCTTTAATGGTGAGACACAGGACCTGAAAAAGAAGGCGTACCAAGACGTCGCTCGCATTACGTTAGGAGCCGAGACGAATTGATCGAATCGCCGATTAAGCGCCGTCAATCCCGTCAAATTCACGTTGGTTCTGTAGCAATCGGAGGCGATGCCCCGATTGCTGTGCAATCAATGACCAACACCAATACTTGCGATATTGAAGCTACTGTGGCGCAAATCGAGGCAATCGTGGATGCAGGCGCTGATCTTGTTCGAGTGTCTGTGCCGACAATGGAAGCCGCCGATGCGTTTGGCGAGATTCGCTCAAAGGTGTCCGTGCCACTGGTTGCTGATATCCACTTTGACCACAAAATTGCACTGAAAGTGATTGAACTTGGCGTTGATTGTTTGCGTATCAACCCAGGGAATATTGGTCGAGAAGATCGTGTTCGAGCAGTCGTCTCATCATGCCGTGATCATGGTGTTCCGATCCGAATCGGGGTCAACGCGGGATCGCTCGAAAAAGATTTGCAGAAAAAGTACGGCGAACCAACACCCGATGCGCTTGTTGAATCGGCGATGCGTCATATCGATATTCTCGATCGCTTGGATTTCCAGGAATTTAAAGTCAGTCTGAAAGCGAGCGAAATCTTCATGACTGTCGCGGCATACCGAAAGATCGCGAATCAAATCGAGCAACCGCTTCATTTAGGAATTACGGAAGCTGGTGGTTTGCGTAGCGGGACTGTGAAGTCGGCAGCAGGCCTTGGTATGTTGCTGATGGATGGAATTGGCGACACGTTACGTATCTCTCTTGCTGCTGATCCGATCGAGGAAGTGAAAGTCGGATTTGATTTGTTGCGCTCACTTCGATTGCGTTCACGTGGTATCAATTTCATCGCGTGCCCGAGTTGTTCACGCCAAACGTTTGATGTCATCGGCACCATGAATCAGCTTGAGGCACGACTTGAAGATGTGAAAACACCTCTGAACGTAGCTGTTATTGGCTGCGTTGTGAATGGTCCTGGTGAAGCGAAAGAAGCTGATTTGGGATTTACTGGGGGAAATCCCGAGAGTCTCGCGTTATTCATCGATGGTAAACCGGCAGCACGACTTCCTGGGTCAGATTTTATCGATGAACTTGAGTCGATGATTCGAAAGCAAGCTGAGATTAAGGAACATGCGCGCACCGATTTGATCGCGCATTCAACGGACACACACTAATGGCGATTCAATCAGTGCGGGGAATGCCAGATATTCTCCCCGAACAGGCGGGCGCGTGGCGCTATCTTGAACAGCAAGCGCAACGCATTTTTAGCGCGCATGGTTTAACGCAAATACGTACCCAAATCGTCGAAGATACCGCTTTATTTGCTCGATCAATTGGTGATGTCACCGACATTGTCGAAAAAGAGATGTACACCTTTGAGGACCGCTCGGGTGACAGCCTAACCCTGCGGCCAGAGCTCACCGCGGGCGTTGTGCGGGCTGCCATTGAACACGGCCTCCTGCATAACCAAACACAGCGTCTATGGTACCAAGGACCTGCTTTTCGACATGAGAGGCCACAGAAAGGCCGGTATCGGCAGTTCCACCAAATTGGCGTGGAGTGTTTTGGTATTTCTGATGCATTGATGGATGCGGAACTGATCGAAATGACTGATCAGTTATGGAAACAGTTGCGGATTCGTGATTCAGTGACGCTTGAACTCAACTCAATTGGATCACCTGAAGCCCGAGCCCGCTACCGTGCTGCGCTTGTTGATTTTCTGTCATCGCGGAAAGATCAGTTGGACGAGGACAGCCAGTCCCGCCTTGAACGGAGTCCTCTACGTATTCTGGATTCAAAAAACGAATCAACACAGGCGCTCTTGGGTGATGCGCCGTCGTTGATGGATTATTTGACAGACGATGATCGTGAACACTTTGCCGTTTTAACCCAAGCGCTCGAAGAAGCTGGAATTGAGTTTCGTATCAATCCCCGGTTAGTGCGTGGTCTCGACTATTACGGGCGCACCGTTTTTGAGTGGATCACCCAAGCCCTCGGAGCCCAGGGCACTATTTGTGGTGGTGGTCGCTTTGATGGGCTGGTCGAGCATCTTGGTGGACGACCAACTCCCGGTGTTGGTTTTGCGCTTGGAATGGAGCGCGTGGTTCTTTTGATGGAATCGTTAAATGTGATTCCAGATTCTTATCAGACCCAAGCCGATGTATATTTAATGCCGCAACAGGTTGAATGTGAGTCGGCGATTCGACAACTAGCGCGCGATCTTAGATCTCAGTTTCCTACCCTTCGCGTCATGACCCACATCGGTGGCGGCAGCCTGAAAAGTCAGTTGAAAAAAGCGGATAAGTCAGGGGCCGAAATCGGCATAATTATCGGGCAAATGGAACTTGAGGGTGGCCATTTTGTCTATAAGCCACTGCGTGGTGGAGATCAACACACATTGACCGAAGCTGAACTGCTTAACCGAATTTCTGAATTAAAGGATGCATGATGGATTATTTGAAGACCGATGAAGAACAGGGTGAAGCTCTCAAGCGCTGGCTCGCCCAAAATGGTCTTGGTTTATTGGTTGCGATTGCAGTTGGTGTGGGTTCAGTTCTTGGATATCAGCAGTGGCAGCAATATCAAATCAATCAGCAGTCAGATGCTGCAGGTCGATATCAAGAACTGATTGAGCTGTCTGCGGTCAATTTTTCCGAGCAAGATACGGATGCAGACTATGAACGTCTACTAACAGTTGCTGACGGTCTTCGTCAGTCACATGCTGGCAGTAACTATGCGGCACTTGGTGCAGGGATTGTTGCTGCGCAAGCAGTTGAGCGTGGTGATTTTGATTTGGCTGTGAGTCAGCTAACGTATGCAGAAGCTGAACTTGAGTTACCAGAATTAAAAGCAATGGCGTCACTTCGCTTGGCGCGTCTTGAACTCGAACTTGGCCAAGGTGATGCGGCCCTGAATCGCGTGCGTTCAATGTCAGCCGAGTTCTTTAAAGGCTCTCGTAGTGAGCTGGAAGGCGATATTCTGGTCGCTTTAGAGAAACCGCTTGAAGCACGTGAAGCGTATTTGAGGGCTCAAGCCTCGTTGACTGAGGCTGGGTTAAACACCGCTGTCATCGATCTGAAGTTGTCTGCATTACCTGAGGGTTCCTAATGCATCGTTTATTGAGTTTGGGCGTTGTGCTTGCACTAGTTGGGTGCTCGAGCGCTCCTGAAAAGCCCGATCCCACTCCCCTTGAGCGAATTACCGAGCTTGTTGAGCTGGATGATGTTGAATCAATGTCTCTCGGAGGTGGTGATCAAACTGGTTTGAGTCCTGCAGTTGATGGCGATGTGATTGCTGCTGCATCCTCCGGGGGTGGTGTGTATTTGCTCAACCCAGCATTGGATGAGGTGTGGGATGTCGATATCGATCGATCGATCGTCGGTGGTGCTGCTTTAAATAGTTCTGCAGTATACGTTGCAACCGCAGATGCGGCTCTGGTTGCGTTGTCTCGAGAGACGGGTGAAATGCTTTTCGAAGTTGCACTTCCGAGTAATTCGACCGTGCCTCCGATCGCGACAGACACACTGGTGTTTGTGAAAACTCAGATTGGTCAGTTGCTCGCCTTAAACGCCTCAACCGGTGACATTGTTTGGTTCGAAGAAGCGCAAGAGAGCGGGGTCGGTATCCGTGGAGGTGCACCGATGACACTCGTCGATGATGTCCTGTTTGTCTTGTGGGAGTCTGGCCGGATAGTCAGTTATCAAGCAGCGACTGGCCGTATTCTGTGGGAGCGACAAGTGGCTGTTTCGCGCGGTCGAAGCCCGCTTGAGCGGATTGTTGACTCAAAAGGTGCGCCTTCGGTACGCAATAACCTTGTTGCAACTGCGACCCGTAACGGACAGGTGAGTCTTTTGGATGCGCGGAACGGTCAGTTGATCTGGAGTTTAGACTCTGATGCATATCCTGGCGCACTACTCGCGTTTAACGCAGTTACGGTTGTTGAGACTGACGGAACAATCTCAGCCTATAGTGCGCAGTCTGGTGAATCATTATGGACCACCGAAGCGCTTAAATATCGAGAATTAAGTCCTCCAGTTGTTATTGCTGACTCGATAGGTGTGGTCGATCTTGAAGGAGAACTGCATCTCTTGGACCCAGCCAATGGGTCGATCGTTGGCCGTATTGATGTCGGTGGCGACAAAGGAAAAGTTGCTCCAGTCGCGATTGAAAATGGCGTGCTTGTTCAGTTGCTCGATGGCCGGTTAAGCCGTGTGGAA
>Ga0181587_10002499_pt1 | contig 15246 bp, 34 predicted proteins | sample 071ome_27_FD_132463 | JGI IMG/M metagenome (GOLD analysis project Ga0181587, IMG submission 132463) | Coastal salt marsh microbial communities from the Groves Creek Marsh, Skidaway Island, Georgia - 071409AT metaG (megahit assembly) | ecosystem: Environmental > Aquatic > Marine > Intertidal...
AATGATTACCTGGAAGATTTTATCACCAAAGAAGAAGTTGCTGAAGTAGGCATGAGTGATTTGAGAGCAGATCTAATGCAGAAGATGGATTACATTGAAGAATTAATGGGCGGAGAAGCTCTTCTTGATGAGATAATCATGGGCATGACCACTAATGAACTCAAAGAGAATGTAGAGTGGATTGCTCAGCATCATGATATCAAATTTCCAGGCGATTTCGATTATGAGTACGAAGGGGACCCCGGTGCCGATGGCGATTGGATGGACGCCAACGCCCTCGCTTCCGCAGGGTGGGGAACCGATGAGGATTACGGATATTATGGAGGGGACGAATGGTAGAGTTACTGACCTATTTATTGATTCCGGTATTGATTGCCCTAGCAATCTGTGGTATGGTGCAGGACGTTAAAAGAGAGGAAAAAAATGACAAACGTAGACAACGCATCGCTAGAAGATAGCTTACAAGAATTAATCGGAGAGCTTAAATCAGTGATGGAAGCTCGCGCAGATCGAGTGAAAGAATTACAGGCTGAGATTGACGAAATCGAAAAGTCAAACGCAGAACTGGAAGATCGAATTTCTGAAATGTTGAAAGGGTTTTAAGATGCTTGACAATATCGACGGCGCACAGATGGTGATGGTGGATCCTAATGAAAGCGAATATGTAATTTGCTGGTTTGGTTCAAACCTGCTCCACTTGTTCGATTCCGAACTAAACGAGCTGGAGGTTAAAACCATTGGATATGGTATCAAATCAGGATATGATGCTCGGTGCTATGCCGAAGAATGGTTTGACGAATGGTACAAGGACGAAGACGATGGATACGAGGACGAATAGGGCAGAGCTCAAAAAACTGTGGGAAACTGAAGTTCCTTTTCAATGTTTCCCCTGGGAAACAGTCAAGCGAGTAGCCTCTAATCCAGAAATAAAATCGCTTGACAATCTGCGAGAAATCCTGCATAAGATAGTGAGAAACAGAAAGGACAAATGATGAAACGCTTTAAGTTTATTTTTGACGATGGCGAGGAATTTGACACCATCGCCCGATCTTTCCGTCAGGCTTGTCTGAATGTAGATAAGTGGATGGAATCAAACGATAAAACCGCGCTTGACATTGCCGCCATGAAAGAGTGGTGGTGATGGGCACAGGGGGCAAGTCGAAAATCAATAGTTGAAATACTGTGTAAATTCAATGACTTACGAGGTCGCTCGCCCGCCACTAAGTGCTTGAAAAGTAAAGGGTTTTTGGTACAGAAAGTTCTTGAAATCTGAATCGAAATCGACTATATTAACAACACTAACGAACGAGGAGTAACATGGAATTGCAAGCCAATAGCATCGTCTGGTCATCGACTGGTGAATATGCCGTCGAGATTAAACGCGAGGACCACAAAACGGGACTCATTGCAACCGTCACCTACAAAAAAGACGGTCCCGCATTGCTCCCCGTGAGTTGGGACTTGAATGATAAGTTTGATCGTGTTATCGAATTTTTACAAAAAAACTGAAATTAGGTGTTGACACGTTCGGGCTTTTCGAGTAAGATACAATCTGTTTTCAACTGGTAGCCAAAGGAGATAATATCATGGCTGAGACTGCAAAGAAAGTAAACTACACCGAAGAAGATGTCACGAAGCTGACTTCTCTTTATCAGGAACTCGGCAACGAGGGAATGGATCAAATTGCTGAAACAATCGGCAAGTCGGTTCGTTCGGTTCGGGCCAAGTTGGTTCGGGAAGGTATTTATATCGCTCCCGAAAAGAAGGCATCCGCGAAGAAGGATGGTCCGACTAAGAAGGAACTTCTGGTCGAACTTGAGGGAATCGCTCCCTTTCCCGTGGATGGTTTCATGGGTGCAACTAAGGAAGCAATCGGTCACTTGATTGCTGAGTTTGGTCGAAAGACTGACGCTTAGTTGTTGACAAGCGGGGGATGATTTGCTATAATCATCCCCTACTTGAAAATTTGGAGGAACTATGCACAAACAATTTGGTGAAGTTGTCGGAACCTGTAAAGTCTGCGACATTAATTTATGGTCGAACTGTGACGGTGGACCAGCGATCTTTCCCTGCGGGGTTTTGAACTGTCCACATGAAACCGACAAGGACCGCGCCCTAGCAGCGCAACAAAAAGATTATTTTTCTGTGCATGGTTCTTCCCTCGCGCAACTGATAGAGGAATCGGATTGATGACTGAAGAAGAAATTTGGGATCTCTGGAGAGATTACGGCGGTGAAGGTTAAGTAACCTCATGGAAAGGCGACAGAACTGGGTCGCCAAGCGGACTGGCGTTGGAAGAGGGGCCTACCGCAAAAAGAGCAACAAAATCAAATACTTAGGCGCGGGCATGCCCCGCGCTAACTCATTGAAATTAAACACTTTTTTGCTGCATAAAGTTATTGACTCGGCTGGCTGGATGGAGTATAAAGAGAGCATGAAAAACGTAATCATATTCGACCTAGACGGAACGGTGATCGACTCAAGTCACCGGACCCCAAACAAACCAGACGGAACCCTTGATTTGCAAGGGTACTTCTCAAAGCGTAATCGTGAAAACATTTTCAAGGATACGCTTCTTCCCCTAGCAAGCGAGATGCGTAGGCTGTATGCTGAAGGAAATTATATCATAGTTTCCACCTCTCGCACAGTAGATCAAGATGATTTGGATTTCATGAAGGCTCACGACCTAAAATTCCATCAATTCTTTTCTCGCGAAAAAAGCGACACTAGAGGCGATGCAAAATTAAAAGTCGGAAGGCTCAAAAAGTTCTTGAACCTGAAGCAATTCCGTGATAAGGTTCATATCATGTTCGATGACGCGATACCCGTCATCTCTGCAATGCGAAAATCTGGTATCACTTGTCTCAACTCAGCAACGATCAATCGGAGGTTAAACAATGCGTTGGTTTGAAAAATTGGCAAGCTATATCGAACGAAATGGTGGCAAGCGGTCACTATACCGCGAAGGTCCAGACGGCAAGCCTGTTCTGTATATGGAACGCTACTATATCGTGAAATCACGTTTTTGTGAAGTGATGCTTCACAATTTCCATCAGGGTGACCGTCCTGATTTGCATGACCATCCGTGGGCATCAGGTGGCGTTATCCTTGCCGAGGGTTATCGTGAACATACTCCCAAGGGTGTCGCAGAAAAGCGGGCAGGTTCTTGGGGTTTCCGTGGTTCTAAGGCGTTCCATTGGGTTGAACTTCGTCCAGGTACTGAAGGCAAGGTTTGGTCGCTGTTCTTCACGTTCAAGCGAGTTCGTGAATGGGGCTTTCTGGTAGATGGACAGTGGGTTCATTATTCGGAATACTTTCGCCGGAATGGTACACTTACCGCGCAGACTAAGCCTGAAGCGTATCGCGGCTGGCTCTTTCCCCGCAAGGTGTCCTAATGGATAAACTGGTAGCACACGCAATCAAAGCCCGTGAAGCGGGCTTTGCACCATACAGCGGTTATAAGGTTGGTGCGGCTGTTATGTGTGAGGATGGTTCGATTGTAACTGGCGCAAATGTAGAAGTCGCGTGTTCGGCGGCTGGTGTATGCGCGGAACGAGTCGCCCTATCAACGGCGATTCATCAAGGCAAAAAGCCCAAGGCAATCGCAATCGTCGCAGATAGCGAAACGCCAATCCCGCCTTGTGGAGTGTGTCGCCAGTTTATGCTTGAATTTTCGCCGTTATCTGTTATAATGGCAAACATGGATGGGCAGACAAAACGCTCAACCGCCTATAAACTTCTTCCCCTACGGTATGAAAGGAAAAAACGTGCCGATTAAACCTACAGTCTTTTTTGTTATTGATACAGAAACCTCAGGTTTCAATGGTTCTGTTCACGATTTCGCATGGATTGCGATTGATAGGAACGGAAAAGAATATTCTCGCGGATCATACTTTTTTACCGAAGTTTTCCGAGAGGATGAAAAGCTGGTTAAGAAACTCGCAGATTATGCGGTGTTGTTTGATGAGCGAAAAATCTCGCATGGTTCGTGGGACGATGTTCGGAATAAATTCAACCGTGAAATCGGTTGGCTACAGTCCGAAGGTCATCGCGTAATTGTCGCAGCTTATAACGCTCAATTCGATTATGACCGACTGGATATGACCGAATTCACGTTACATCCTGATCGCTACATAGTTCAGCATGGTATCCTAAAAGGTATCGCGGACCCTTCGCTTTCGTCTTTTGTCACAGCTAAAATTGATTGGCTGGATATCTGGATGCAATGGGCAAAGTCCTGCCCACGTTCTTACGAGTCGGAAAAGCGAACCGCTAAAGGTTGGATGAAAACCACGGCTCAGGATGTTGGACGGTTTGAACTTGAACCTGATTACATCCAGCACCACTATGCCCTAGCAGATTGTGAGGGCGAGGCAAAGATTTTGCTTCGGTCCCTTGCTCGCAAAAAGGTATTGGCAGTCAATACAATCTTTGACACGTTTCCTGCAAAGGTTGCACACGAGCGAATCACTCGCGCAGATATGGTGGCGGCGTAAGCCGTCACCTTTTCTGAAAAAGGGAAAAAAATATGTATGAGAATGACTTCAACAATATGTATTGTGTATCCTTATATTATAAGGAAAGAGCAGAAGAAGAAAACAAGCGTAACTTAGATCGGCCAGACCTACCTTCAATCCATAGCTGGGTTTACTTTTTATCAATAGATGATGAAACAAAAATAGGGTTCACTAGACAAAATCCTGTAAAACGATGGGGCCAGTTTGCAGGAGGTCAATGGCGTCTAAACAGGCACATGAGGGATTTTAAGTTTGCTGCTTATAACTGTCATAAATTAAATGTAAACCCATATGACTTAGAACAGGAAGTTCACCTTGACCTACATTCGTGTAGGAAATATCATTGGTCGGATGATTATGAGAGATATCTAGGCCCAATGAGAGTGTTTCAGGGATCATCAGAAATTTTTAAAATACCGATTGAAGAAGCCACAAAAGTTGCCTATAACTTGATAAGATCTCCACAGTTAGAATTTTCGTTTTAAAACAAGAGGTTAGGGGCGGGCGCGCCCCGCCGCAAGTCATTGATTCTATTGGTCTTTTTCGTGCAGAAAGTTCTTGATTTTATCCGCCCGATGCACTATATTATGACCATGAAAGGAAACACGAACAGGAAGGTAAAAGGAAATGGCCCAAAACGCCGCAACCCCATTGCCGCTGCATTACGGCAAAATAAATGCTTTACAACGCGCATGGTTCGTGTTAAAGTGCGTTATTCTAGGAACCCCAAACATAAAGGAAAGGAATTTGGGAATGACTAACAAGACTGTGAACTACACCGAGGAAATGGTTTCTCGCCTTCACGAAATGTATGCCGAACTCGGCAACGATGGTCTGGAGCAGATCGCAGAGGCTATGGAAAAGCCTGTTCGTTCTATTCGTGCCAAGCTGGTACGCGATGGCCTTTATGTCGCTTCGACTAAATCGGCAGCGGCTAAGAAGGATGGCCCTTCTAAGAAGGAAATTCTCAACGCCATTGATGGCCTTGGCTTCGATAGCAAAGGCTTGGAAGGTGCGACTAAGGAAGCCCTTGTTCGTATCCAGTCGCTCATCTCGGATATGGGTGCTTCCGATGCAAACTAAAAATGGAGTCATTGCGAAGGAAATTCGCAGACAGGAACGGATAGCCAGACATTTCTGGCTATCCACTAACGAGGCTATCGATCCGGCACATAGAAAACGCTTGACAAACAGGGCGCTTCACCATTATAGTAGGGTCGAAAAGCTCAAACAACAGATGACAGGCTAATGAAAAAGCAAATTTTTGTGGTGCTAGACACCGAAACGACCAAGCGCAACGGGCTAGTGTTCGATGCGGGTTGGACTTCAATCGACAGACAAGGTAACCATTACGGCAAAGGTTCATATCTGTTCCGTGATGTACTCGTCAAGGATGATCCGTTCTATCGCCACAAAATCGCGGATTATTGGGAAATGGCTTGGCAGCATAACGTGCGACCGATTACGTTTTCCAATTTCCGCGACCGCTTCAATCGTCATCTAAACAAGCTGCGGAAGATGGATTGTGAGCCTGTCATTTGCGCCTATAATGCCGCGTTTGATACTCGCCAGCTTTCCCTAACTTGCGCGACGATGTTGGGCAAGCGATTTCTCACAAAACCGATTCGACTTCTCGATATTTGGGATGCGTGGGCTTCCTCTTGCCCAAAGCGATACATTGCCGAAATGTCGGCGGCGGGTAACGTTCGCTCTCGTGCCGAGGATGTTTATCGGTACGAGATGCGTTTACCAGACTTCGAGGAAGCGCATACTGGTTACGAGGATACCAAAATCGAAGCACAAATTTTGCTGAAGGTTTTGGCTCGTAAGCAGTCGCTTCCCATCGTCAATCATCCGTCGCAGTTTGAACCGCATCCTTGGAAAAAGGTTCAAGAGCGGGTCAACAAAAATATCAATCCCACGAAGGAAGAAATTCGTGACAACTTTGCCCCTGCCGCTTAGGCGGGGGCCGAAAGGTTTTCCATGCTTAAGAATAAAACTAAACTAGAAATTGCCCTAGATAATTGCAACCATACGATGGAATTGATTAGGACCATTGTGCCGATTGCCGTTCTAGCTTTACAGATTGTGATACTGGCAAAAATCCTTTAAAATCAATAGGTTAGCGGGGGGCCGGCCTCGCGTTAAATCATTGATTCTATTGGTTTTTTAGCTGCACAAAGTTATTGACTTTCGAGGGGAAAAAGACTATATTATGAGCATGAAAAATAAAATAGCAGAAATCGGTGGTTGGATTGGAATGGTTCTCATACACGGGGCAACTATTCCAACTTCCTTAGCCGTTATCATGGGGTGGTCAGATCATCTGCCACCTCTTGATATGATTATCATGGTATGGGTTGGTTTGCTACTGTTCTTCTTTAGAGCATTAGCAAGATTTGACTGGCTCTATCTAGTTTCTAATGCGATTGGGTTCACACTCAATACAATAATTCTGGCTCTAATCTTAATGAGATAACATGTATTCGACTAAACTATATGATGCAAAGCGCGAGGCGCATTTTATCAATCGGCAATTTTTGCATTTGCCTAAGTCTATGCTCACAATTAAGATTCGCAAGTTATCTGATGCTTGGGCATATGCAGAAGAAACAGGCATAACTTTAAATGATTGGTTTCGCTCATATGGTGAATTTCGCTCTGTTCTGGCGCATGAAATGATACACCTTTGGCAATATCATACAGGCGACCCCGGAACGCATAACAAAAACTTCTTTACATGGCGTAAGCCTTTTGGTAAACTAGGATACCGAATTGAGAAGGAATACTAATGCGACAGGCAGGACTAAAACCAAAATCGCATAGCAGCGGCGTCTATTGGACCCGCGCTTCTGCTAAATCTGGTAAAGGTAAAGAGAAGAAAAAGCCAAATCCTGATAATTTTCATCCCGCCGATGAAAACATGGATGGGGAAGTCAGCGAGGAAGAATGGCGGCTATATCGTGCGTCAATAATAGGTAAGCGAATTGGCACACTACTTGCAATAATTTTTATTATTTTTGGACTGGTTCTTCACTATTCATAATAGGAAATAATATATGAAAGAAAAATTTAAGTTTTATATGCCTTGGTTAATTCGCGCATATTTGATTTATAGCGTGATTCTTGATGCATGCGTAATTGGCGGAATTATCTATCTAATTATCAAGTAAAATCAATGACTTAGCTCGGGGCCCGGGGGGCGCTAGTCAATTGAAATCGTTACTCTTTTTGGTCCATCTCTCCAACTAAAGCGAAACAGTGCGCTCCAGCGCCAGTGCAAAAGTGAAGTACTTTTTTGAAGCGTTTGCTACATTTAGTAGCAGGCGCTTTTACTTTTATAGTCCTGTTATGCGCCAGTGCAAAAGTGAAGTACTTTTTTGAAGTATTTTGTACAATTAGTACAAATTCAATTCAAATATGCAGTCTAGTATTGCACCGCGCACAGCGCCGGGGGCAAAGTGCAAATTCGAAGTGCATTTTCGACGTGGGTCCACTAGATCATAAGTGTATTTTCGAGTCTAGGTGCGCATACCACCTCCGTCCCCAGCCACCGTCCAAGTATAGCATAAATTCGGCATATTGTCAAACAAAAAGCCGCTTCGCGGCCAGGCGAGCGACTAATAAGTGCAATTTCTATGTATCTTTCCTCAAAACAGTACAGATTCGACCTAAGTGAGCCTAGACCCCGTGCCCACCCTGGTATTTTAGCACAGATTTGGCTTGTAGGCAAGCCTAACGTGGCTCCCTACGGTCGCACGCTGGCTTTTAAGTGCATTTTTAAGTGTTTTTGGAGAGAAAGCAGTAAAAAAATGAAGAAATCACGCTTTTTCGGAGAAAAATAGCGTAATATTTAGAAAAAAATGGCACCCAAACTGCACAAAAAACTTGACTTCGAGTGCTTGTAGCGCAGCGTTGCCCGTTATCTCCCTTCGGTCGATGTGGGGCAGAAAATGTACAACAAAGGATGCAGAATGATGTGATGGTGAGCGTTCTTTCTATCTACGAATAGAATGAATAAGGACAGACGCTTCGCGTCTCTTAAAGATAGATTCGTGTAGCTGTCATCTATATATGAAACTTCGTTTCAAGGCCGTTGGCAACGTATAGCTCCCTCCGGTCGCGTAGATGCTCACTGGATGAGGCGTGGTGAAAGCGTGTGTGCAACTATGAGTGCGTATGCTCCAGCTCTGTAATCGCTGTTACAAAAAAAAATACGTTATGTAATCACGTTGTTTACGTCTACGAATATAGAATAGCATACAAAAATACCCCCGTCAAGGGGGTGTTGTAACCTTTCAGTTATTTTTAGAACTTAGTATTGCTGCTGATAGGATTAGATCCGATTTTAATCTATTTGCCCTGCTTGTAGATTGATTGCTTTATGCGGTTGGAACCTGCGTGTATACTTTGATGTCTCACTGTATAAACTTATTATAGCCTATATTTTGATGAAAATCAATAGAGATGGTGTGGAGATTTTTATATTGGGGATTGATTGGTGTATGTTACAGATAATAAAAAAGAGGCTAGAGCTATTGCCCTGCCTCTTTTTATCCGTCAACTCTGCTTGATATATTTTGGAACTAGTTTGACGCGGTTCCCTTCATCGTCGTGATGATAGGTATTTGCGCTATATTCCACATCTTGATCCCAGACAATTACAAATGCTTTGCCAGGGTGATTTCGCTGTATCCCAAACATAATCGGGTATTTTCGATAGTTGCTCTTAGAAATTACATACTTTTGATATGCGTTGTCGTTATACATTTTAATAGCGACACGAATTCGGAGAGCTGCATTGACTCCTTCTCGTTCATCTCGCACACCTTGCACATCTTCTAGAAATGGATACCGCTCTAGAGCAAGCTTCCAAACTGCTGGGTTTACTTCTCGACTATCATCTTTGACTTCCCACCGATTCCAAAGGTCGAGGGGAATATCAAAAGAATACCAAGCATCTGCTTTATGAAGACCTACGGTAGCCTCTTTATCGACCGTTTGCCACTCAGGAAAACTCGACTCTGTATACCCATTTGATTTAGAAGTAAAGATACGAACGCTATCATCACAACGACGCACTCGCTCTTCTAGCCAACGCTTGCGTACATCAGGATGTTCTAGTAGCAGGTGTTTCTCAATAATCTCATGCTCAATCTCAATGCCTTGCTCTACTGCGCGAGCAAGAGTAGGAGTCGTCACAAGAACCGGATCGCTGCGACGACAGCCGAGCACACGACCAACAGCTTGTAGCAGTGTTGCAATCGAGGGAGTCTGTTTGCGATAAAAAGCCATTGTGGTAAGATTTGGAATTGACACTGACCTACCAAAGCTCTTTCCACCGATAATACAAGTATTTTCTTGTGGAATATCTGCTACAGTATCTGAAGTGGTGTGATTAATCAACTTAGTGTTACCGCGATAGTCTGTGCCCTCAATCATTTCAAGAAATCGGTTATGACTCTCAACTTTATCACTACAGTTGATTAGAATGTTTTCTCGTGAGTCCCAGGCTCGATTAATCTTACGACCCATCTCTGCTGTGATCTCACCATTGAGTAGTGCATGAAAATGCCTATCATCTAGGGTCTGAAACTGTAGTGTCTCCCAACCACAGTATCCTTCATAACCTGGAATAACATTTACCTCATCCCAAACCATATCCGAGACCATTCCATTAACATTAGTAGCAGAATTAAAATCCCAGATATCGGCCCACTGATTCTTCATAGCGGCTCTTAGCCACTCATCTCTAGCGACTAGTATACGCTCTGTATTGAATCCTACTTGAAAAACGTCATACTCGTCAACAATAATTCTGACGGGAAGATTATTCTCTTTCATCCAAATTAAGTATCCTTCTAGATACTGAGCACGATATACGTCGAGAATACCTACCATCATTGTAGGAATCGGAGGAATCTTTTCTACTAGCAAATCTTTGCGAAATGCTTGCAGCTTATTCCTATCAATCTTCTCGCAAGAGAAGTTGAACGCTTTAGCTTTTTGGAGTAGATCTTCCACCACCATATTATACTCAAACACTAGATTTATGTTAGACATATCTAGGCAAGTTTCAGTTTCAGCTAGGGTGTAGGTTGATTTACCTTTTTGTGGTCCGTCAGAGACATTGACAATTGTTTTCATAGTTTTCTTTAGTGATACGCCATTCGTTAAAATTCATTATATCTATAATAACAAATTTAAAGGCAGACATCAAGTTGATTCTTGATTTTTGCGCTGCTGAAGGTAGATCATCATATCAATATACCACTGTGCAGATTGTGGATAGTTTTGTGGGTCAGGGCAAGATGGGTGATGCTGTTTTAACCACTGGATCACTTCTTCACTCATTGACGACCTGCCCAAAAACGCTTATCAATAGCACGTTTTTCAATCTTCAAAGGAGTTTCTGGAGCAGGCTCCATCTCAGAAGTTAAATTAATGCGATCTACCTCAACTTTTGCGTGTCTTCCAAAAAAGATGTTTGTTACATCAGGAATGTGTAGAACCTCATATTTACCATGAAACTCAGGCTCTAGCGACGTTTTAATGCTCTCAAAGATTTCATCAAAACGCTCGTTATGGCGAACCATAATGATCACTTGATACGCCCTAGAATTCTTCCTGGGATTAGTAGGATCACCTCTAAGTAAAATTTGTTTAAACATCGCTCTGTGACTCTCTGTCCAAGGATCAAAACGTCCTAACATTTGAGCAGTTGGTTTGCTCCAATCTATCTTTGGTATATACATGTATCCTCCTAAAAAATAAGGGCTGCGACATCTCTGTCACAGCCCTTACCCCCTCTTAACCAACTCAGTTCGTAACGCGTATTACCGCGAGAACACGAACTAGAGCTTCTTTTGTGGCTCCTTCAAGTCCAGAAGCGTCGAAACCGACCTCTCCAAACTCACGAAGAATTTCCTTCTTGGAAGGGCCGTTGGCCTTCGTAGAAGCACCCTTCGTCGGGGCCACATACAGTCCATCACGAACCAGCTTGGCTCGTACAGACCGGACAGTCTTACCAAGTTGCTCTGCAATCTGATCAAGACCTTCGCTACCCATTTCAGCGTATAGATCGTGGAGCTGGGTAACTTGCTCTTCGGTGTAGTTAGGCTGTGTTGCCATGTAACTTACTCCATTTTAGAAATCCAACCCAGTCAGAGGCGGGTTGTTTCCCTCATTTACAAATATATCTTATCAAACTTTTCAGTAAGAAGCAAGTGAAAACTTACATTCCATCGTAGGTGGAGTGAGGCTCGTTACGAACCTCAAGGTGATCAAAGTTATACCCAAGACTCTTCAAAAATGTCTCGATGTGATCAACTGCCTCACCAAGAGTCTCAGCCTTGAACTCACGACGAGCGGTAAAATAGTCGCTGTCGTTATACTCACCGAAAGTACCAGTCATATCAAAGTGCATTATCTTTCTCCGTTTCATTGATTATTCTTTATAATACCAAAATTATAAGCGCCAAGCAATAATAAAGGTTAATTGATTATACCAGAAACCCAATTTTCAGCACAATCTTCGGCGTAGTAGATAGAATGACCTGCTAGGTCACGTTGTTCTTTACGAATAATCTTTTCTTCATCATCTCGTAGAATCATTTCTACAATATAGTTATCTTTATCATTTAGATAAATATATGCTTCTCGGTCTGAATAGTCTTCAAAACCATAAAACTCTGAAATTTTAATCATCGTATTTTACTTTATAAATTACCTTTTCTTTTAAATGTCCATTCACAGAGTTTTCACAAATAGCATCAAACTCTGAATCTGAAATCTCCCAGATTCCATAAATGTTTTCATCAAGATGCTGCTGATGAATTTCATCTATTTTATCAGACTCCAATACAAATGTATCTGCAGCATCTGATTCATTTTTACAATCAATTACATATTGTACCTTATGAATTGAGTAAGTTTCAACTAAAAATTTAGACAAAGTTGCTTTTCCCCTTCTTGTTCATCAAGTTCTTTTAGACGTTCCTTAGATGCCTGAATCCAAGATTGAACACTAAGGTTGTCTTTTAAATCTTCTCTATTTTCGTTATTTTTAATTACCCACTCGCAACATTCACGAGTTTTTCCATGATGTGTTAATATAGTCATACTTCTTTCCTCATTGCACGAAATTCTTTGCAGACTTCTTCAAACAGACTAAAGACCTTTTGGAATCTCATATTATATATACTCTCTAATCCAAGAAGGGTATTAACAATATCATCAGTAGACATATCTGTTTCCATAACATTCTCATTGAGAAGTTGAATGTCATCTATAACATGCCAAGCCTTCATAATTTCTTGTTCAAGATCAAGAATTTTCATTTTACCACTCCGGTGCTGAATAATCTGTGTATTTCTTATACGATGCAAAGCCATCCAAGCCATATGTTGGGCAAACCATAATCTTCTCAGGCAAACCCATACTATCCTTTTCGCCTGCTTCACCGCAGATGAAGAAATGACCTGACTTCTCTGGAAATGCCTTACATAGAATCTGAGTAGTTCGAATATCCTTTTCCCTTGCCTTTGCAAGATCAAGACATGCGTCATGCAACCACGCTTCCATAATCGGATCAATGTTTTTTTGATTAAGACATTGACGGATTAGGTATTCTGCGTTATTGATGAAATCCTGTGTGTTCATTATTCAACCTCAACCATTTCGCCATTGCGAACAACGTAATGTTTAATTTCACACATACTCATCAAACCAATCAAACACAAGGCGGTCACGAGTCACTACCTTAGTTTCATATTCATCAACAACATCATCGTAGAACTTAATCTCAAATGTGTCATCATCAATCTTACGCAATACTTCACAGTCAACAAAGTACGATCCGTAGGCGCTGGTATCAAGATATCTTACTGTTGGCATAGTATGTTCTCCACCATTTCGCCATTACGAACAACGTAGTGTTTAACTTCATTCGCCGCACATCTGATATAAGCTCGACCACCATCAATCATGTTACCGTTCTCAAATCTTTTATAATCATGACGATGGGCACTATACTGTAGATCACCATCATCATCTTCGACAAGCCCAAACTCTACAGATTCAATTCGATCTGCATTAGCAATCATAAGATCGCCGTTATGGTATAGACCAAAATATCGATTACCGAATTGAGGGTGTGGAGTTTCTCTGTAAAAGATATCCATTGCATGTGCCTCATCGCCTAGCGCACTTGTACACACATAGGTAATGGGAACACCATCCTTTTCGCTAAAGTGTTCGCAAATCTTGTTAGTGTCAAATAGTGGTTCATGTTTAATCATTTGATAATCCAATCCATGTCTAGCCAGTCTGTTTCTTCTGGCATCATTTCAACTTTATCCTCATGAAGTTTTTGTAGTTGTGCCCAGATATGAGCATTGTTCATGCGTAGAGTATAACTCTCCTTGCCGCAGCTATAACAGCTACCACTCGATCCATAGAAGTTATATCGATCACCAGCATCCTCTACACGAGTAATACCACTGTTCATGCGCCAACTATCGCCAGTGAGGTATCCACCACTCCAGCCTGCTAGCACACGATAGTGTGGATCATCACCATTCATTTTGATAACAACCCAATTATCAGGATTATACATCTTCAATCACCTCATACTTTTCCACATCATCAGCAGCCCGACGTAACCATTTAGCAAGGTCTTCTTTTGAATCTGCGCTAATCGTCACAGCATTTACAGTATGTGGAATAATAGTATCACCCTCTTCCATAAGGTCTGGATAAGCCTCTACTAACTCGTAGACTACTTCGCCATCGTATGTTGTCTTTCTAGCCTGATAACGCCAGCCCATTTTATCCTCGCCTCCCTCAATATTACAGATACCCAGCAATTTCGCATCCTGGTTCGTCATAAAACCAAGAAATAGATACGTCAGGAAACAATTCTCGAAGCCTGTTACAGGCTCCTTCGGGCGGACCCCAAGCGGTGCAGAACTCCCATTGCACGTATCCGTCATCATCAGAGTCATAGTAGTCTACTTCTCCAACTTCCCACTTTGTACCCCAGTTATCAACTCTCCAAGAGTACCAATTAGCATGACCATCTACTACAGGTGCATCACTATCAGTGGTGGGTGCTTTAGTATCTTCAAGTTCTGCTGGCATAGGAATGATAGAGTTGAGATGAAACTCACCCTCCGCTCCTTCACCACGCACTAAAGCAACAAGCTTTTTTACCTCTTCAGGTTCCCCTGAAACGTTTACTCTATTTGTACACCAATTAGGCATTTTCAGATTCCTTCCACTCTTGGGCTTTTTCTACAACCCAGTCATAAATATCCCCGTAAGTTTCACCAAAGTCGTACTTACAAGATACGTGTCGAATAGCTTCCCAAAGTTCTTCATCAGTCAGATTTTTAGTAGACCAAGGATGAGGTTCTTCCTCAAAATATTCTTCAAAGTAATCACGAATATCGTCAACTGAGATGGTCATGAAGACCGAAGTCTTATGCTTGCTTTCCCAGTCGTTGAGTTCGCTCCATTTGTCTTTCATTGTTTTCTCCAGTGCATTTTCAATCATATCCTATTATAACAAAAAAGGGACTTGCAAGCAAGTCCCTTTTAAGTATCAAATGTAAAGATATTACACTCTCAAGTCAAATATTGTTACTACAGTTTCTTTCAATAATGTTTAGCTAGATACGCTTCAATTTTTGGGTCATCAGGTACGTTCAGGTACCTAATCACATCTGCT
>Ga0181587_10002506_pt1 | contig 15229 bp, 16 predicted proteins | sample 071ome_27_FD_132463 | JGI IMG/M metagenome (GOLD analysis project Ga0181587, IMG submission 132463) | Coastal salt marsh microbial communities from the Groves Creek Marsh, Skidaway Island, Georgia - 071409AT metaG (megahit assembly) | ecosystem: Environmental > Aquatic > Marine > Intertidal...
ATCACGCCGCCATCAGCATTCACAAGACGCGTGGAGGCCTGATCAGGTCTTACTATGACGACGTTCTTGGCGAGTTGATTCGCAGCGGAAACTTCGTGGATGTCATGACGGTCGCGGCCAGCCACGCGGCGGTTGCGAGGGGCTACGGACACCAGAACAGCAAGTACAAAAACAACCGGGAAGCTTTTTTTGGCACCGACGATTTTGCCCGCGAATTTCACCAGCTCTTCTTCCGCAATTACGGGGAAACGGAGGATATGGACTACCACGAAGACATCACCATTGAGCACACGGCATGGATGCTGAGCGGCATGAACCTCGATAAGGAACAGGGCGCATACGGCAGCACCAACGGCAGCGACTGGTGGGTCGCGCCCATCGTGTTCACGGATCACTACGACCTCAACAGTTCGCCGCGTTATATCAAGAACGAAACTTTTCACTATCACAGCGCGGAGGGCGCGGGCAGCTGCCTGGAGATCTTGAGCACCAATATCTGTGGCGAAAACGCCGGCGATAAAATCGCCGCGCTCGCGCCCGTCGCCGCCGCGCACCCCGAAAGCCTGGCCAATGTTCCGGTGTACATGGTCGACTTTTTCGCCGATGACAACCTGGATGAGACCAAGTCCGGCCAGATCAGGGCGAGCTGGGCAGCGGCGAACTTCGATATGCTTGGTTTCCTTCGCGCCTATGCCACGTCCACGGCATTTCACAGCAGTACGACCTACAAGTACAAAACCGCTTTTGACAGAAATCTCTTCCTGCAGAACATGCAGATACTGACGAATGAAGAAAATTTCGCCAAGCACCACAATGATTCGCCGCACTACCGCATGAGAGACCAGGGCGCTGAGCCGTTCCACCCGGCACATGATGTGTTCGGCGGACAGACCGGTTTGCAGGCAGCCAACAGCCGCTACCTGTTCCGAAGCGCTATGTGGGCGAATGTCGACAACCCGACCTTTTTTGATGACGACAGCGATGAATACACGCTGGAAGCAGGCACGGACACCAGCCCCGCACCGGTGTACGTCTGGCAGAAAGATTGGGCCAGCGTTATTCCGGTGAATGGGAACCTCGAACACCGGGTCGATGAAGTGGCCGTCTGGCTGTGGAACCGGTTTATAGGCGATGGAGGCAGCAACCTCGACGACATCGCCCGCGCGCAGGTTCATGCCATGCTGGCCACCGGTCACGATCTGGGCTATGCCATGGACCCCGACAACGCAGGCGCAGTTTACGACAGCCGGGACATCACTCACAAAAAAGGCGTGGCGCGAGAGCTGAATGAGGCCCACGCAGCGTTCGTGATGAACGATCTTTCGGATTATGACTTTAACAAGCACATTGGCATGGCCATCAATTTCATCAGCGTTCTGCCATACGCATTTGTCATGGAGGGGCAGTGACATGAACCAGAATCGCAGAGACTTTCTTCGCACCACCATGCTGGCGTCGCTGGCCGGCGGCGTTGGACTTGGGCTGGGCGCACCGGGCAGGGCCCTGGCGGCCTGCACGACGGCACCCATGCCCCGGACACTGATCAACCTCATGTTGTACGGGGGCATGGATTCCCGGTTTGTATTCATGCCCGCTCCATCCCATCCGGATACCGCGTACCTGGACAAGTTGTGGGCCGCGCGCAGGGCGCTTTACTCCGGCAGCTATACGGATTACGCGACCATGTTCGCCAATGAATACCTGCTCACCAATGATCCGGGTGGCGGTCCGTCATTTGGTATCTTCAAGCAATGTGGATGGCTCAAGTCCCAGTTTGATCAGGGTCGAGTGGCCGTCGTTGCCAACAGCTTTTGCTCCCGCAACCGGAGGCATGATCAATCCCAGTTGAACGCCAACACCGGTGAACCCCAATATGATCGGCTGATTTACAGCCGAGACGGCTGGGGCGGCAGGCTGGCGGAACAATGCGGTGCATCCGTGAAAACCGTGGAGCTCAGCCACGAATTCTCCGTGTTCGCGCAGGGCACAGATACAGGTGACCGGCTCAAGCAGGTGGTCCACGCGCAGGACACAAGAAACATCGCTCTGCCCAACGAGGACCCGAGTTCGCCCAGAACCCATCGAAAGAATGTATTGGCACGCGCGCTGAAGTCCTACTATGAGGCACGAGGCGAAGAAACCTCGGGTTCGCGTTCGCCCGACCAAGTCTTTTTCCAGCACAACGCCGCATTCAGAGCCTTGGGTGATGAAGTCGAGGCCAGGCTGGATGCCTGTGGGCCGCTGCCCGCGGAGCTCTCTGGCCTGAGCCTTAACTCAGGTCACTTCGCGCAGCAGTGCCGGAATTTGTATGACGTTTGCCAGTCACCCGACCTGTTCAATGTCCGCCTGATGTCCATGCGCTATAACGGGTGGGATACGCATCACACTCAGCATAGCCGACTGAGCAGCAATCTGGCAGATGTATTCGGCGCCAATGGCGGCCTCGCCACGGCTTTCCAGCAAATCGACACGCTGCCCGGTGCGACCAATCACCCCGGCGATCAACTGACGCTGTTCGTATCCTCGGATTTTGGCCGACAACTGATCGCCAACGGCAACGCGGGAACAGACCATGGCCGCGGGATTTACACCATCTTGCTGGGCGCGCAGGTCAATGGCGGGGTCTACGGCGAAATGTTTCCCGAGCGGGAAGCGGTTGCGGATGAAAACGGCCGAGTACCACTGGAGACTTCCGGCGCGGATATTCTTGGACAAACATCGACAGAGCGCGTCTTGTCCCAGGCCTGTGAATGGATGCAGCCGGGCAGTGCGGCTGCCGTATTCCCGAATGCGGCAAGCTCGGATGTGGAGAGCCCGGGGCTGCTTGACAACCTGATGTCTGTTTAGGCGTTGTTCAACGCCGGAGCGAACCGGGTGTGTGCGTGGGTCAGCCAGCCGTTCTCAACGACTGGCCACGCGGTCTCCGCCGCCAAACCCGGTCATGGGGAGCTTTTCAGGCCGGTAATCTAGAATCCGCCCGCCTGGCGCCGGCGCCTGCAGCCCAACCCAAACGCCCGCCGGGTCGTACCACAGCGAAATGACGCCTTTTTCCAGCTTGAGGTCGTGCCTTTCGGCCAAAATCGTTTCGCCCATGACCTGGATTTCTTCCTGTCGGGGCGGCTGGACTTGCACGTCAACGAGTTGACCCGTCTGGGCATTGAGCAAGCTTGGCATGTCCAGCAAGCGCTTGTCCCAATAGGCGAAACTGCGAACGCAGTCCTTGGGTATGGACGTGGTGTCGGCCGTTGTCTCCACCTGGAAACCCGTCGTCTCAGCCGTGCCCTTAACCGCGTAGCTCTTTTTGCCAGCGCGGGTCGATGAGTCTATGTCTTGCAGGCAGTCTCCAAACCACAACTCCTGCGTGGTATGCCGATAGCTGAATGCATTGAAAAACAGGATTTTGACGTCAAAGCTGGCGTCGACCCCAACCCGGCGTTCTTGCGCGTCGCCCTGGACTCGGAAATGGTGATACCCCACCTCTTTTTCATCCAGGTAGACGCGAAACTCCCACTGTCGGTCTTCACTGGCCCGCACCGACTCCGCTGCGGGGGCTGCCTGGGCCGCCGGAATCGCGAGTATGACCACAGACGACAAGCCCACCCTCCTAAGCCAGGTCGGATCAGCCATGCAGCAGCGCCTGGTGGTGCGTGATGTGAACCGGTTCGAGCGCCGATCGCTTTTGCGCTGCGCTCTTGCCACGCGTACTGCCGTCGGCCTCAAACCATTCGCTGTCGGTGATGGCGTCTGAAATCAGACAGGCCAGCGGAAGCAGAACGGCCCAGCCCGCGGCCAGAACGCCCATCGCCACTAGGGTGTCCCCGAACGCCACTGCCCCCATCTTCGAACCGGCATAGAAAGCGGCAGGCCCGCCGATCAAGCCGAAGACGACGGGATAAATCCAATGGCGCTTCAGCCAGCTCAGCCCGTAATTAATAGTGGTCCCAAACAGCACCCACATGGAAACGATCCATGCCGGCGCGAGCCAGGACCCGCCGTCAGTGCCCACATATTGAAGCAAGCCCGTACCCGCAAGCACGCTCTCCCAGACCAAACCCAAACCGGCTGCGCAGAGCAGGAAGAGTGCTTCCTTGGCCGGCACGGCAACCCGCGCCAAGTGAATGCCCGCCACCACGGCGACGGAGAGCAGCGACAACAGCGGCATGCCGGCGGCCGCAAAGAGTATGCAAGCGATCCAGCCGACTTTGAAGAAAATCAGATTTTGGGCTGTCTTGAACATGGTTCCTGCTCCATCAAGTGGATGTTCGGGAGTCAGTATCAAGCCGTGCTGGTGAAACGGCCGTTTCGGTAACGTGAAGAAATTGTGAAGTGCCCGTGGTACGCTGCCGGCCCGCTGGGACATGCCGTTTACCCGATTTGATGATCTGGAAACTCGACACTCACACGCGTGCCCTGGCCGGGTTCGCTCTCAATGCTGACTGGCCACTCGAACCGATCCGTAAGGCGCTTGACGATGGTCAGGCCCACGCCGAACCCACCGCGCCTTCGCTGACCGCGAAAGTACGGCTGAAATAACTGCTCGACCTCTTCCGGCGCCATGCCCGGACCGGTATCTTCGATGATGACCCGGCCAGGGCTGATATGGACGCTGACACTGCCCTCGTCGGTATAGGCCAGCGCGTTTCTCAACAGGTTTCCGATGACGCTCTCCACAACCTTGCCCGGGGCAGGCACCAGCAAAATGCATTGTTCATCGACGTTGAACACCAGCCCCTTGTCCGGCTGAATCACTTTCGACCTGTCCAGTTCCGCCTGGACCAACTCGTTGACGTTGACCAGTTCCTTTTCAAGGGTGCTGTTGGATTCGCGAGCCAGCAACAGGAATGCAGACGTCAACTGCTCCATATCGCGGGCGGAGTTTTTGATTCTCATCAGTAATTCGCGATCAGCATCACCCAGGCCGGGCGCACGTAACAATCTTCCTGCCGCGATGTTGATGACGGTCAGTGGAGTTCGTAATTCATGGCTGGCATCACGGGTGAACCTCCGCTCCCGCTCAGCGAATTCAACTACACGATTGACCAACCCCTCGAGTGCCTCGGCCAGGGTTCGCGCCTCGTCGTCTTTGTGGTAGCCGGAGGACTCACCAAACAGCCTGGCATCCGGTTGTGTGGGGTCGAGTCGCTTGACCCGGTTGGCCAGGTCGATCAAAGGCGAAACGGCACGCCGCGAGACCCGGTAAGCGCTGAACAGGGACAGGTAAATGACCGTAAGCGCAATGGCCAGGGGCACGATACCAAAGGTGGTCACCAGGTCATTGACCTGCCCTGATTCAAAGACCAGGTATAACCGCTGCCCGTTGCGCTCGGTCACGTAGGTGAGGGTCTCTCGTGGCGTCTTGCGCTGATGGTAACCGGGCTCGAGTGGCCGGAGGTCTAACGGCACACCTATGCCGAACCCTTCGCGATAGGCCGTCAGATTCAGCGTGTCCGGCAGGACCGCGGCGGGATTCTCATCGACGCGCTCCCAGTAGTAGTTGGCTTCACCCGTGAGCGCCTGTTCGATCAGGACATCTTTTAGCAGAATGGCGACAACATAGACGCCCACCAGCACTGCGATACTGATGTAGACCGCCTGGAGCAACAACTCCCGGCCGAGCCTGCGCGTCAGACCATGTTCAACCGCCATCTTTTCGGTGCAGGCGGTAACCCATCCCGGGAATGTTGTGCAGCAGCGGCTGATCAAAGGGCTGGTCGACCGCTTTTCTCAAGTTGTAGAGATGACTTCGCAAGGCATCGCTGTCTGGCACGATGTCACCCCAGACGGTTTTCTCTAGCGTGGCCTTGGAGAGCACTTTGGGGGATGCCTTCATTAAGGCGACCAGCAGTTTCAGCCCAATCGGCGTCAATTTCAACTCCTCACCCTGGCGATGAACTTCCATGGTGCCGGTATTTACTTCAAGGTCGGCCACTCGAAATACCTCGGCCGCCACCTCTCCACCCGCGCGACGCAGCATGGCTCTCAGGCGCGCGTCCAGCTCTTCGAGATCGAACGGCTTCACCAGGTAATCATCGGCACCCGCGTCGAGCCCCGCCACTTTATCTTCCAGCGTGTCGCGCGCGGTGAGCATCAGCAAGGGGGTACTCTTGCCGGCCTCGCTCCGAAGCTTTCTGCACACATCCAGGCCATCCATACCGGGGAGCATCAGGTCAAGAATGATGACGTCGAACTCCTGCGTGACCGCGAGGTGCAGGCCTGTAACACCGTCACCGGCGTAGTCGACTTCGTAGCCTTCATGCTCCAGATGCTCGCCGACCATGGCCGCGATATCGTGGTTGTCTTCGATGAGTAATATCAGCGCCACCGGCACTTCCTTTTATTTTATTATTTCAGTCTAGTAGCGATTACGTGAAATTGCCGTGAAAGGTTTGGCCCGGTGAAGAAGCAGCGCTTCACCCGGACGGACCATCGCCGAGTGCACAAACCGCCGCTGGTGATGCCTGATATTCTGCGAGAAGCAAGTCTGCTGTAGCGTTTTCCTGTGGTGTCAGCGCCTGGTATTGGCGCTCGATGCCCCAGCCGTAACCCCAGCGGTACCAGTTGATAAAGTATGGGCTGCCCCCCGCGCGGACACCCTGGTACATCAAAGTGGCAAGCGCCGGATCACCGGTTTTGGCTTCAACGCAGCGCTTGAGTTCCCGATCGGCCACCTCACGCTGTTCCTCGGTGCCACCGCGCCAGTAGGCCACGTCATGCTCAAAGCAGCAGGAGCACCAGTCAGTCTCGGAAATAAGCGACCGGTCGGGAAACAGCGAACAACCATCGCTGGTGAATGGCGACAGGCTTGACGGTTCACTGCAGGCTGTCACAGAGATTGCCAGCAGAATGATAAGGAGATTGCGGCCCACGTCATTGAAGAGTTCACAACGTCATCCGTCATCGTACACTGAACGGAAAGATCAGGGCGTCATTGTTCTTGTCTAACGAGTATTTCTAAAAAAACACAAAAAAACGCCGGCTTGCAGCCGGCGTTTTCTTTAATTTCCTATCGCGGGTTTAGCGCTTGACCGTCTTGCGCAGGCGCTCCAGCGCTTGTAGCTGGGCAATGGCCTCGGCCAGCTTGGCCTGGGCTTCAGCCACCTCCAGTGCCTCGGTGCGGTCGGCCAGTTCGCGCTCAGCTTCTTCGCGGGCCCGTTGCGCCGCCGTGGCATCCAGATCCTCACCACGCATGGCGGTATCGGCCAACACGGTCACGATGTGCGGCTGCACTTCGACAATGCCGCCGCCACAGAAGAAGAATTGCTCTTCTCCGGACTCATCCACAACCCGAACCGGGCCGGGCTTCAGCTGCGTGATCAGCGGCGTATGACGCGGATAGATGCCCAGCTCACCGGACACACCAGTGGCAAACACCTGGGCCGCCTGCCCTGTCCAGATCTCGGCCTGGGCCGAAACGATGTCACATTGAAAGGTTTTCATTACACCTTACCCATGGGCCTTATGCTGCCTCTTTCTGTTCCATCTGCTTGGCTTTCTCAATGGCTTCTTCGATGCCACCGACCATGTAAAACGCCTGCTCGGGCAGGTGGTCGTATTCGCCGTCGATAATGCCTTTAAAGCCCCGGATGGTGTCCTTCAGGGTGACATACTTGCCGGGCGAGCCGGTGAAGGTTTCGGCCACGAAGAACGGCTGGGACAGGAAACGCTGGACTTTACGGGCGCGCGCCACGGTGTCCTTGTCTTCCTCGGACAGCTCATCCATACCGAGAATGGCAATAATGTCCTTCAGCTCTTTGTAGCGTTGCAGCACACCCTGTACAGCTCGGGCCACTTCATAGTGATCCTGACCGATCAGGTTCGGATCGAGCAGGCGCGAGGTAGAGTCCAGCGGGTCCACAGCCGGGTAAATACCCTGCTCAGCGATGCCGCGGCTCAGTACCAGCGTGGCGTCCAGGTGGGCGAAGGTGGTGGCGGGCGACGGGTCGGTCAGGTCGTCCGCGGGAACGTACACAGCCTGGAAGGACGTGATCGAACCCTTCTTGGTCGTCGTGATGCGTTCCTGCAACAGACCCATTTCCAGGGCCAGCGTCGGCTGATAGCCCACGGCTGAGGGCATGCGGCCCAACAGTGCGGACACCTCGGTTCCGGCCAGCGTGTAACGGTAGATGTTGTCAATGAACATCAGTACGTCACGGCCTTCGTCACGGAACTCCTCAGCCATGGTCAGGCCGGTCAACGCGACGCGCAGACGGTTGCCCGGCGGCTCGTTCATCTGGCCGTAGACCAGGGCCACCTTGGACAATACGTCCGCTTCCTTCATTTCGTGGTAGAAGTCGTTGCCTTCACGGGTACGCTCACCCACGCCGGCGAATACGGAATAACCGCTGTGCTCAATGGCGATGTTGCGGATCAACTCCATCAGCGTCACGGTTTTACCCACGCCAGCACCGCCGAACAGGCCGACTTTGCCGCCCTTGGCGATCGGCATGATCAAGTCGATGACCTTGATGCCGGTTTCCAGGATGTCGTTACCACCTGCCTGCTCTTCGTAGGAAGGCGGCTTACGGTGAATCGGCATGCTCTTTTCAGCACCGATCGGGCCGGCCTCATCGATGGGCCTGCCCAGCACGTCCATCACCCGGCCGAGGGTCTTCTCACCCACCGGCACAGAAATGGCGTCACCGGTATTGGTCACTTCGATGCCGCGTTTCAGGCCATCGGTGGAGCCCAGCGCGATCGTGCGCACCACGCCGTCACCCAGCTGCTGCTGCACTTCCAGCGTGATCTCAGTGTTATCCACCGTCAGGGCGTCAAACACCTTGGGCATGGCGTCACGCGCGAACTCCACGTCGACGACAGCGCCGATGACTTGAACGATTGATCCTTTACTCATCTTTTTGCTCCGCAAGAACAGGGACTAGGGACTAGGGACAAGGGACAAGGAACTGGGAACTGGGCTTCTCGCCTGATTCAAAGAACATTGCCGGGTTTATGCTGCCAGTCCTCGTTTATCCTCTTTCCTAAATAAAAAACTGTGTTCTAGTCCCTAGTCCCTAGTTCCTGGTTCCTAGTTCCTAGTTCCTATTCAAACCGCTGCTGCGCCACCGACGATCTCCGAGATTTCCTGGGTAATCGCGGCCTGGCGGGCCTTGTTGTAGGCCAGGGTCAGCTCATCAATCAGTTCGCTGGCATTGTCGGACGCGCTCTTCATCGCGATCATGCGTGCAGCATGCTCGGATGCCAGGTTTTCCAGCACAGCGTGATAGACCAGCGACTCGATATAGCGCACCAGCACGCTGTCGAGCAGCGTCTCGGCGTCCGGCTCATAGATGTAGTCCCAGATATCCCGGATGTCTTCGTCATCCGTATCCGGCAATGGCAGCAGGCGATCCACCCGCGGCTTCTGCGACATGGTGTTGACGAAGTCGTTGTAGGCCAGGAACACCCGATCGACTTCCTGTTCGCGATATTTGTCGAGAACGATTTTAATGGCGCCGATCAGGTCTTCTATCTGCGGCTTTTCGCCCAACTCCTGAGCGTGACCCGCAATCTCCACGTTGATGTTCTTGAAAAAGGCCGAAGCCTTTTTGCCCAGCGTCACCATGCTGACTGCGACGTTGTCTTTTTGCCATTGACCCATGTCGGCCAGGACGGCTTTGAACAGGTTGGTGTTCAGCCCGCCGCACAGACCGCGGTCTGTGGAAATGACGATGTAGCCAACTTTCTTGACCTCCGGGCCATGCGCCACGGTAAAGGGGTGCCGGTATTCCGGGTTGGCCTTGCCCAGGTGGCCGATGATGCGAAGCATCATCCGGGCATAGGGCCGGGTCGCGAACATCAGGTCCTGGGACTTCTTGATCTTGCTGGCGGACACCATCTCGAGCGCAGAGGTCACCTTCTTGGTGTTCTCAACACTCTTGATCTTGGTGGTGATTTCCTTGCCGCTTGCCATATAACTGCTCCGTTGAGCCTGTCGTTCAGCCTGTTACCAGCTGCCGGTGGCCTTGAACTCTTCGACGGCCGCTTTCAGCTTGGCCTCGAGGTCGTCGTCCCAGTCACCATGGTTAAGGGCGTCCATCAACTCGGCCTGACCCGTGTTCATGGCATCGATGAGCGCGTTTTCAAAAGCGCCGATCTTCAGCAGGTCGACGTCATCCATGAAGCCGCGATCGACCGCAAACAGTGAAACGGCCATCTCAGCCACTGACATCGGGCTGTACTGGGGCTGTTTCATCAACTCAGTCACGCGCTGGCCACGCTCCAACTGGGCGCGGGTAGCGTCATCGAGGTCCGAGGCAAACTGGGCGAAGGCCGCCAATTCACGATATTGGGCCAGGGCCAGTCGGACACCGCCACCCAGCTTCTTGATCACCTTGGTCTGTGCCGCGCCACCCACTCGGGACACGGACAGGCCCGCGTGCACGGCCGGGCGGATACCACCGTTGAACAGGTCGGTTTCCAGGAAGATCTGACCATCCGTGATGGAAATCACATTGGTCGGAACGAACGCGGAAACGTCGCCCGCCTGGGTTTCGATGATCGGCAGGGCCGTCAGGGAACCCGTCTGGCCTTTGACCGCGCCGTCGGTGAACTTTTCAACATACTCCTCGGACACGCGCGCGGCACGCTCCAGCAGGCGCGAATGCAGGTAGAAAACGTCACCGGGATAGGCTTCGCGGCCCGGCGGACGCCGCAGCAACAGGGAAACCTGGCGGTACGCCCAGGCCTGCTTGGTCAGATCGTCATAAATGATGAGCGCATCTTCGCCTCGATCACGGAAGTACTCCCCCATGGTGCAACCCGCGTATGGCGCGATGTACTGCATGGCGGCTGATTCGGAAGCCGAGGCATTGACTACGATGGTGTGCTCCATGGCGCCGTGCTCTTCCAGCTTGGCTACCACGTTGGCCACCGTCGACTGCTTCTGACCCACGGCCACGTAGATGCATTTGATGCCGGACTTGGCCTGGTTGATGATGGTGTCGACCGCAATGGCGGATTTACCGATCTGCCGATCGCCAATGACCAACTCCCGCTGACCGCGACCAATCGGAACCATTGCGTCAATCGACTTCAGGCCGGTCTGGACAGGCTGGTCCACCGATTTACGCCAGATAACGCCGGGCGCCACTTTTTCGATCGGCGCGAATCCATCGTTTTCGATCGGCCCCTGGCCATCGATGGGATTGCCCAGCGCGTCCACCACGCGTCCCAGCAGGCCACGACCATGCGGCACTTCCAGGATACGACCGGTGCACTTGACCGTGTCACCCTCGGTGATGTGTTCATAGTCACCCATGATCACGGTACCGACTGAGTCACGCTCCAGGTTGAGCGCCAGGCCAAAAGTATTTTCCGGGAACTCGATCATCTCACCCTGCATGGCGTCTTCCAGGCCATGGATACGGGCGATACCGTCGGAAACGCTGACCACGGTGCCTTCATTACGCGCCTCGGCTGAAATATCCAGCTGTTCTACGCGCTGACGGATCAGTTCGCTGATTTCTGATGGATTCAATGTTGCTTGCATCGTCTTTTCCTGTCAGACCGCCATGACCGGCGACCCATGTTTAAATCGTATTTAGGCCAGTGAGCTCGAGAGGTTGGCCAGGCGGCCCTTGAGGCTGCCATCGATGACCTGGTCGCCGGCGTAAATCACCGCCCCACCCAGCACGCTGGCATCCACTTCGTTTTCCAGTTCGATATCGCTGTCGAAACGCTGTTTCAGCGCCGCGCTCATGCGCTCTGCCTGGTCCTGCTCCAGCGGTACAGCCGACACCACGCGGACCTTGAGTCGCTGCTCCGCCGCCTCGCGCAGACGTGAGAACGCCTGGGAGATCTCCGGCAGCAAGGCCAACCGGTCGTTCGCCGCCAGGACTTCCAGGTAGCGCCTGAAAGACGGGTTGTCTTCTCCGACCACAGCATCGGCCACCAGGCCAGCCGCGCCCGAACGGTCGAGGCTGGGGGATTCCAGCCAGCTTGCCATGGTGTCTTCCGACACCGCCTCGGCAGAACCCGTCAGCGCGGCATCCCAGTTCCCCAGGGCATTTTGTGCCTGGGCCAGGTCGAAAGCCGCCTTGGCATAGGGCCGGGCCAGAGTCGCCAGGCTGCTCATATCTCGGCGATCAACTTGTCGATCAACTCACGGTGGGCATCGGCGTCGATTTCTCTCTCGAGAATCTTCGACGCGCCCAAAACCGAGAGGCTGGCGACGGCTGCTCTCAACTCTTCACGTGCCTGGTTGGTGGCCAGGGCGATATCGGCTTCCGCAGCCGCCACCTGGCGCTGTCGTTCACCCAAAGCGTCCTCTTTGGCCTGGTCCAGGATCTGGGTGTGGCGCTGGTTTGCCTGGTCGACGATGGTGCCGGCCTTATCACGGGCCTCTCCAATCGCGGTCTCGGCTTCCTTTTGCGCCTCTTCCAACGCCTTTTCGGCGCGGTCTGAAGCGGCCAGGCCATCGGCGATCTTTTCGCGACGCTCGTCGAGCGCTCGCAGGATCGGCGGCCAGACCACCTGCATACAGAACCACACGAAGATCAACATCGCGATCGACTGCAATATCAGGGTGGCATTGATATTCATGCCCTTACCTCGTTTATCTGGTGACTGCTTGTCTTACCCACCCAGCGCGCTCTGCAGCTGGCCGACAAACGGGTTGGCGAAGGTGAAGAACAGTGCGATACCCACACCGATCATCGCCACGGCGTCGAGCAGAGCGATCGCCAGGAAGAACTTGCCCTGAAGCATCGGGGCCAATTCAGGCTGACGGGCCGAACCTTCCAGCAGACGGCCGCCCAGGATACCCACACCAATGCCAACACCGAGTGCGCCCAAGCCTATCAGCAGGGCAACGGCGATTGCGGTCATTCCAATTACTGTTTCCATTTTGCTCTCCAGTAGAGTCTTTGGTACTAAACAAAAAAAGCGATGCAGACCTAGTGATGCTCAGCAGCCATACTGAGATACACGATCGTCAACATCATGAATACGAAGGCCTGAAGCGTAATCACCATCAGGTGGAATACAGCCCATCCAAAGTGCAGCAATTGCCCACCCAGGAATGCCAATCCACCGATCACCAGCATCTCGCCAACGAGGATCAACCAGGTGTGCTTCATCGAAAGCCGACCCTTGATATTCATCCACAGCGTCAGGCACACCGTGGCTGCTGACAAGATCCAGAACCATGCCGGTATGTGCTCACCAAAAATGGAGCTGAGGCCTGCCGCGAACCAGGCTGAACCGGCCGTGAATACCACGGCAATCAGGATAAAGATCAACTCTCCTGCATACAGATTGCCGAACAGTCGCAGTCCCAGGGATACCGGTTTTGCCAGCAATGACACCGTTTCCAGGACAAGGTTGAAGGCCATCACAAATGGCCACACCACTTTGGGCATATTCAACTGTTTCGGATTGAGCGGGTTGAATACGAGTTCGCCGATGAACCCTCCAACACCCTTGAAACGTATGCTGTAGACGATGATCAGAATGAATACCGTAAGCGCCATGCCCATGGTGGCGTTGACATCCGTTGTCGGCACGACTTTCTGATACTTGATCCCCGCGGCGACAGCTGCTTCGGGCAGCCAGTCGACCGGGATCAGGTCCATGAAGTTCATGAAAAAGATCCATACGAACAAGGTCAGCGCCAGCGGCGCGATGAGTCGGCTGGTACCGTGGAATGAATCCCTGACGCTGGTGTCGACGAATTCGACGATGGCCTCGATGGCCGCCTGGAAACGCGTCGGCACACCGGAATTGGCCTTCTTGGCCACGTTGCGAAACAGAACGAAGAAAACCAAGCCAAGTATCACGGACCAGACCAGGGTATCCATGTGAAAACCCCAAAAGCCTAACTGGGCTGCCACATCTGCGCCTCCACAGATAAACCCGTCCTCCCCGAAACCACAGGTCAGATTCTGAAGGTGGTGCTCGATGTAGCCGCTCGGTGTCAGCTCAGCATTGGGATTGGCCATCTGGTTTCGCGCCTTGCTCTCGTGTTCTGCCGTTCAGTCCCACCGGGACATTGGTCTCAAATGCCGGAATTCAACCCCCGGTAAAGCCCGGCCCAGCCTGCGATGATTACCAGGATCATGCCGGCAAAAAACCATTCCGGCGCCAGGGGCTCGACCCACCTAAATGTCACCACACAGATGACGGCGGTCAGCGCCAATTTCAACATCTCGCCGATCACGGCTGCCTGAAGAAATTCGCCGCTGCTCGCGCCCAACTTTCTCCCTGCGAAAATCGCAAAAAAAACGGCGGGCAACAAAGCCGCCATACTGCCGAACAGCGAAGAGTAAACTGCCGTCAGGCCCAATGGGCTCAGCGCCACCGCCAAAACCAGGGCCGAGAGCCACTGAGGCTTCAGCCATTTTCCGGTCGGCAGGGCTACTGGTTCAGTGCCAGCGCTTCCGAACCCGTTTGATTCCGGTTCGGGGAGTTTTTCGGGGGCTGGATCAGCCTCCATCGATACCGCCTCTCTGGACTGCCCTGTTCAACAGGCCGGGGTGATTACACCCGTGTTTCCTCTACAGGCGGCAAAAAGATCAACGCCGCCCAAGACCGCCTATTTTAACATCTCATGCCAAAGGCGGGCAACGCTGAATCATGCTTTTAAGGCCAGGCCCGACCCAGGCCACCATCTTGGCACCGGACCCCGCCCTGACTGCACGCGCGGTTTGATCAGGCAACCTGCTCACGGCGGACGGTTTCGATCTTCGTATCCAGCTGGATTTTCGAATTCATCGAATTGGTGATCAGGCAATTCACTTCTGATTTTTCCAGCAACAGCCTGGCCTTCTCCTCTCGGACGCCCTCCGGGATGCGCAGTTTGGCGCGGATATGAAAATGGGTGAAACGGGTGAGCTTGATGTCTTTGTCCAAACGGCCTTCGGTTTCAACGTCCAGATCGAGCCATTCCAGCTTCGATGCCCTGGCGATGGCTCTGAAGGTCAGGATAAAGCAGTCTGCCACCGAGGCGACCAGGAGCGTCTCCGGCGACCAGGTGCCTTCCGGTCCGCCAAATTCGGGCGGCGCAGTGGTGGCTATGGCCGCCAGGCCCGGGCTCAGGATGTCGACGGCTCCCTCCGGGCCGGCCACGGCCTCTGCATGGTAGATGTGGGGAAGTTTCTGCATGACTCACCTTTTGTTGGTTGAAGTTGCCTTTCGGAGACGAGGCCACCTTATTCAAGGCCTGCCTCAGCGGTTTTGACCAAGGTCAGCAAAAAGTGCATCGTGGGGTAGTGAATGGGTTTTGTGCACCATG
>Ga0181587_10002510_pt1 | contig 15218 bp, 14 predicted proteins | sample 071ome_27_FD_132463 | JGI IMG/M metagenome (GOLD analysis project Ga0181587, IMG submission 132463) | Coastal salt marsh microbial communities from the Groves Creek Marsh, Skidaway Island, Georgia - 071409AT metaG (megahit assembly) | ecosystem: Environmental > Aquatic > Marine > Intertidal...
CATCGAACATGATGAACTCATCGCCAGGTCATGGACTCAGATCCGTCGCAAACGCTACGAGGATCGCCTTCGGGACAACTTTACCTATAGCGTCAATGCTGCCGTTACAGACAGCCTGACCGGCATGTATAACCGGCGTTATCTTGAATCGCATTTTGCACGCGTTTGCGACCGGCTCGGCGCTGCCGGCAAACCCATCTCGGTTCTCGTAATCGACGTCGATCATTTCAAGCTGATAAACGACCAGTTCGGTCACGATACCGGCGATCAGGTTCTTCAGAGCATCGCCAAGCGCGTCCAGAATGATGTCCGCGGCTTCGATACCGCTGTCCGTTACGGGGGCGAAGAGTTCATCGTCCTGCTGACCGATTCGTCCCAGGATGCGGCCCTATCGGCAGCGGAAAGGCTTCGTATGCAAGTATCGGCGACGCCTGTCCCGGTTTCAGGCCCTATCGATGATATAGCCGTTACCGTATCGATCGGCGTCGCTACGGCTGTAGCCGGCCAGGAAAGTCTCGATGAGTTGATTCAAAGAGGGGACCGGGCGCTTTACGATGCAAAGAATGCGGGCCGCAATCGAGTCGTTGCCGCGGCGGCTGCAGAACGGGATTCAGGAATTTCCAGCGCGGCGGTCGGGCAAAACTGACGATTGGGAACTTGCGGCCTGCCCCCGAACCGACTCAAACTGCACCCTTGCGGGAGAGCCGCCAAATAAAAAACCGCCGCGGTCATCGCGGCGGTTTTCGTTAGAACGCAGGTAATTCCTGCCGGCGTTTCTACTTGATTTTTGCTTCCTTGAAGACGACGTGCTTACGCGCGACCGGGTCGTATTTGCGCTTCTCCATCTTCTCGGTCAGGGTCCGCGGATTCTTGCGGGTGATGTAGTAGTAGCCTGTGTCGGCGCTGCTCACGAGGCGGATCTGGATCGAATTTGCTTTTGCCATGCCAAACAGTCCTTGGACGAAAATTTGCTTTCAGCCGCGCAACATACTGCGTGCCGCTCCGCTGTCAAGTTTCTAGCGTTCTGCGACGGCTGGCCCCGGCTCCGCGACCGCGATGGCGTATGCCGTTCCGTTCGAAAGCAGCAGTCTCGCTATGTCGATATCGTCGTCCTGCCTCGTGCTCGACGGCGGACAGGCCCGGCGACGGTCTTCGGAAAAATGGGAAAGCTGCCTTTGTATGGCGAATCCCGGCGCAGTGCGGACGTTGTCCGGGTTGGATCTGTCGGACAGGGATTTTCGGAGGACCTCCAGCTTTTCCGCAGACAGGTTGGTGCAGACGGCCGGCACAATTCCCTGTGATGCGAGCGTCTGGCCTGTTGGAGCGAGTATTCTGGCCCAGGTGATGTTCATTTCAGCCTTGTTCGGAAGGCGTACGATTGTCTGTACCGTGCCTTTGCCGAAAGACGTGGAGCCGATTACGACGGCCCGGCCCGAGTCGCGCAGGGCGACAGCTACGATTTCCGCCGCGGAAGCCGAACGCCCATTGATCAGGACCGCCATGGGTGTATCCGCGAGGATCCTGCCCGGAGTGGCGTCGAAAATCTGGTTGCTGCGGGGATGCCGTCCTGTGGTCGAGACGATGCGCCCCTGCTCGAGGAATAGATCGGCCACGGCGATCGCCTGATCCAGAAGGCCTCCCGGATTGTTCCTCAGGTCGAGAACAATGCCGGTCAGTTTCGAGCCGAGCTTACGGACGGCATCCACGATAGAACGGCGTACTGCGCCGACCGTTCCCTGATTGAAGATGCTGACCGAAATCTCCAGTACGCCATCCTTTCGGCGGGTTGTAACGCTGGGAGGGACGATATGATCACGAACAACCTCGTGATCGACCGGCAAGGCGCTGTCCGGACGTATGACGGTGATACGGACGGCATCGCCTATATTGCCGCGTAACATGGCCAGGACGTCGTTAAGTGACAGGCTAAGTACAGGCTTGCCGTCAATCCCGGTTATTCTGTCGCGCGACCTGAGGCCGGCCTTTTCAGCCGGCGTGTCCGATAGGACCTGCCTGATGACAAAATCGCCGTCATCCGCCTCGACCGTAATGCCAATGCCGCCATATCCGTCCCGGGTGGCGCGGCTTCGGCTTGCGGCGTCCGGAGAAAGATATCGCGAATACCGGTCGAGATCGTCGATCAGGCCTTTGAAGACTGTCCGGTAAATACCGTCCTGACCTTCAGCGCCAATTTCGCTGGAGGCGGCGCGCGCATCGCGAATTGCAGCGGCCCCAAGAACGGCCCAGTCATCTATTTCGCCGGATTCGGGTGAGGGATATTCGGAGATGACGTTGCCATCGAACACGACCCTGACGGCGCCGTCGGCCTGGAAAATCGCCAGCCGGTCGTCGATCGACGCCAGTTGCGCCAGTCCGCTGGTCATGGTTTTCCCGGTATCGATCTCGTCGATATATCTGTCCTTCAGGTTCTTGAGAGCGACTGAAAAGACCCTGCGGTCTCCCGGGTCGCCGCCGGCCTCGAATACAGGTGTCGCGCAGCCGCCAAGCAGCGAAACGATCGCGCCGACGATGACGCCGCGCGTCGGTTTTGAGCGGACGCCGCTGGCCTGCTTCGCGGAAGAATGCCGTTTCATGGAAGTATCCTGAGCGCCTCCGACCTTGGAATCAAGGCGTCTGACGCAGCCTGTCATCGACCGTGTTTTCTCCCCCGCCTGCCTCGAACCGGCTGTTTCCCCGGGCGGTTTCTGCTCCGACCACGGATATTCTCGCCGCCCTGCCGCTCGCCGTTCACGGGTTCCACTGCCAGACGGCCCGTTACGGTATCCGCTTCCGACAGCCGGACTTCCATCCGGTCGCCGGCGGTATAGCGTTTCTTGCTTGTCTGTCCGGTCAGCGAGAGACGTCCCGCGTCGAACTCGAACCGTTCGTTGCCCAACAGAGAAACGGGGAGCAGGGCGCTGACGCCGTACTCGTCGATTTCGACGAAGAGCCCGAAACGCTCCACGCCGGTTACCCGGGCGAAAAACTGTGCGCCCACCCGATCCGACAGAAAGAGCGTGGCGAGACGGTCGAACGCATCGCGTTCCGCCGCCATGGCCCGCCGTTCGGTCATGGAGATATGTGCGCCGATCTCTTCGAACCTTTTGCCGGCTTTGGGCGGCAACGCCCCGTCACCCAGGCGCAGTCCCTTTATCAGCGCGCGATGAACCAGCAGGTCGGAATAACGACGAATTGGCGACGTGAAATGTGCATAGTCTCGCAGCGCCAGCCCGAAATGACCAAGATTGTCCGGGCTGTAGACCGCTTGCGCCTGACAGCGGAGAATCGAGTCCTGAATGGCGTCCGCGTCCTTGCGGTCCTTGAGACGGGACACGAGCTGGGCGAAATGGCGCGGGCGGACTGCCTGTCCGCCGCCGAGCGACAGGCCGATCGTTCCCAGATAGCGCCGCAGGGCTTCCACCCGGTCGGCGGCGGGATCGTCGTGGACCCGGTACATACAGGGCTGGCCGGTCTGTTGCAGCGTTTCCGCGGCGCTGACATTGGCGAGGATCATGAATTCCTCGATCAGCCTGTGGCTATCGTGCCGAACGCGCGTCTCGACGCCTTCGATCTTTCCGTTTTCGCCGATGGATATGCGTCTTTCCGGCATGTCCAGGTCGATAGCGCCCCGTTCCTTCCTCTTTTTCAGGAGCGCGCGGTAGGCGCCATACAGCGCGTTGAGCAGCCCTTCCGGCAAATCAGGGCTGTCCGTGTCGCGTTTGCCGTCGTGAAGAGCCTGGACGCGGTCGTATGTCATGCGGGCGGCGGACCGCATCATGGCGCGACCGAACCTGTGGCGAAGCTTGTGGCCGCCGGCGTCGATCCACATGTCGACCGTCAGACAGGGGCGGTCCTCGCCCGGTTTCAGGGAACACCATTCGTTGGATAGCGCTTCGGGAAGCATCGGAACGACCCGATTCGGCAGATAGACCGAATTGCCGCGTGTCTCCGCCGCTCTATCGAGCGCGTTGCCGGGACGCACGTACCAGGCGACATCGGCAATCGCGACAATAAGATGCCAGCCGCCCTTGTTGTCGGGATCGGGGTCCGGTTCGGCCCAGACAGCGTCGTCGAAATCGCGGGCTGTAGCATCGTCGATTGTGATCAGGGGCAGTTCGCGCAGGTCTGTACGCGCGCCCATCGGCGCGGCCTCGGCATCGTCGGCTTCTGCCTGGGCCTCCTGCGAAAAATCTACGGGGATATCGTTTTCCGCGATACACAGCTGCGTAATGGCGCCAGGGTCGTCGGCCGCGCCGATGCGGCCCGTAATCGAAGCGGTCGGCATGCCGAACTGTCGGCCTGGGAGGACGTCAGCGGTGACGAACTCCCCGTCTTCGGCGCTCCCCACGTCGTCGGTATCGACATGAAAATGGGTCTTCAGCTTGCGGCTGGCCGGTTCGATCTGGCCGCCTGACGGACTCTTCCTGAATATCCCGAAAATACTGGCGGGGCGGGATTCCAGACGCCGCATGATGTGCGCGACGTAATAGTTCTCGCTCTTGCGGTCCATCCGGGCGAGAACCCGGTCCCCGATACCCGGTGCGCGGCCTCGCTGTTTGCCGCGCGCGAGGTGAATACGGGGTGAGGCTGCGCCGGCGTCGCGGCCTGCGATGGCGAGGACCGGTTCGCCGTCGCGGTCCAGCCCGGTGACTTCCAGAACGCAGACCGACGGGATCTTTCGCCCGGCGCTGTACCGTCGGTTGCGGGCGCGGTGGATGTCGCCGTTCTCTTCAAGGGCGTCGAGCATTTCGGAGAGGGCGGGTCTGTCGGTCGCCTGCAACCGGTATTCGCGTGCGATCTCTCGCTTGCCTAAGGGCGTGCGCTGCCCGCGTATGAATTCGAGCAATTCGTCCCGGGACGGAAGGATGCCGGTGCCCCGGGGCTTCGCCATGGGTGGGCTGCTCAGGCGTCAGCCGTTTTGGCGGCAGCTTTTGCCTTCGGGGTGTTCTTGCGGGCCGCTGTCTTCTTTCCGGCGGCTTTCTTGCGCGCCGCGGACTTCTTGGCAGCCCCCTTCTTTGCGGGCCCCTTCTTGGCAGCCCGCGCCGCAAGCAGCCCAACGGCCTCGTCGAGCGTGACGCTTTCTTCGGTAGAGGTCTTCGGCAGGGAGGCGTTGATCTTGCCATGTTTAACATAAGGCCCGTAGCGCCCCTTGTAGACGCCGACCGGCTTGCCGTCGTCAGGGTGAGGGCCGAGTTCGCGAAGCGCTGTCGAAGCGCCGCTTTTCTTAGGCGGTTTTTCGTTGATCAGCGTCACGGCGCGGTTGAGGCCGATGGCGAGCACGTCCTCGTCCGGTCCCAGGGAGACATACCCGCCGTCATAGCGGAGATAGGGGCCGAACCGGCCAATTCCGGCGGCGATTGTCTTGCCGGTTTCAGGATGGTCGCCGATCGTTCGGGGGAGGGCGAGCAGCGCCAGGGCGATTTCGAGCGTAACCTCGCCCGGCGCATGCGATTTAGGCAGTGTTGCGCGCTTCGGCTTGATCTGGTTTTTGCCCTTGCCTTCCGCTTCGCCGAGCTGCACATAGCAGCCGAACGGCCCCTTGCGCAGCGAGACCGGCTTGCCGCTTTCCTGGTCATCGCCAAGCTGTATCGGAAAGACCATGGCGGCATCGTCGTCGTCATCGCCGGTTACAACCGACAGAGGGCGTGTATAGCCGCAGTCCGGATAGTTGCTGCAGCCGATAAAGGGACCGCCCCTCCCGAGTTTGAGTCCCAGCCGCCCCGATTTGCAGACCGGGCACTGGCGCGCGTCCGAGCCGTCTTCGCGCGTCGGGAAGAAATGAGGTCCCAGGTCCGCATCGAGCGTATCGATAACATCGGAAATCTTGAGCGAGCTGGTTTCCTCCACCTTCTCGTGGAAGGCCCCCCAGAAATCCCGGAGCACGGTCTTCCAGTTGGCATCGCCGGCGGCGACGCGATCGAGCGTATCTTCCAGGTTTGCGGTGAAATCGTACTCGACGTAGCGCGTGAAATAACCCTCGAGAAATGCGGTGACGACACGGCCGCGATGCTCAGGAATGAAGCGCTTGCTTTCCAGCCGGACGTAATCCCGGTCCTGAAGGACCGAGATGATCGAGGCATAGGTCGACGGGCGTCCGATCCCCAGCTCCTCAAGCCGCTTGACCAGGCTTGCCTCGGTGAAGCGGGGCGGCGGCTTGGTAAAATGCTGCTCGGGGCGCACTGCCGAGGTCGATAGCCGTTCGTTCTCCGACACTTTCGGAAGGATGCGGTCGGCATCGCTGTCGTCGTCCGCCGGGTCGTCCCGGTCTTCGTGATAAAGCTTCAGAAAGCCGTCGAACACTACGACCGACCCGGTCGCGCGCAGGATCGTGTTGCGCTGTTCGTCCGCGGTATCAATCGCAACCTGTTCGAGTTGCGCCTTGTTCATCTGGCTGGCGATTGCGCGCTTCCAGATCAGTTCGTAAAGGCGTCGCTCGTCTTCGGCCAGGTAACCGCCGACATCCTGCGGCGTCCGAGACGGGTCGGTCGGACGGATCGCTTCATGCGCTTCCTGGGCGTTCTTGGCACGGGTCCGGTAGGTATTGGGCGAAGCCGGCACGTAATCCGGGCCGAACTGGCGACCGATCAGCGAACGGCATCCGGTGACGGCTTCCTGCGCCATTTGGACGCTGTCCGTCCTCATATAGGTGATCAGCCCGACGGTTTCTCCGCCGATATCGATGCCTTCGTAAAGCCGTTGTGCCGCCCGCATCGTCCGGCTGGCTGAAAAACCGAGCTTGCGTGACGCTTCCTGCTGCAGGGTAGAGGTAATGAAGGGCGGCAACGGGTTACGCGCGACCGATTTCCGCTCGATCGAAATCACGCTGAAATCGCCGGCCTTGACCGCCGCCTCGGCCCGTTTGGCGTCATCCTCATTGGCGAGCGAGAAGCGATCCAGCTTCTGTCCGTCGAGATGGGTCAGGCGAGACGTCAGCGTCTTTCCCGCCGCGGTCGCAAAATCGGCCTCTACTGTCCAGAACTCGGTCGGAATGAACTTCTCGATCTCGGATTCGCGTTCGCAGATCAGGCGGAGCGCAACCGACTGGACGCGCCCCGCAGACCGGCTGCCCGGCAACTTTCGCCACAGGACCGGCGACAGGGTGAATCCCACCAGATAGTCCAGCCCCCGCCGCGCGAGATAGGCTTCGACGAGCCGTTCATCGAGACCGCGCGGGTGCTGGATCGCTTCAAGGATCGCGTCCTTGGTGATTTCGTGGAATACGATCCGCTGTACGTCGACGCCGTCCAGAGCATTCCGGTCGCCCAGAACTTCCTGCACGTGCCATGAAATCGCTTCGCCTTCCCTGTCAGGGTCAGTGGCCAGATAGAGCGTTCCGGCACCGCGAGTCGCTTCGGCGATGGCATTCAGATGCTTCTCCGAATCCGAGCCGACCTGCCAGACCATATCGAAGTCGCTGTCGGGGTCTACAGAGCCGTTCTTGGGCGGGAGATCCCGGACATGCCCATAGCTGGCAAGCACGGTGAAATCGCTGCCGAGATACCGGTTGATGGTCTTTGCTTTTGCGGGAGACTCGACGACGACTACATCCATGGCCGCTCAAAACTCATTAGTTTACAAGTGCTTCGGACCGCATCCGAAGCGGCGATGCTACCCGCCGGGCCTTGCCGGAAGGTTTACGAAATCAACGAAACCCGGTTTCCCGGGTGCCGTTCCAGACGTCCAGCGAGCTCCAGTTCGAGCAATGCCGTCAGGACGGTTGCGGGTGACAATTGGCACTCGCGAAGCAGTTCGTCAACACTTACCGCGACAGGGCCCAGCAAATTCTCGATTTGGGCGTGCACCGGTGTTGTGTCCAAATCGCTCATGGAATCAAGCGGTTGGAGCTTTAGCTGTGGCTGTTCTGGTTGGTCGAACCTGGGCGCAGCGGCAGGCAGAAGGTGCGAGGTCACATCGTCGGCTGTCTCCGCCAGGATCCCCCCGTCGCGGATCAGACCGTTCGTCCCCTTGTATCTCGGATCGAGCGGCGAACCGGGAACGGAGAAAACCTCCCGGCTCTGTTCCAGCGCCATGCGCGCCGTGATCAAAGAGCCAGAGCGCAAAGCCGCTTCGATAACCAGCGTGCCGAGGGACAGCCCGGAGACCAGCCGGTTGCGCGGCGGAAAGTGCCGGGCAGTCGGTTGCGTGCCGAGGCGCTGTTCGCCGATCACGGCGCCTTTCTCGACGATCCGCTCGTACAGACCCTGATTCTCCTTCGGGTAAACCACGTCGACTCCTCCGGCGACGACGGCCACGGTCGTCGCGCTGAAGCCCGCGTCCAGCGCGCCGCCATGGGCCGCCGTATCGATTCCCCGGGCCAATCCGGAAATAACCTCGAAGCCATCGCGGCATATGCCGAATGCGAATTGCCGGGCGATCTTTCGTCCCGCCGCGGAGGCGTTGCGTGCGCCCACAATGGCAACCGATGGCCGTGACAGGCGGGCTGCATTTCCCAGCACCGAGAGGACCGGCGGTGGATCGTGAATCGCTGCCAGCGCTTCGGGGTAGTCCGGTTCGCAAATGGCGATCATGCGTCCGCCGATCGCATTGAGCGCTTCGATCTCGTCTTCGGTCTGAGCCAGTCCTGCGATCCGGATAGCCCGCTTCCGGCCTCCTCGGCGCGACAGGTCGGGCGCAGCATCGATTGCGTCGGCGGCGTTGTCGAAATGGTCGATAAGCCGCAGGAAAGTCGCTGGCCCGACATTCTCGCTTCGGAACAGGCGCAGCCAGTCCCGGCGTTCGGTGTCGGTTAGCGTCTTCTTTTCCATCTTCGCGCTATTTCGCCCCGATCCGGCTTTCCTCGCCGCGGATCAACCGGCGGATATTTCCGGCATGCCGCATCCAGACGAGGACGGCGATCAAAGCGAAGAATTCGGCCAGTTGCTGCGTCGCGATGAACCAGGCGATCACCGGTGCGGCGGCGGCCGCCACCAGAGCGGCGAGCGACGAGTAGCGGAACAGCGCCGCAACAGCGATCCATACCATCAACGCCGCCAGTCCCGCCTGCCAGCTCAGGGCAAGAATGACGCCGAGCGCCGTGGCGACGCCCCTGCCGCCGTGAAAGCGGAGCCAGACCGGAAACAGATGGCCCAGCATGGCGCCCAATCCCGCAACGATGGCGATGTCGGGGCCGTAGAGATCGCCGAGCATGACGGTCAGCGCACCCTTGCCGGCATCCAGCAGGAGGGTCGCGGCGGCAAGGCTTTTCCTGCCCGTCCGGAGGACGTTGGTTGCGCCGATATTCCCCGATCCGATTCCCCGAATGTCGCCCAAACCGGCGAATCGCGTCAGGAGAAGGCCGAACGGTACGGAGCCCAAAAGATATCCACAGGCAAGGGCTACAGCGATGTAGGGCCAGGAATAAGACCAGCTGATCGGATCGATCAAGATTCACCTCACAATAACAAATAGTTGCCAGCTGATTTGGTAACTGTCCATTTTTCAGCCGCCCCGCATCGGTTCGAATACGTTGAAAACAGGGTGTCGTCGCGAAACAAAATGACTCGCAAAAGTGTTACAGAGTCGCAAAAATTCTACACATCCTCATGCCGCTGCACTACTATGTCCGTGGCTAGGATAACCCGGTCTGTAATGGGTCGGGAGCCAAAGATAAATCAACATCCGGGCAGTCAGGCCCGGGGAAACAGGGGAGAAGGCGATGCAGTTCGATCCGAGTGTTCGGGAAATGACGAATATGGCGGCGATCGCCGGCGAGGTCACCTTGTTCCGCGCGGTTATCGCCAGGGCATTTCACGACGCGCTCAACCGGCGTGGCGAAGATAGCAAAGCGGCCGATAGCGAGGCCCGCGAAGCGAGGCTGTTGCGGGAAGAAGCGCGTGAATGGCTGCTCAGCGACAGCGTGGATTTTCGACGGGTGTGCCAGTGGGCATTGCTGGAGCCCGAAGCGGTTCGCGACTCGGCGCGCCGTTCCCTCAACGTCTTCGAAGACGTAGGTAGCGCCGGCCGCAACGCGGCCTGACGCGTTTCCGACAAAACAGCGTTTAAAGGCTCCGTTCGCGTTTTCGCGGGCGGAGCCTTTATTTTGAAGCCCGCTGGCTCCGTTTCAGGATTTCGATCTGCCGGCTCAGTTCCAGGGCGATTTCCCTGTCCCGCTGCGATGGAACGCGGGGTGCAAGGGCTGCGCGGCGGATACGTTGGTATTTCCGAATTGTCGCCTCCGGATCGCCGTTTACCTCCGTAAAGTCGAACGACGTAATGCCGCTTACGGCGTATTGCTTGCCCAGCGGCCCGGTAACCAGCCAGTATTCCGGTAATTGCGAATAGGGCAGACCGGCGCGGTAATGCTCGGTTTCGTGATCGCGCACCTCCCTGTCGATCCGGATCAATTCACGCTCCAGCGCGTTTTCCCGTGCGGTTAGCCCACGCGAATCGACTGGAGCCCCCTTATCCTTGGCCAGGGACTCTTCTTTCAGAATTCGGTCTATATCGGCCTGATGGCTGGCCGCGCGACGTCGATGCAGAGCGCGGTCCTGCAAGGACTGCAAGGGACGCGGATCGAAGGCCGGATTCGCGACCTCCGGAGTCTTTTCCGCGTCGGGTGGTCTGAAGCCTGGTAAGGGCTCCGTTTCGGGAGGGCGTGTGGCGTTCTCCGGTGGCAGGACGCTCGGCGTTCCCGCCTTTGGCATGTTTTCGGGGGGCGTTGCCGGTGACGGATTCGGTGTGGCCGAGACTTCTTCACCCGGCGAAATATGGATCAGAACGCCATCCGGTCCGCGCCGCAACGTACCGATCTCTCCCGGCGCCGACGGAAGCCCGGGCGCCGTTTGCGATCGTTTTTCCAGAATCGGGTCGGCAACCGCCACGGTGTGCGGCCACGACAGGCATAGGAAAACCGAAAGTGCGGTTCCTGCGATTTGAGGTCCGGTCGCCCGGATCACCGGCTTATTCGGTACGCTGGATCAGGTGATATCCAAAGGCGGTTTCGACGACATCGCTCAACCCGCCGACATCGAGGCCGAAGGCAGCCTGTTCGAATTCGGGCACCATCTGACCGCGCCCAAACGAGCCGAGATCGCCGCCTGACGAGCCCGACGGACAGTCGGAATGCTCCTGGGCAAGGGCGCCGAAATCCTCTCCGCCCGAAATCTTTTCCCGAAGCGCAGAGATTTCCTCACCGGCTTCCTCCTTGGTGCGGGAAACGGTGGCGTGAGAGGCGCCGGCATAGGCGAGAAGAATATGGGACGCGCGTACCTGGTCGGTCATTGGTAACTCCTGAAAACTGTAGTGGTGGGGGACGGATTACTCCGCCGCTTGAGTGGTCGTTTCGCCGGCAGAGGTCGGGTTGTACCGCTCCTCGACCGTCATCTTCTTCATCGAGAACACGTTATCGACGGTCGTGTAATCCATATAGCCGAGCCGCGCGATGATCTTCATCTTGAGCGTGTCGACCAGCCCGTCCTCGGTGATGAAGTCGTCGTCTATGTGGACAGCGACGACTTTGCCGAACACGACATGGTGTTCCGCCTCGGGCGCATTGCTCGGCAAGGTATAGGTGCCGTGATAAAGGCATTCGAACTGGGCTGGCGACTCCGCTACTCTCACCGGTTTGACCAGCTTCGACGGCGCCGCAGTGAGCCCCACTTCCGCGAGCTCGTCGACCTCGGAATCGAGGATCCAGCTTGTGTCGGACATCTGCTGTCGCGTATCCCAGGTCGCCAGATTATAGACGAATTCTCCGGTTTCCTCGGCGTTCCGAACCGTATCCTTCTTGCTGCCGTCTTCGTTGCAGCCGCCCGAAAACATCACGAAGGGCGGGTTGTAGGACAGGCCGTTGAAATAGCTGTATGGAGAGAGATTGCCGATTCCATCCTTGCTGATGGTGCTGATCCAGCCTATGGGGCGCGGTACGGTGAGCGCCTTGATCGGGTTGTAGGGAAGACCGTGATCGTTCTTGTCGGTTTCGAAATACATGTGAATCAGTTTCCTGAATGCGCCGTCAATCAGGGACGCCTATTAGCACAGCCGGGGGGGATGAGTCCCGCTTTGAAGGTCGGGGGTCAAACGCCGACCGCCCGATAGTGGATGAGGCGGATCGGCGTGAGCTTGAAAGCATTGACCTTGTTCCTGTCCTGGGCGCAGTTCGAAATGGCCACCAGCAGATCCATCTCTGCCGTGAAGTCTGCGTAATCGCCCGGCCTCGATTTCGGAAAATCGATCTCGTACCGCCCGTCCGCGCCGACCGGTACGTTCATAAAGACATTGATAGGGTAGGGGACATCCTTCCATTCGAGGCCCCAGGGCTCCACCGCCATGGCGAAATTGTCCCGGCAGTTGGCTCCGCGCCCGTCGCCATAGCGGCGTTCGTTCATGTGGCTGGAGCAGGCGCCGGCAATCATGGCATGGGTGCCGCAGCTATCGGCCGTCATGGTCATCATCAACCCGGCCTCGTCCGAATAGAGCCCGTAGCCGATCCCGGGATAAATCTGCCGGTTGAGGCCAAGGGTATTCGGGGATGACAGCTTTTCTTCGAGCCTGCCCAGATTGAAACAGGCGAGCCCCGCGACCTGCTGGCCCTCGATGTCGACGATGCGCACGACCTCGCCGCGTTTTACTTCAAGGGCCCTGTAGCCCGCCGGCGCTATGGTCTCTTCCAGTAATATGACACCGGAAATCGCGTCGTGTTCAGCCTGACCCATTGCAGACCTCCCGAAACTGTCTGTCAGGGCGATCAGTAGAACACGGAGGTAAGCCGGCGCGCGAGTCCTGCCGTCAGGGGAGTCCCATTCTGGATTTTGCCCAGTATACGACGACCGGCACCGCGATCGCCGATAGCAGCGTCTGCATTGAAAGGATCGCTGCCATCAGGGGCGCGTCGCCGCCCAGCTGTCGGGCAAGCACGTAAGAGGCGGGGGAGGCAGGTGTCGCCGAGAAAAGCATAACAATCGCGAAGGCAAGAGAATTGAGGCCGAAATAGAGCGCAATCGGCGCAGCAATGATCGGCATCGCGACGAGTTTCAGGACGCAGGCGAGGCCCAGCCCGAAAGCACGGGCTCCGTCGAATGTCAGCATCAGTCCTGCGCCCACACAAAGGAGGGCTATCGGTAAGGCAGCGCCCGCCAGGATCGACATGGTTTCCAGCAGCCAGCCTGGCAGAGGCAAGGACACCATGTTGATCAGCCCGCCGAGCAGACAGGCCAGGATGATTGGATTGCGCGCGATTTCCCGTGGGACGTTGCGCCAGCCGGGACGCCCCTCAGCTGGGACGACGAACGACATGACAATGATCGCGATGACGTTCACGGTTGGAATCATGATGCCGACGAACAGGGACGCAATCACCAGCCCTTCCGTTCCGAACATCGCTTCCGAAACCGCGAACCCGACATAGGAGTTGAGGCGCACCGCCCCCTGAAAAACCGAGGTGTAGGCCGCGCCGCCCATAGGCAGGAGCGGTTTCAGCGCGAGAATAAGAAGTCCCATCGCCGTCGCCAGCAGCAGAAGAACGACAGCGAACGCGCCGAGGTCGACGTTCGAGAGATCGGCCCCTCCGAGGTTGCGGACGATGAGGACGGGCAGCAGTACGTAATAGGAAAGCCGCTCCGCCGACCGCCAGAAATCGTCGCCGAAGAAACCGGTTCGCTTGAATGCGTACCCGGTCATGATCAGCAGAAAAATCGGCGCGATGGTCAGCGCGATCGCTATCATGAGGCGGGATCGTCCGACAGGTTGGCCCTCTGGTTTGCCAAATAGTCCAGCGCGCCCTGCAATATGTACGAGGCGGCCATCTTGTCGACGACTTCCTTCTGACGGGCGCGCGACAGATCGGCTTCGAGCATGGTTCTTGTGACGGCAACGGTCGACAGCCGTTCGTCCCAGAACGCGATATCGATATCGAAAACGGCTTCGAAATTGGTTGCGAAGGCGCGCGCCGACTGGCAGCGCGGCCCTTCGGTCCCGTCCATGTTGACCGGGAGGCCGATGATCAGCCCGGCGACGTCATGCTCCGCACAGATGTCGAGCAGCTTCATGGAATCGTCGCCGAACTTGCCTCGCGAGAGCGTTTCCAGCGGAGTGGCGACGATGCGCATCACGTCGGACAGCGCAAGTCCGATGGTGCGGCTTCCCAGGTCGAGCCCCAGGAGGCGTCGGTTGGGAGGCAGGATCAAAGCGAGGTCGGGGAGCTTGCGAACGGTCATGGCCGGTGATAGTTTCCGCGCGTTTTGCGGCGGAAATCAATGGGTTCCGCCCAAGCGCCTTTCTTTCGATACGTGCAGACGAATACGCCATGTCGGTCGACAAATCCACCGTTCAACGCATCGCCAGCCTTGCCCGCATCCGGGTGCCGGAGGAAGAGCTCGAAACCCTGGCTGGCGAGCTTTCGCAAATTCTCGACTGGGTCGAACAGCTCGAAGAGGTCGATACCGATGGCGTCACGCCAATGGCGTCTTCTGCCGAAGGCATGGAACTGCGCTGGCGCGACGATGTCGTGACCGACGGCGACAAGGCGGATGACGTTCTGGCCAATGCGCCCGATACGCGGAACGGCTATTTCGTCGTTCCCAAGGTGATCGAGTGACGCATATGGCGGAACTGACTGGTCTCACCATTGCCGAGGCCCGCAACGGGCTGGCGGCGAAGGATTTCTCGGCACGGGAGCTTGCGGAGGCGCATCTCTCGGCGATGGAAGGCGCGCGCGACCTTAACGCTTTCATCGTGGAGACGCCGGAACGCGCGCTGGAAGACGCCGACGCGTCCGATGCGCGCCGGGCCGCGGGAAACGCTGGCGCGCTGGATGGCGTCCCGCTCGCCATCAAGGATCTGTTCTGCACCGAAGGCGTTCTCTCGACCGCCTGCTCGCACATTCTCGACGGATTCAGGCCACCATACGAATCCACCGTCACCGCCCGCCTGCGGCAGGCCGGTACGGTGATGCTCGGCAAGACCAACATGGACGAGTTCGCGATGGGCTCGTCGAACGAGACCAGCTATTACGGCCCGGTCGTAAACCCGTGGCGGCGTCGCGGCGACAACCGCGATCTCGTGCCGGGCGGCTCTTCCGGCGGTTCCGCTTCGGCGGTTGCGGCTCGCCTCTGCTTAGGCGCGGTCGGCACCGATACCGGCGGTTCGATCCGTCAGCCTGCATCCTTCTGCGGCATTGTCGGCATGAAGCCGACTTATGGGCGCTGTTCGCGCTGGGGCATCATCGCCTTCGCCTCGTCTCTCGATCAGGCCGGACCGATGACGCGCACGGTCAGGGATTC
>Ga0181587_10002513_pt1 | contig 15205 bp, 10 predicted proteins | sample 071ome_27_FD_132463 | JGI IMG/M metagenome (GOLD analysis project Ga0181587, IMG submission 132463) | Coastal salt marsh microbial communities from the Groves Creek Marsh, Skidaway Island, Georgia - 071409AT metaG (megahit assembly) | ecosystem: Environmental > Aquatic > Marine > Intertidal...
CCGGTGGCATGCAGGCCTTTCACTTGGTGGAGTAGAGATTGCCTCAGAAGAAACGGAGAGAATCAGGAAGAAGTTTGGATGCGTCATCACTATGCGGGTGAAGGACCTGCTGATTCAGGTCTCTTTCAGTTTTGATTGTGGGTACTCCCCAAATAATGAAGAGCCCGCCCTGCCATTTCGACCCCGTATTTGGAATCGGTTTAAGGCAAGACGGACTCTTCAGGGAATCCATTGTCCTTCATTTACACTGAAGATGTTACAGCTCCAGTGGTAAATTGGCTCTCTCAGTTATTACTTAATTGCATATTCTCACCCATGGACTGGTTCTCCAGTTGCTCTCCCCAATAGGTGAGAAACCCTTTCTTTTCCTCGAATTGCAACAGATCATTATCCGTTCCAACTATGGGACGAAGGGAGGTCGTCATTTGCAAGGTCACCAGGACAAAGATAACCGACCAGACGGTGAGTTGCCCGGTATTGGTCATCCCAAGGGCAGAACCGACCCGAAAGAGTCGAAACAGGCAGAAGCCTACGGTCGCCAACCAAATAAAAATCAGCAATCCGCCGACAATGGTCGAGGACTGACTGGATGCGCTAAACAGCCACACCAGTGGAGCAAAGCCAATCAGTAGAAATCCCGCCAGGGCCATCATCAGGGAGACCATTCCGACAATGGTGATAAACTTGCTATCCAAGCCTCCCAGACAGCTGAAAATGTACAAACTGGGCATACAAATCAGGCAACTGAATAGAAGGCCTCCGATAATTTTCAAGGGAGCCATCCAGATTTGTTGCCCCCAGGAAAACATCCCCACCACTACGCCAAACACACCAAAGGTGACAATGGCCAGTAGTAAGAGTTTGAAGGCAATCCCGACACCTTTTTCCGTATTCTCTGATTCAAGAATAAAGGCTAGAGGAGTTTTGAGGATCTTACTGATTACATTTGGGGCGGTGCTACCACCTTCCAGAAGATCAAAATCTTCCGATGGATGGAGCGCTGAAACACTCTCCTCGATGGAGGGGTGTTCGTATGGATAGGTTGTTGTGTGTTCTTCAGTCATTTTATATGAGGGGGTTAGATGTGAGCATGTTAGAAAAAAAGTCGGAAAATTGTGCCGTGAATGGATTCAAAGAAATTGCCTGAAATGAGGTCTGGATAAAGGAACCCGCCCTCAAAGAATCGGGATGAAGAACCCAGAAAACTGGAGCTCCTATCATCAGATTGCAGGCAATCCATGTGTAAAACACTCTGTTCCCAGCACTGGGTGTTGCGGCAAGGGACCTCACAGATTTTAATAAACAGGCGTGAGCCTGAAACCCAGCGGACACGATAAAGACGGTATGCAGAATAAGGATGGTACTGTGAATAGTATGGCTTCCGGGGGAGCCCGGAGAGGGAGCGGCGATCGAAGCAAAAAAGGAGATCGGGCTGAGGGAGCTCAGAATCAAGCCCATGATTGCGAAGCCAATTAACAAAAACTTCAGATTCGCCAGGAATCCAATTCCGCTACGCATGAATGAGGAAAGTGCACCGCAGAACAAAACGCTTACTGAAAGAGTCAGAAAAATAATCGCCGGCAGTTTTCCTGAAACATTAGCCGCCATTTCCCATCCATTGTGTACCCCAATACTGAAGCCATAGGCACTGCAGCCCACGGCAATCAATACCACACAATAGAGCAAGGCACCCTTCTCCTCACCTTTGATCCAATTGGTTATCAAAACTTCCTCTCCGCGACATAAAGGTCCGGTGTGAGAGAGAAATCGAAATATGGAGTTTGAGAGCTTCATCTTCCCCTAGAGCAAAGTACCTTGTTTCACAAAGTTAAAATAAAAAAGTTTTTTCTTTGCATTGGAGAGAGCTTTGTCATAATGCATATTTTTTAATATCGAAAAAATGAACGTAGGCTCAGTACAGGACGCATTATCCCGAGTTCGCAAATTGCAGGAGATCATCCTGGCAAAACGCTTCTTTGGAGGCTACTCCGGTCGTGCCCGTTTTGGCAGTGGGTGCATCGCCCTGATCGGGGCCACTCTGATGGACAAGCCCTTTTTCCCGACAGATGCCCACTCTCATTTGTGGGGTTGGGGTGTAGTTGTGGTTTTGTGTGTTATTCTGAATTATGGCACTCTGCTCTACTGGTTCCTTTCTGATCCAGAAGCCAACCGAAAGCCACTACAGCTAAAGCCTGCCCTGTATGCCTTTCCGGCCTTTGCAGTCGGAGCGGTGTTCTCCCTGCTATTCATACGGAATGAACTCTTTGATTATTTACCAGGAATGTGGATGTGCCTTTACGGGCTAGCCCAAGTCACCTATCGCCAAACGTTGCCCATCGAGATCTTCTACACAGGGCTTGGGTACATTTTCTGTGGCACCTACTTTCTTTTAATGGGCAACCAACCCTTTACCATTCCTTGGCCGATGGGAATCGTCTTCTTTATAGGGGAAACCATCGGCGGTTGGTATTTATTAAATGACAAAGCAGACCAAAAGGAGACGCTATGACAAAAAAATCAGAAACCCCTTACGATTCACTCGAACGGATCTTCCATGAACCCAACCGCATGGCCATCATGTCTGCCCTCTGCACAGCAGAAAAAGGATTACGATTCAGCGATATAAAAAAGACGTGCAATCTGACCGACGGAAACCTGAACCGCCATTTGAAGGTATTGTCAGAAGCCAAAGCCATCACGATCAAAAAGAAGTTTGTGGACGACAAACCCTGCACAACGGTTTCGCTATCCGAGATTGGTCTTCAACGATTTAATGAGTACCTCAATGCTCTGGAGCAAGTCCTTCAACGTGCCAAGGAAGCGGTCTCCGAAGACGCCCGGGGGCAAGCTCCCTTCATTGGCGAAACCGTAGGAGCGTAGGCTTACGCCAAAGGAGGGCCAGGAAGACCGGCTCAACCTCTACAGCCATTGGCTGCGGTTCTGTTTCCTGACAAATTGCCCTGCTTCCGGCAGGCCCTTCGCTGTCATGGCTTCACCATCCCAATCGAAGCTCTTTTGTAGCTTGAGAGCAACAATGCCCGAAAGACCGATCTCCGTAAGCTGCCCTCCAATTTCAAACGGGGCGTAAGTTTGACCATCATTGAGAATGGCATCGGTCCATTCCTGAAAATGACTGCGAACCCGAGGGAGTGTTTGAGCAATACTTTTCGTATCGGGATGATTCCCATGCCCCATGAACTTCTTGTCATCCGCCATTTTGACGTAGCACTGACTATTCCAGAGACCGCAAGATAGCAGACCGTTCTCCCCTTCCACAATCGCTCCCACTCGAGGCACATTGCCAAACGTACCGCGGACGGCATCCAAAATCGGCTCGGGGGGCATGTCCTCATTGCCAGTGTAATAGAGGAGATTGACAGCGGCCCGGTTGCAATCTTTCGCAAAGTGAAACTTATGAGTCACGGCTCTGGCGTAACTCTCATGGCCCGCATCATGCACATTGGAGATCTCCACCCGATCCGGAAGCCCCAACTTCAGAGCCCGAACCGGCATATTGAAGGAGTGACAACAAAAGTCACCGATGGAGCCATTTCCAAAATCATACCACCCTCTCCATTTTCCCGGATGATAGACCCCATTTTTGTAGGGACGTACAGGAGAAGGCCCGCACCAGAAATCCCAGTCGAGACCTTTGGGTAGAGGATCTTTACCCGAAGGCCGGGAAACGCCATTGGGCCAACCATGGGCCGGGTGCCAGACATGGACATTGGAGATTTTCCCAAGCAAACCCCCCTGAATCAATTCAATGCTGCGACGAAGATTGGAAGAGGCACTCCCCTGATTTCCGGTTTGGGTGATCACCTTACTCTTCCTCGACAACTCCCGCAAAGCTCTGGCCTCCGCAATGGTGTGGGTAAGAGGTTTCTCACAAAACACATGCAACCCCGCCTTCATCGCCAACTTACAAATGGGAGCATGCCAATGATCCGGCGTAGCGATAACGACGGCATCGAGAGATTTCTCCTTCTCAATGAGCTTCCGGTAATCCGAATAGACATTTACCGAATCCGCCACGTCCTTGTGCCGATTTTTTGAACCCTCGACCTGACGTGCATCCACATCACAAAAGGCCACCACATTGTGCTTCAACTTGATCGTCTCCTGCACATGCCCCTGGATCTTTCCCCCCATCCCAATAAAAGCAACATTGAGCTTTCGATCCGACCCAAAAACATTTCGGGGAAGAATGAGTGGAGCAGAGGTTGCAGCGGCAGCAGAAAGAAGTGTTCGGCGTTTCATAGTATGTGTAATGACAAATAGAGGAACACAGCAAAATCAGCTGTCCGGTCGAATTGCAATCTTGCTATCTCCATTTCCCAATCGCACCAATTGTAAAGTGGCAAATGCTTCCAACTTGCGGATGGAAAAGGAGAGAGGATCAACGCTTTCGAGTTGAATTCCTGACAGGAAAGCTGAGTCCTGTTGGGCGGTGGTTTTGTTGCAAAAACCCTAGGATATTGCTCCTCCACAATCTGCCAATTTCCAATAGGTCGTATAGGACACATAGGACCTATTATGTTCTGACCATGCAATTGGAGATTCCAAAGCATTCTGTGATGAAAGACGGCGATACGGACCATGGGGTAGACGTTAGTCACTTCACTCCCGGTTCCCTTTATTCGTTTAAGGGTTCGAAACTTCAGCCTTCTTGATCATCATAGGCATCGAGAAATTCCTGGAATATATCAAACAATGCATCGAGCTTCTTTTGGAGTTTCCGGTCTGCACAATGATTTGCCTCGGCGGCAACATAACCTTGGATTTCCTCGATATCATCAAGCGAGAGATCGACTCGAATTCCATTCCCCTCTGCAACGGCGATATTCAGCGTTTTGGCAGGATAAAACGTGTGTTCCCTGATTAAATCACATTCCTGAAGTGAAAGGTGAACAGGAAGCTTGGTTCCGTACGGTATCTTCTTTCGAGTCATCATCAGTCATAAACAGACTTCACTGGGGTCAGTTGTGTCAAGACTTGTTGAGCGACCCCTTGATTTACGACACTTAAGCTGTTATGAAACCGCCCCTCCGTTCCTTAAGTCGTCGGACTCGACTAAAAACATCGCCCCATGAACTAAAACGATTTTTGCTGATTCAATTTCTTTTGGGTCTGAAAAGGTGGAGTCGTGCCCGAGGAGATGTTGAGTTGGAGGAGGCATCACTTCAATTCCTGGAGCATGGCGTCGAGTGCTTGAGCTTGTTCGCCTTGGGCAGTGCTGCGGTGTTGTTGGAGTTTTTGTTGGTATTGGAGTTTGAAGTCTGGGGGGAAACTGGCTTTGAGCCTGGGAAGGCTGTATTGCATGGCTCGGTGGAGAATGAGGAGGTCGTTGGCATCGTAGAAATCCCGTTGTTTTAATGAGGCTTCTGCGGACATAAAGGCCACCCGGAGAAGAGCATGTACTTGTTGGACACCTTGTTGACGTTCCGCATCACTAATTTGGGAGCTGCCCCCACTGGCAAATCCGCCATTGATGAATGTGACCTGAAACCCAAGCCCCACGAACCCCTCATACTCTGCCGTCAGGACCATGCCCACATCAGAGATTTGCAGGGAAAAGACGAGCAATTGGCGCATTTCTGAATGGGGTCGGTGTCCTTGGGATGCAAGGATCACATAGAGCTTTTGCAATTTATTGATGACCTGCTGGACTTGAAAAAAACCTTCCATTCGTTGCTTCAGGTTTTCTGGAGTTGCCTGCTTTTGGGTGTGATTCAGGTAGGGCTTGAGGTTTTCGGGATTGATCAGGTGGGCGAATACTTTCTGTCCGGGGGGATTGGACATGGAAGGCACAGGAACCTGCTTTGCGAGGATGATTTTGTAGGCGTTGACATAATCATTACTGGTCCAGACCTTGTTGGTCGCTGGAAAGTTGGCGGTCTGGTATGGGTTTGCCTGTGCTCTGAGGAGCGGGGAGGTGATCAGGAAGAATAGCGGTACAGTGAACAGGTAGATTTTCGGGAGTTTCATAAGTTAATCAATATAGCAGGTTTTGTATTACCTGCAACTTATGGAACCTGTTCGTGAAAGTGGCCATCTTTTAGGAAACAAGATAGCTCAAATTCCTACGAAGGCTGGGTTTCCAACCTGCTGATGTGGCGGACAAGAATGTCCGCCCTCCTGTGACCTTGTGGTGAACCTGTCAGAATCTGAGTTACCCGACGATGTCGGTCACCGGGTCGCCGTTGTTGGCGACTTTGAAGGGACGACCGGATGGGGAGTACAGAGTGTGATTGATAGGCAATCCGAGTGCAGTTGCGATGGTGGCGTTGAAGTCTGGAACCAGAACAGGGTTTTCGATGATGCGGGAGCCGGATTCATCGGTTTTTCCGTAGGCTTGGCCACCGCGGATTCCACCTCCAGCCATGAGGCCGGAGAAGGCTCGTGGGTAGTGGTCCCGGCCATCGTTTCCGTTAATACGGGGTGTGCGGCCAAATTCGGTTGCCAGGACGATGAGAGTTTCGTCCAGAAGGCCTCGTTGATCAAGGTCCGAGATCAGAGTGGAGAGAGCACGGTCAACTGTGGCAGCACGGTCGGAAACGGAGGTGAAGTTATTGGTATGGGTGTCCCATCCGCCAAGTTGCACTTCTACAAAGCGTACATTGTTTTCGACCAGTCTGCGGGCCAGGAGAACTCCTTGTCCGAAGCCGTTGTCACCGTAGGCAGCCTGGATATCTGTGGGTTCCCGTGTGATGTCAAAGGCCCTGAGATCTTCACTTTTCATGAGACGTACGGCGTCTTTGTACATGTCGGAGTAGGCCAGGACTTTTTTCTGGTTGTAGGTTTCGACAAAATCACGGTCGACGGCTTCGGCCAAACTCAGGCGACGCTGAAATTCAGGTTCGGAAACATTGCCGGGGCGGCGGCTGTTTTTGAGACCTTCCCGGGCGTTACCAAGGATGAGGGGCATGTGCTGTGGTGGGAAGAAGCCTGCAGAGGAGCTACGCCCTCCACCGATGACGACGGTTCCGGGCAGGGTGCGGTTGTAGCGACCAGTCAGCATGGTCATCCATGGCCCCATCGCGGGGTGCTTGATGGTATTCCTGGGAGCATAACTGGTGTGCATGTAGTAGTTGCCTTGCTCGTGAGCGCCCTGGTTGGTTTTCAGAGAGCGGACGAGAGCGACTTTGTCCATGTGGTAGGCCAGGCGAGGGAAATACTCGGAGAGAAAGACGTCGTCGGCTTTGGTGCGGATGGCACTGACGGGACCGGCCTGATCAGTGCCGGGTTTGGGGTCAAAGGTGTCGAGGTGAGTCATGCCACCACTCATGTAGAGGTAGATGCAGCTTTTGGCGGTGTGGGGGCTTGGAGAAGCACCGACTACCGGGGCAGCATCCTGGGCCATGACATTTTGAGTGTGCCCCCAAACGGTCACTCCAAGGAGGGACTGGGCGGCGGTGTTCATGAATTGGCGGCGGGAGGATTCGTCAGCTCTAAGGAGTAGTTCTTTCATTTTGGATCAGGAGTTTGAATTGGAGTAAATTATCAGTGAAATGGGATCAGAGGGTTATCGAATAAATGCGTACTGACGGGTGTTCATCAGTGCGACAATGACGTTTCTGTATCCGTTGTGGAGGCTAGCATTGCCGGTGTCGTCATAACGATTGATTTCCTGAAGAAGGAGGTTCTTTTCAGGAATGGAGGGTAGGCGGCTCAACACGGTGAGGAAGATGACATCAAGTTTTTCTTCCGCAGTTTCTTTTGTGGCAAGAGACCTCATGAGTACGGAGTTGGGCTTCATGAGTTCGTTGAACATGGGGCCATTGAGAAGAGCCAGGGCTTGTGGAACCGTGGGTTGCACACTGGCATTCTGGATGGTGTCACGGTCCGATTGCCCAAAGACGCGGAGAAAGTGACCATTTGGAGCCGGTGAGGGCAGTTCGGAAGAACGTACAAGGCTTTTTGGGAAGCCTTTCCAGCGTTTGTCTATTTCGACTTCTGTTTTTTGTTCCTTGGCCATGCGATCTTCCATGCTCATGGTCATCATCATTTCTTCGCCCATGCCTTTGCGAATCTCATTTTGTGCTGCACGTACTGCCTGCCGGGCTTGGCGTTCAATCTGGCGGCGTTCCTGTTCGAGCTTGTCGATCATGGCATTGTTTCCGGCAGCCGAGGCGGCGGCCATCTTTTCCCGATTTTCGTCACGTAGTGATCCAAATTCAGCTTCAATGTCAGCGATTTGGCCGGCCATGTCGACGATTTGCTGTGGGGTGAGCGAAAGCATGAAGTCGGCCTGGGCTTTGCGGTTGTCGACCCGTTTGGCTTCCACGTCGCGGAGTAAACGTTCATCGGAATCCTGAATGGTCATGGAGAGGAGGGAGTCCCAGAGTTGTTCAGCCGACATGCGTCGAAGCATGGGGCCGGGGAAATAGTAGGGATCCCCTTTGACATGGTCCGCAGTGCTGACTTGGCGGTGGTAGGTGGGGGTGTTGTAAAGAATGCGTTCGTATTGCTTGAGGTCGAAGTCCACGTCCCGCATGAGTTTCATGAGAAATGTCATGAGTTCCGGATGGGAGACTTCTGTATCTTTTTTGATGTCGTCAATTGGCTCGAAAAGTCCGTAGCCCATGACTTTTTTCCAGATTCGGTTGGCGATAACTTTTACGAAGAGCTCGTTCTCGGGGGCTGTCATCCAACGAACGTAGGTTTCCCTGGGGGTTTCGTCCTTTCCGAATTCGACTTTCTGGCGGAATAGGGGGCCTGGAGGAACAATGGCGGAGGGTTTGCTATCCTCATATGCGTAGTTATTGGGGAGTTTGAGCTTTCGTTTACTCTCCATGGCTCCAAATGTGATCGGCTCAAAGAGGTCACGTAAGGCACGATTCATGGATTGAGCCCGGTTGCGATTTCCCCCTGTGGAGGTACGGATCAATTTGCGGGCTTCTTCGAGGTTTTCTGGACGAAGCCTGGTTTCGACTCCAAAAGTGTAGGCTGCCATCTGGTAGTACTCCATCTGGGTCCAGTCTTCAAAGGGGTGATTATGGCACTGAGCACATACCAATTGAGTGCCCATGAAGACCTGAATGGTGTTAGACATGTTGTCCAGTGGAGTGCCGTCGTCACGGATGTAGTATCCTACGGCCGGGTTGTCCCATGGGTAGCCTTCGGCAGTCAACAGTTCCTTAACGAAAAGGTCGTAGGGTTTGTTCTCACGAATGGATTGCTTAACCCACTCAATGTAGGCACCGCCGTCTCCATTTCTCTCACGGGTGCGGAGGCGAAGGACGTCGGCCCAGTAATTGTAATTGTGGCTTACGTAGCCGGGGTGCTTGAGCAATTCATCAATGGTCTTTCTGCGTTTGGCAGGGTCTTTGGAGTCAAGGAAATCGGTGACTTCGTCATAGCTGGGAATTCGGCCAAGAACGTCGAGATAGAGTCGGCGAATGAATTGTTCGTCCGTGGAGGGCGGGTTTTGCTGGATGTTGTGAGCCCGAAATTCACTCTGGATCATGCGGTCAATCTGGTTGGCATGCAGAACCACTTCCCGAAGGCTCATCTTGAAGGTGGTAGTCAGGGTTTTTCCCTGTTCCTGAATGTATCGCTGGTCAGAAGGGGAAAAAGCATTGAGGCGGATCCAACTGGTGACGGAACCATCCGGATATTTCAGTTTCACAAACCCTTCCTGGTATTGAAAGATTTCAGCCTCAATCTGACGGCCTGTTACGTCAGTGAAGGTACGGGCCTGGACGACGGAAAGAGTCGAGGCCAAAAGAGATAGCAGGAGAAGAACAGGGGTGAATTTGATCATGATGCGAGGCTGATTTGAAAATTTGTTATATAAGAGAATAGAGGTCGAATAGGCGTAGGCAATGCAAGAATTCGAGGAGAAGGAGGAGGTCAATAGGTTTCAATGAGCACCCTGAGGAACCTTGACGGGTTGGCAGAGACCGGGGATTTATCACGGACAGTGAGGGTGGTGTAATCTCCATCCTGTACTGCGGAGATGATTTCAGTCAGGTCGTCCGCAGCGACCCAGTTGCCCAATTTATCGGCAATCTGGATCTGGTAATGAATGCCGGGGTGTATTGTTAGCCTCCTATAGGTCAGAGTTAAATGATCCTCTGCGTCGAGTGAGGTGGAGAATTGGATTCCTGAGACCGGGTCTGCGGGATCGGAGCCCATGGCATATTCGAGGAGGTTGGGCAGGGTGTCCAGATCGCTGTCGGCGGTAGGGAGATTATTGAGATGTCCGAAAACCCGGGTCTCCCAGATGTCACTCATGCCATCGGAATCAGTATCGTCTCCATAGAGATTTGCATGCAATCCAGGAGTGGGCTCAAGAGATTGCCAATGGGTGGCTTCAAATGCCCAATTGGTTAAAGATCGGCGATGAATGGAATGGTTATTGGTAATGGGTGTGGTGGGCCAGGGTGCCTGCCCGAAGTATTGAAACTCTTCTTCGATGACCATTGGGTAAAATGGGGTTTCGCCTGGTAGTGCCAGGAGATCATCGGGGCGAAGAAGGCGAATATTGTGGGCATCCAATTCAAGGTCTCCATCTTCCCATGGTCCCAGCATCGGGGCTTTTTCTGGCAACAGAGGATATTGGGTTCGAAAATCTTCCAGCTTGTAGGGATCATCAGGAGAGAAGTTGACAAGCAGGAGGAGACCATTGGGAGGAAGAACCGCCCAGCCGGGGAAATCGTAGTCCACTCCGCCACGAAGTTTCCAATTGGCCATGGGAACGTACTCTGTGGAGAGGTTGGCAATTTCGATGAATTGATGCTCTGGATTTTTAGATCTTGGGTTGTAATGAACTTCGGTCACCAGGAGTGGGCCAACTCTGGGAGCAGCATTGGTCGCACCGGGTGTATGCTGGCTCAATGGATAGAGCTTTCCGGTGGCGTTGGGCCAACGTCCAAAAGGTTCTGCATTTCGAGCTGCGTCAAATTCCACATGGTCCACAAAGCGAACCAGTTTGCCATCCTGGTCGGCTTCCATCAACCAAACGGAATCTCCTTTGGAGCTGCTCAAGGCAAAACCGTTGGCGTCGGGGTTGGTGGGGTCTGGATTGAATTGGCTTTCATCAATGACTAGATAGGCGTTGGGGCTGATGGTTTGGTTGGCTGGAAACTGGTACTTTTTGAAATCTTCTGCGGAGTCACTGAGGTACCAACCACCAATGTTGATGGTTTGCGAGGTGGTGTTGAGGAGCTCGATGGAGTCTTTTAACGGTGGATCTGTGTGGGTAAGGACTTCATTGATCACAATGCGATTATCTGCCCCAAGCCCGGCAGAGCCTGGGGTTCCTCCAAATTCACTGGAACTTCTCCAATTGCCGGGGTCTTCGGCAGAGGCAGACACATCGACAATCTCCATGGAGGAGCCTTTCCCGTCCGCACGTCCGGGCCAATCTCCTCCATCCTTGTAGTCGACATAAGCCGCCGTATTGCCGGCCTGATCCTGTAAGATGATAATTTCTCCACTGTTCCTAAGACTGCCTTCGTATTCTCCAGCAATCGAGTGAGTGTTCCCATAACGAAGCACGAAAGCAGCACGGTTGTTGACGACCAGAGTTCGTGCACTGGGGTCAAGAGTCAGATCCGGAAAGGTCAAGGTCACTCCATCAAAGAAGCGGGCATCCATAAGGTTAATGGGTTCCGTTCCTACATTGGTAACTTCGATAAACTCAAAGTCACTGGATTCGAGTTCCGGAATCTGGGCCCGTTCAGCGGAGGTTGGTGAAGAGGGGTTGTAATGAATTTCAGAGATGGCCAAGGTTTCTGGTGTGGCAGGTTGAGCCCCTACAATGAAAGCGTTTTCACGTAAAGGACTCCATTCCCCATTTTGTAGGGAACGCACTTTGAGGGTGGTCTGGCTATTGGGCAAAGTGAAGGGGGTTGTGTATTCGACTGAAGTTGAGCGGATGGCACCTCCTGGGAGGCGTGGGTCTGAGCCGTCCAGTGTGTAATAGGCTTTACCAGATATCTGACTCATGGAGATGGTGTCCGCCGCCTGGACTTGCCCTCCGGCTTGGGAGAGTTCCGGCGGGTGGATGTCGGGATACCAGTCATGAGCCCGAATCTGGCTAATAACAGTGGGGGTCCGCTGACGAATCCATCCCCGAACCTGCTCCACATTGGCCAGCCAGTGACTGCGGGCCATGGGAGGATGGGTCTTCTGATCTCCCCATCGGGCAGATTCGGCAATGATAGCTTTGTCGATTTGCTGGACTCTCTTTTCGAGCTTTTCGAGAGCATTCTCAACCGTGAGAACGCCATCGTTATAAAGGTGTTTGTAAACACGGTCTGCAAACTGCATCCGATATTCCGCATTTTCTGTCAGTCGCTCATGAAGCCAATGGGCGTTAAAATATCTCTGATCCCATGTACGGCTATCGTTAGTGAGCAGGGGGTTTACCATATCATTTTCATTGGCACCGAGGGAATGCTCGGAATCGTGCTCCATGAACTTGAATCCATCCGGTTCTTTCCGGTTGAGCCAACCATAAAAGTTATTGGGGCGTGGCCGGGTAAACTTTGAGCCTGCACTATCCCGGTCCCCCGTCCAGTAGGTGATGGTCATGTAGTCGGCCAAGTTATTCACATCCAGATATTTTCGGTATTCCGGATTGGGTGTAGTTCCATCAGGATTCAGTCCCTGCGCCCTGTAGTAATTGGCATCCTCTTTAAAACCGGCAACAGCCTGTGCATGAAAGAGGTTGTAGTCATCCATCTTGCCAGCGGAGGCGATCATGACCTTGCCATCTCCTGCCTTAAGGATGTCGTAGTCTTCCTTTTCCCCGCCGAAATAATTGGAACAATAGGTGGAGCCTACCCGCTCCTGTGTCATGTAGATGCCCCAATACTGGCCATTGATGTAAAGATGATAATAGCGGCTTCGGGTGTAAGGGTGGCCCATCTCTCCCTGAGTATCCCGTGAAAACACTTCGCGGACCATGGTATTCTTTCCGGGACCGCCAAAGGCCCACGAGAAATTTTGGGCGGTTCGCAGATCAAATTTATCAAATTCATCAATCCCCTCGTCCTCAAACATGGGGTAATTGAGATTCCCATTTCCATAATCCCTGCGGAAGAAAACCCGAAAGGAATGCTTGGGGTTGCTACTACTACGACTATATCCACCACGGATTCTCAAACCAATCCCACTCTGGAAACCTTCTGTGCCATCTGGATTGAGGAGTTCCATCGAAGCAGGCCTTTCCCAGGCACGGCCATCGTTACGAGCATTCGTGTAAATGCCGGTATTGGCATCAAAGAGATGATCCAGGTCAATAGTGATGGAAAGCGAAGGAATTGCCTTGAGGGCATCCACGACTTCTCCGGCAGTATGGACACCCGAGACAATATCCGGGTCCATTCCATAACTGATGTACTGGTTTTTGATATTAGTAGTTGGCCAACCGGCTGGTGGAGTTCCATAGGGAGACTGACGAATGACATCGTGGAGAAAAAGATAGGAGTGAGTATCGATGTTGGAAGGGAGCATCCCTGATTTGAACGCCGCGGCCCGAAGGCAAGTGGTTTTTCCGATTCGTATGGGGCCAGTATATCGAGAGCCGTTGGTGGGAGACGGGTCTGTACCGTTGGATGTGTAATAAATCTCTGCCCCATCCGTCTTGGAAGTGATTTCCAAGAGAAAGGATCGAGTGTAGAAGCCACGGTCGAGACTGAACTTGGTATCCTTCACCTGCCCAAGATAACCGCCCATATTGGGTTCCCCTGGCGTAGGATTAGTAAAAAGGGCAAAGTCGCCAGCTATACCACCGTCAGGGAGGCTACCTTCCTCAAGAAGACCCATAGACTGGTTCTCATCCTGTTTGGGCAGATCGGCATAAAGTGAACCGACAATTCCGTCATCCCGGGTTAAGGCCAGATAACTGCCGGAACTATCTGAAAGCCGGAAGTTCAAGTGATAGGCACCTTCCGGACCAGGCACTCCCCTCCCCGATGCAAAAACAATCATTCGGGCATGTGCTGCGAGAGTGGCTCCATCCGGGAAAGTCCACTTTCCAAGATTATCCGAATCATCACTCAAGGACCATCGGGACAAATCCATGACCTTATTACCGATGTTGTGAATCTCAATCCAATCAGATTCTTCCCCATGATCATCCAGCAAGACCTCATTGTTATCAGCCAGAAATTCAGTGATTTTGAGCAAGCCCTTCTCGGGAAGAATGGCCTGAACCTCCAGACTTCTGGAGCCATGACGATTTCTTGCCAAAAGAGTAAAGGAGGTGGTTGCCCGTAAAGGGATTTCCAGGCTGCCATTGGAGCCCAGGATCTGAGGAGTAGAAGGAGTGATCTCAATAAATTCCGCAAAGTTCACATCCCAGGCCAGGGTGATCAAGTCCCCTACCTTCTCCACTCCTGAGGTATCAATGGTAAAATCTTTGATGACGGGCCGGTCATCGATTTCGACTTCCACTTCCGCAATCCGAAGACCATCTTCATCCGTCGCCCTCAAAGTATACGTTGTCGTTTCTTCCACCACCACGGAAACGGAACCCGTTTCGGAAGCACCTGTTACCACATCAGGCTCGATGTCGACAACAGAACCGTCGGAGGCTTCCCAGTTTAAAGTCACGGAAGTCCCGCTCCGCACCACAGATTCACTGGCTGTAAAAGCATGCACTTCCGGCCCCAAGGGTTTATCCGGTCCCCCGGCCTGACTGAGCAGAATCTTTGCCGGAGTATAGATGATATCATGAATCCGAAACTCATAAAAAGTTCCCCTGAAAGTTGGAAAACCAGTGAAGATGGGCTTCCCGATTGAATTAGCAGTATCATCCAATTGAGAGATTGGTGGGACACGGGAAGACTCACTGAGCAACTCACCATCCAAATAAACTTTTACCGCATGAGAAGCATCCTCAATGGTGATGGCCAGATAAAGTGGATTTGCAGAATTTACCGGAAAGGCGGAATCCGCATTGGCACGAATTTCCGCAGAATCACTGGCAATGGCAAAACGGGCGGCCCCCTGACTATTGGGTGAAAGAAACATCCAGTGACTCTGATTGTTCCCGAAATAAAAGACATTCTGCCATTCCCGCTGCTGGGTATCTTCCCATGTCAACCAAGTTTCGATAGTAACGTTATCCAGCTTACTGAGGATTCCAGCAGGCAACTCGATATAATCATTAATGCCATCCAGCTTGATACTGCCACTGCCATCCAACTGTGCCCCATTCTTAATTTCTCCATTCTGGCCGTTGACTTGA
>Ga0181587_10002528_pt1 | contig 15172 bp, 12 predicted proteins | sample 071ome_27_FD_132463 | JGI IMG/M metagenome (GOLD analysis project Ga0181587, IMG submission 132463) | Coastal salt marsh microbial communities from the Groves Creek Marsh, Skidaway Island, Georgia - 071409AT metaG (megahit assembly) | ecosystem: Environmental > Aquatic > Marine > Intertidal...
GATAAAGGGATAAAGCGTATACAAACCGGATCAAACACGCATTCAACATGGGTGAATATGAAAGAATCAGTTAATGAATCAACTAACCTGACTTCCAATTGATTACCCTTTATCGTTTTATCCCTTTATCCCTTTATCGAAAAACCTGAACAAATACCTTGAATAGCAGTTAGCAATGAATTCCGATAAAAACATTCTCTGGTTCAAAGACATCAGCCTTTCTGACCGCCTGCGTGTCGGCGGCAAGGGCGGCAGTCTCGGTGAACTCACACGTGCCCGCATCCCGGTGCCTGACGGTTTCGTGATCACCACCAATGCATTCCAGGCATTCCTGGATTTGCTCGACGCCGAACACGGTATTCGCGGCAGGATCGCCGCCCTTGATCCCGCGGACATGCCCACCCTGAATTCCGTCACGGCCGGCATGCGTTCCCTGGTGGAGCAGTCTCCCCTGCCGGATGGCCTGGTCGCGGAAATCAGATCTGCCTGCACGACACTGGGCCATGACATGCCGGTAGCGGTGCGTTCGAGCGCCACCAGCGAGGACAGTGAAGAAGCCAGTTTCGCCGGGCTTCAGGACACCTACCTGTGGCAGAAGGGCGAAGCGCAGGTGCTCGACTCCGTACGCAAATGCTGGGCGAGCCTGTACAACCCGGAATCAGTCGCATACAGGCTGCGCCTGGGCCTGCCGGAGGCACAGCTCGCCATGGCGGTGGTGGTACAGACCATGGCCAATTCGCGCTGCTCCGGCGTCATGTTCACACGCAGCCCGACCACCGGCGACCGCTCCGTCATTACCATCGAGGGCAGCTGGGGACTGGGCTCCAGCATCGTGAGCGGTGAAGTAACGCCGGACAAATTCGTGGTGAACAAGGTCACCGGTGAAATCTGCGGCCGCGATATCGCCAGCAAGCACATTGCCCACCTGCCTGACGAGCACGGCGGCATAATGGAAATGCCGGTCGCCGCAGACCAGCAGGATGTGACCTGCCTGTCGGACCAGGACATCCGTGAGCTGGCCGGCATCGCACGCCGGGTGGAAAAACATTACGGCATTCCGCAGGACATCGAATGGGCCATCGACCAGGAAGGCAGCATTCTCCTTCTGCAAAGCCGGCCTGAAACTGTCTGGGCGGCTAAGGACAAGACCCCGGTGGCCAAGCCCACCGAAAAAGCCTTCGGGCATATCTTCAACGTGCTTGGGGGGCAGCGAAAATGAGCCTTTCCCACCAGGACGTGCAGGACATCCTGAGGATTCTCGAGGATACACAGTACAACGAACTGACACTCGAAACCGACAATTTCACCCTGACTCTGAAAAGGGATGAAGGCGGGTGGACGCAGGAAACCAAAACAGTCCCAAGTCCCAGGTCCCAAGTCGCAAGTGTTGCTTCGACAGAAACAAAAGCTGCAATTGAGGAACCTGCTCCGAGTGAAGAAGGGTTGCTGGATATTCGCGCGCCAATGGTCGGTACGTTTTATCGTTCGCCCAAACCCGGCGCCGACCCGTTCGTCGACACAGGTGCGAAAGTCAGCGAGAACAGCGTCATCGGCATCATCGAGGTGATGAAGCTCATGAATTCGATTCCGGCCGGAACCAGCGGCGAGATCGTCGAGATCCATGTTGCCGACGCGCAGTTTGTCGAAAAAGGCCAGTTGCTGATGCGGGCCAGGCCGCACTGAATTGATGACCATCCATCGACTGCTGATCGCCAATCGAGGCGAAATCGCCGCCCGCATCATCCGCACCTGTGAAGCGCTGGGCATCGAAACCGTGCTGGCAGCCTCCGAAGCAGATCTCGACAGCATACCGGCACGCCTGGCGACAACCGTCATCTGCATTGGCCCGCCCCCCTCGCCGCGCAGCTACCTTTCTGTGGATGCCGTCATCCAGGCAGCCATCCAGACCCGGGCTGACGCCATACACCCCGGCTATGGATTCCTGTCCGAAAACGCCGCCCTGGCCAGCGCCTGCGAGAAAAACCAGATCATCTTCATCGGGCCCACCATCGGGCAACTGCAGGCCATCGGCGACAAGCTCAAGGCCCGGGACAATGCCGTGGCGGCAAAGCTTCCGGTAGTGCCGGGCGGTCCGGTAGAGTCCGTTGCCGAAGCGCAGACCCAGGCAAAAGCCATTGGTTATCCCGTGCTAATCAAGGCGGTCAGCGGCGGCGGCGGCCGCGGCATGAAAATCGTGGAAAGCGATACAGCACTGGCCCAGGCCATGACGCTGGCACAGGCTGAAGCCGAAAATGCTTTTGGCGACAGCCGCGTCTATCTGGAATGCTACGTAGCCTCCGGGCGGCATGTGGAAGTCCAGGTGCTCGGCGACGGCAAAGATGTCATACACCTCGGCACCCGCGATTGCTCCATCCAGCGGCGTTACCAGAAACTGGTGGAAGAAGCGCCTGCTCCCGCGCTTTCTCCCGGACTGAGAAGTGCCATGGAAGCCGCTGCCGTGACTTTCGGCAAGCACCTGGCTTACCGTGGCGCCGGTACGGTCGAATTCCTGGTCGACGCTGCCCGCGGCAGTTTCTATTTCCTGGAAATGAATGCCCGCATCCAGGTTGAGCACCCCGTGACCGAAGCCATTACCGGCATCGACCTGGTGGCACAACAGATTCGTGTTGCCGAAGGCCGGCCACTGGGGCTGAGCCAGGACGATATCCGTTTTCATGGCCATGCCATCGAATGCCGCCTCAATGCCGAGGATTGCGCCAACGATTTCCAGCCCAGCCCGGGCATGGTGACGCGGGCAGTCTTTCCCGCCGGGGCAGGCATTCGCATGGACAGTCATATCGAAACCGGCATAACCATCCCGCCCTTCTACGATTCCCTGCTTGGCAAACTGATCGTGTGGGGGAAGGACAGGCGCGAAGCACTGGAACGCCTGCAACACGCCTTGTCGCATTGCCGGATCAACGGGGTAGCCAGCAATATCGTATTGCATCGACACATCCTCGATGACCCGGCGTTTCAAACGGGTGGCGTGGACACGCGTTTTTTACCCGAACGGCTGACTGCTGGCGGCTGGAACCTGGAGGCCGCCGATGCCTGAACTGAAACTCGTCGATGTCAGCATCCGTGACGGCAACCAGAGCCTGTGGAGCATGACCGGTCTCGGCACAAACCAGATCATGCAGGTGGCGCCGATCATGGAGCGGGTCGGCTTTCGCGCCATCGACTTCACGTCGAGTACGCACATGTCCATGGCAATCCGCTCGCACAGCGACGATCCCTGGGAGCGCATCCGTCTGATGAGCCGCGCCCTGCCCGGCGTGCCGCTCCAGTTCATATCCACCGGGTTCCGCTTCATCTCCTGGGAAACCGCCGATCACGATTTCATGCGCCTGGCCTACCGCACGCTGATGAAAAACGGCATCGGCCGCTTCGTCCTGCTCGATCCCATGCACGATATGGACGCCCTCATGCAGGTGGCGCGCATCGTAAAAGAGGAAGGCGACGCGGAAAACATGGCCGCGCTCACCTATACGCTGAGCGACGTGCATGACGATGCCTTTTACGCCAACTGCGCCCGACAGATAGCCGCCTCGGGCGATTTCGACCTGCTTTACATCAAGGACCCTTCCGGGCTGCTGACGCCGGAACGGGCGCGCACGCTCATTCCCGCGGTGAAAAAGGAGATTGGCAACCTGCCGCTTGAACTGCACTCTCACTGCACCATCGGACTGTCCCAGTTCAATTACATGGTCGGTGCCGAACTCGGCATATCCGCACTGCATGTGGCGGTAGGCCCGTTGGCGCACGGTTCCTCCCTGCCCTGCGCCTCCCAGACCATTGCCAACCTGAAGACGCACGGGTATGACGTGGATGTGGATGAAAACGCCCTCAAGGAAATGGAGAATTTCTATTTCGCCCTCGCCCGCGCGGAAGGCTTGCCATCCGGCAAACCCCAGGCCTACGATGCCTCCTACCTGCGCCACCAGATCGCCGGGGGTGTGCTGACCACCACGCGTCGGCAGTTGGCCGAACTGAAACTGGAACACAAGTTCGAAGAAGTGATGGCGGAAGTGGAGCGCGTGCGCACCGAACTGGGCTCCCCCATCATGGTCACGCCCTTTCCCCAGATCGTGACCACCCAGGCCATGTTCAACGTCATGGGTGATGAGCGCTATGCCCAGATCCCGGACCAGGCCATCCGCTATGTGCTCGGCCGCTTCGGCCGGCCGACGGCGCCGGTGGATGCCAACGTGCTCGACCGCATCATGTCGCTGCCGCGCACGCAGGAGATAGAGCAGGAGCCGATCATGATGACGCTGAAGGAGCGGCGCGGCCGCTTCCCGAAATCGATGAGTGACGAGGAATTCCTGCTGCGCGCCGTGATGCCGCCCGACCTGATCGACGGCATGCGGTCACGTGCACCCCACCAGTTGCATTACAATCCTGAAGTGGCGTCGGTAATCAAACTGCTGAAAGGCATGAAGGCAAAGTCATCCCCGGCGTATTTTGACGTCAGCCAGCCGGGTTTCAGGCTGTCATTGTCAGGCAAAACACCCTGAGAACGACCCACTGACCAGAAAGGAGAACTCTCATGAAACGGACGCTGGCGACATTATTCATTTCCCTCGTACTATCCGCTCCCGCCTACACCCAGGACGGTGCCGGTGAAGCGGCGGCCGTCTTCGAACGCTTCCTGGTAGCCATGACCAATGCCGACATCGACACCGTCACGAGCCTTTTCGCCGAAGACGCCCTGTTCTGGGGAACCGGTTCGCAGTCACTGGTCACCACGCCGGCCGGCGTGCTTGCCTACTTCACGCCCGTGGGCCGCAACGAGCCCGGCGCCACCCTAGCCCGTGCGCGTAATTACGAAACCCGCGTGTTGTCAGACAACCTGGTGATGATTTCCGGGATGTGGGAAGTGGTGCCCCGGGGGCAGGATAGCGGCACACCCTTGCGGGTGAGCATGCTGCTGGAAAATCGTGATGACCAGTGGCTGGTCATCCAGTTCCATAACTCGCGGGTACCCGAATAAATACTACGGTTACTGCACTCCGTTTTCAGTTAGTATCTGGCGAAATCCTGCTGCCTGCGGAATCTCAGAATCCAGTGTTAGCGCACGTTGCATGTGCACAAATGCTTCCTGTAAACGATCATTATTCATCAGAAATACTGCATGATTGGCCTCAATTCCAGCCATTAGTCCAAAATGTTGCACGTACAGATTGTAAAATCGCTCCGTGCTACCTGTGTCGTTAAGTGCAATAGAGTTGAAATGCAGCGCATTCACCGTGTTTGCATAAGATGAAACTTTATCATCTGGTAGAAGCTTTAGGCTGTCATAGATTGCCGTTACCTTTTCTATATCTCCCAATTCGCTATAAATATCCAACAAGTACAATTCTCCCACGAAAGTCCCGTCTGGCTGTACCTCTACAGTTTTTTGCGCCCATTTTTCGGCTTCCTGAAGATTGCCCATAGAAGTGCTAATGCGAACCATAGACATAGTATGAGCCAAAGTTTCTGGCCAGTAATCCAAGATGGGTCTAAGTATGCTCATAGCAGTTGGATAGAGACCAATACTCATAAGCGCTTCAATTGCGCTACGGCCACCAGTAATATGAGCCTGACTCATCACTAGACTGTTTGGTTTCCAGGCTAGATTAGCCGAGGGGTCTTCCAGAACCTTGTTCATTTGCCAAAAATCCCTGAGCCATTGAATATTGATAACAGTAACGATAAGGAGCATTGTAATACAAGCGCCAATTGAGCCATGGTTGAACCAGCGTCCTATGCGTACCGTCCTGACAATAGAAGGTTGCACCTGTTCTCCGCCGCGGATAACCAAGGCCATAAATAATGGCATCATCACCAAGGGTACCGGCATTTCATAGGGGAATGCCAACTGGGCATCCAGCATGCTGCCAGTAACAGCAATGGTTAGTAGCGCATAGATCAGCCTATGCTTGCCTGTGGAATGCAACAACAACAGATATAATGTTCGACAGAAGGTTACGATGATCGCAATAAGGCATAGAAGACCAATAGCACCGAGATCCACCGCCAATTCCAGCACGTCGTTATGTACGCGCTGGACCCCAAGGACATTGAGGTTGTTATATCCACCATTGTTCGTGACTTCAAAAAAGCTGCCTACGCCAGTTCCTATCACCGGACTATCCTTAATCATTTCCAGCGTACTGCGCCATATCAGATAACGTGCGCTGGCACTCTCTCCCTGACTATTCTCTATTTCCGGTACGATCGATGTGAATTCAAAGGCAGCAACACGCCAGAAAGGTGCAAAGTTACCATCTCTGCCAATGTTGATCATTCCAAGGAATACGATTAAAAGCGCCAGTGATGCAAAGGTTTTTGTTCTGTTCCAATGCAGCCAACTAGCTCGACGTGGATCGAAAACTATGAAGAGGCCTATCAAACCTATCTCCAGAATGATAGCTATCCAAACTGCCCGTGTTCGAGTATAAAACGCGTAAATTGCAATCAGGCAAATCGCGGTGGAAGTCAGCCACGCCCCTCGACTTGAGAGATCATCCCTAAACATAAAATAGAGACCCAGTGGTAAAGTAAAGATCATGACTTCTCCGGCTACGTTGCCGTTGCCGAATGTCGAAGCCGGAAAAGCTGTTTGCGGTATTAAACTGAAACCAAAAACCTGTTGAGCGATACCGACAACAGCTGTAATAACACCTGCGGCGAGACAGGCCATAATTAAACGATTTAGATTCATCGAATTCTGGCGCAGCTGCATGCCGAACAGGAACATTACGAATCCTGCATACCATCGACTCCACTTGTAAAACCAAAAATCCGGATTAGCCGACCATATCACTGAAAGTGAGCCAACAATGAACAGTGCGGCAAAGGCATATGTCGTGGCAGAAAAACGCAGCTCGATAAGCGACACTTCTCGACGGTGCAACAGCCAGACCAGTAACAGGAGGGTCAGAAGTATCTGGCTAGCAGCGGCTTTCAATTCATCGGGGGTGGCAAGTGGGGGAGTCGTCCAGGCACCGATCAGACATATAAACGGAAGGATCAAAAAGATCGGCCACACCAGAAAATCAGGTAAAGAACCACTCTGAATTACGGGCATTTTGTCAGCTACTACAGCTTTAGCTTTGGCTTTTGCTTTGCCTCGTGACATAAATTGCCAGTAACACAGTACAAATGGGAGTGTTGCGTATTATATAGCCGTTGACAGGGGCTGAATATACCCGCCCGGATGCCGCAAGGACAGCCGGGCGGCGGCTTTCAGTTACTGATGGGCGTGCTGAAGAAATCGAAGAACAGGAACATGACCACCGAGCAGATGACCAGGGTAAGCAGCATGACCGGGGTGCCTTTCTTGAACCACACGGACGGAGTGATAGCGTATTCAGGATGCCCCGTATCCTTGGCCAGCTTCTCACTGATGGTCACGATGAAGACGTTGGCCGTGGAGCCCAGGTGCGTACCATTGCCGCCCATGCCAACACCGGCAGACAAGGCCCACCACAACGGTGTCACATTGACGCCCTGTGCCTCCATGCCGAGGATGATGGGAATCATGGCGGCGGTAAACGGAATGTTGTCGATGGCCGCGGACAGGAACGCGGCTACCCACATAAGCAGGATAGTGGCGGTAAGCAGGTCTTCCTGCACGAAAGGAATGATGAACTGGCCGATATAGCGCAGGAAACCGCTGTGTTCAACCCCGCCGACGAGAATGAACAGGGCCATGAAGAACACCAGCAGCGTGATTTCCACTTCCGCAAAATGCTCATCCATATCGGTGTTTTTGCCAAAAAACAGCAAGGCGCAAAGACCGAGGGCGGAAACGAACCAGGGCTCCCAGTGCAGGTCATTGTGCAGGATGAAGCCTATGACCATCGCGCCCAGTATCCACAGGGACATTTTCCAGGTCTTCGGGTCGGCGATGGCTTCACGATCCTGGAAGGAAGGCGCTTCCGGAGTAACCGACAATTCCTTCCTGAACAGCACTTTCAGGAACAACACTGTACCTACCCAGGCCAGGAAGACGATGAAACCCATGTGCGCGAAGAAGGTATTGAAATCGATGTCTGCGGCGGAGCCGATCATCAGGTTGGGGGGGTCACCCACCAGCGTGGCGACACCGCCGGTATCCGACAGCAGCGCAGCGGCGAGCAGGAAAGGAATCGGGCTGACGCGCAGCGCCTGGCAAATGAGAATGATCAGCGGACCGAAAATCACCACGGTGGTGACATTGTCCAGCAGCAGTGACAACACGGTAACGAGTGTGCCCATCATGATCAGCAGCAGGTACAACCTGCCCTGGCTCAGGTCAGCGATGGTATACGCAAGAGCCTGGAATCCGCCGGTGGGAATCATGATGGAAACGATGGTCATCATGGCGCCAAGCAGGAACACCACGTTCCAGTCGATGGCCTCGATGGCCAGTTCCGGATCGTAGAAGCCGAAGAATTGCCCGGCGATGACCATGGAGCCTGCGCCTGCCAGGGCGAACTTGGCGCGATGGAAACCATGCAGGCCTTCGGTAAAGATACCGATAAAGGTGAAAACAAGGATAATGCCGGAAACCAGCATTGCGTTATTCCAGACCAACGTTTCCATGGTGACCTCCTGCGGCCACAGTGCCAAAAAGCGGCCGGATTATAGGGCTATATTCCGGTACTTGAATAGCACTATTTTTAAACCAGCCAGCACGGGCCCGTGAAGGCTGAATTGGTCGGGAAGTTTTAATAGAATGGTATTCCCGGGGGGGCGATTATCCTTCCCGAACCTTACAGAATCCTTACGGAATTCCCTTTTCCCGGTACGGCTGACCTGCCCCATCGGAGGTGATTCTTTCGTCAACTGCAACCGACAGGACTGGCATGACTACAGCAATACACGATCTACTGAAAGCAGCAAAAGGCTTTGTCTTCGACATGGACGGCACCCTGATCCTGGGTGACAAGAAGAACAACAACATGAAAACGCTGCCCGGGGCGGCAGACTTCATCAACCTCTTGATCGAGAACCGGATTCCCTACGTGGTGATGACCAACGGCACGGCGCGGTCACCATCCGCCTACGTGAACGTGCTCAGCGACGCCGGCATTCCCATGAACAGCAACACCATGATGACGCCCAGCAGCGTCGCTGCGGATTACTTCGTCCGTGCCGGCTGCAAAAAAGTCATGGTGCTCGGCTGCCCCGGCGTATGGGAACCCCTGGCAGACAAGGGTATCGAGGTGGTGCTGTCCAGCCTCGAACAGCCTGGTCCCGTGGATGCCGTCTACATCGGCTGGTACCGCGAATTCGGCTTTCGGGATATCGAGAATGCCTGGATCGCCTGCCGGGATGGGGCGGAGCTGTACACCGCATCCGACGTTCCTTTCTTTGCTTCGGCCAACGGCCCGGCGATCGGCACTTCCTGTGCGCTCGCGGCAGCGCTCAAGCCGCTGACCGGGAAGGACGCCATGGTACTGGGCAAACCCTCGCGCCACGCCATCGAGGCGGCGGCGCGGCACCTCGGTCTGGCCGTGACAGACATTGCCGTGGTCGGCGACGATGCCAACCTCGAAGTGCCCATGGCGAAAAACAATGGCGCCCTGGCGATATACGTGCATACCGGCACCGGCGGCCCCCATGCCTTTGACGACCGCCCTGAAGACACATGGCCGGATATTTCGGTGGCCAATGTCGGAGAACTCGTGAAACACTACTTGTGAACTACTATCGGGATGATCAATAAGGCAATACCAAACGTCCCGCGCCGTGTACTGCTGGTCAACCCGACCAAGTACCTCGGCAACCTGCTGCTGGCCGGCGGTCTCATGCAGGCCTGGGTGCGGTACTGCGGGGACAACCGGATCGAGCCAAAGATCGTGCTCGACGACAGCTTCCGCGGCCTGTGTGAACACAGCTTTCCCGAAGGCACATTGCTGTTCTTTCCGCGCCAGCAGATAAACAGAGCCGGCATCCTGGAAAAAGTCTCCCTGTATGGCGGCTTCGTGAAACAACTGCGGCAATTTCACGCGGACATCGCCTTCAACATCGAGGAGGATTCCGCCACCTCGCATCTCACCCGCCTGAGCAGCGCCGCTTTCAGGATCGGCTGCAGCCCCCGGCGTCACAAACGCGGTTATGACAACGTCGTACCGGTGCAGTTCGAAAACAGGCCCGCCGGCAGGCAGCACCGCTGGTACAGCTACTATGAGCTGTTTGCCGCCCTGGGCATGGCCGAGCCGCAAGAAAAAGCCTATATGAAGCTGGATCTCGACCACTGTCCCGATTCGCTGACAAGGAAATTGATACAGTCAGGGGTGAACGAAGACACTCCCATCATCGCCATCCATGCCGGCGCCACCAAGGATTACAAGAAATGGCCGCTGGAGCACTTCGCGGCTCTGGTGAAAATGATTCAGGATAACGGCATGCAGCCTGTACTGATTGGCGCGGGCAAGCGTGACAGGGATGCCAACGATGCCATCCGCGAAATTCTTGCTTCACTTCACTGCCCCGCCCCGCCGGACCTGTGCAACCTGCTGTCTCTGGAGGAACTGGCGTATTTTTTAAAAACCTGCCGCGCCATGGTCGGCAACGACAGCGGACCCTTCCACCTCGGGTCGGCAGTAGGCATACCGGGATTCGTCATGTGGGGCCCCACCAACAGGGATATCTGGGGACCGCTGGGGGAGCAAAGCGAGATCGTCCAGGGCGCATATCCATGCGACCCTGCCTGCAACAAGGGCTATTGCCTGCATGATCATCGCTGCCTGAAGGCACTGCAACCGGTTGCCGTGTTATCCCGATTGACAGCCCGGCTGGCCTGACAACCGCTTATTGCAACGTGCTGTTTTGGAAAGAGTAGTAATAGCGCATGTTCACATCTTCGCGTGAGACGGTCTCGCCATTATCGATGCGGGGGCGGAACGGGGAATTTTTCAGGTAACGCCGCAGGCGTATCGCGGTATCAAAGGTGGTGTTCGCCGACTGATTGACTTGCTGGATATTTCTTGCTGTTCCGTTGCTGTTGATGGTGAACCGCATGTCTATCCAGCCGTCGTAGTCCAGGTCGGTTTCCCGTTTTATGCCGAATTTTTCCCGGCTGTTGGGCTTGGGCGTGAAAAGCGGCAGTTGCATCGGGTAGTCGGGCCTGAACAGATCCGCGATCTCGGCCTCGTCCAGTGCCAGTGACTGCGCCACTTCCCAGGCCCGGGCATACTGGCTCATGGCGGCATCGTTCCAGTCGAACATCAGGTGCCAGTCGGCATACTCCAGGTGCGCCCGCACTTTCTCCACCGCCGGCGTGGCCGGATCATTTTCCATGTACAGCAGAATGCGCTCGAAAATGTCGATGCCGGCCTCGTAGCCGTCACGATTGCGCCGAAGGTGGTTCCACCGGTTGGGCATGTTGGCGGTGCTGCGTGCTGATGTCATGTAGTAATGTGGGTTGCCGATCATCTCGCTGCTGTAGCCGGTCAGGAACAGGGTCTCCAGCAGCTTGTACTCCAGCTCCAGCAGGCGCGGGTTGCGGAAATTCTCTTCCTCGATCAGCCTGGTGATGGCCTGAGAGTAATGCTCCTTGGCACGGTACAGGCTGTTGACGGCATGAATACGGGAAATCTCTGACGCCGTGGGCACATCACCACCACCGAAGAAGAGCCTGCCCGGCCCGTTCGGGTCATCGCGTTCCACCAGTGCCAGGCTGAAAGTGTACATGTTCTGGTCACCCAGGCCTGCCAGCGACTGCAGCCGGACCTGGTTGCGTTCCAGTTTCCCGCTCAGGTATTCCAGGTAATGCTGCCTGTCATTGACTTCGGCAAAATCCCCGAGCGCCAGGTGGCTTTCTACCAGGCTTTCGACGATGGCAAACAACTGGACATTATGAAGGCCGTTATTGACCCGACTGATATGCTCGGCACGCTCGAACCGGGCTATCGCCTCTTCATGCCGTGCCTGCTGCTGCAGCAGCCTGCCGAGTGACAGCAGTTGTTCCACCAGGTCAGGTGCGAACGGACCTTCGAGGCGTTCAAGCTCGTTGACGACCTGCTGGTAGGCAGCGATGTTCGCGTCACCTGCGGCATCCTCCCCGATGAAAACGCCTTCACCCCTGCCGGTTACCGTATCCAGCAACCTGTCCACCCTGGCGCCTGACAGATTGCCTGAAGCAAGTAGCGGGGATTCAGGAACTATCATGACGGGGTCGAAGATCAGGGTATCCAGCACCTCATCACTCTGGGCTGCGGCACCAATAGCGATCACGCACAACAGCATGGCAACCAGGACAGGTTGCCTGCGGGGGAGCGTGTGACGTGCTGTTTTCAGCATGACTGGATTGCCTTACTAACAGGTCTTGTGATCAGGATTTCCATGGAAGAGACTGGAAGAATACCGCTACCCTTTCAGGGGGTTCCAGCCTCCCCGGGCTTCCAACCCCTACTTTTACGGCCGAAAAACGCTGGCGGATGACAACAGGCCAGGTGACATGTGGGGGAAATTGAGGTATATCGGAACCGTTACTTTCATATCTCATGCATTCAGGGGGAAAGAATCATGGGCAATTCCTACAAAACGACAGGCACTTTGTTGCGCGCCCTACTGGCTTTTACCGGCTTTTTGCTTGCTGCCCAGGGCGTCCTTGCCCACCATTCCGTCGAGGGGGAGTTCGACACCAGCATCGAATTCGAGCTGCGCGGCACCCTGACCAAAATCGACTGGGCCAATCCGCATATCTGGTACTACCTGGACGTGGCCAACGCCGAGGGCGTCGTCGAGCCATGGCAATGCAGCACCGGCGCCAACCCCAACCGCCTCGTCAGGGCGGGCTGGCAGAAAGAAGACCTGCCCATCGGATCACAGGTTTGGATCGCCCGTGCCAGCCCTTCCTGGGAAGACCCGCACACCTGCATACTCAGGGGCAACATGGCCTTTGACGACGGCACGCCCGTGTTTGCCGGACAAAAACCTGAATAACACGCAAATCCCGGGGCATAGAACCAGGGCCTATGGAATATAATGGGCCCTGGTAAACGCCTGTCCCCAATTTCCCCCATCCTCCTGCCATCAATAACATCATCGTAATTTCCCCTCGCATGCCTTTGGGATCACCATGGAACTACTGATCATTATTGTCTTTATCATCGGTTATTGCGGCATCGCGTTCGAACATGCCATCGGCATCAACAAGACCGCGACAGCGCTGATCTCCGGTGTCCTCTGCTGGACACTTCTGATCCTTTCCCAACCGTCCGACTACCTGCTCAACAGCGAGGCGTGGGCCCATTTCCTCCGGATACATGAATTGATGGAGCCTCCTGCAGGCGTGACCAGCACACATGAAAATTATGCACTCTACTCGCTCTTCGAATACCTGGCGGAAATCTCGCAAATCCTGTTTTTCCTGCTGGGCGCCATGACCATCGTGGAGCTGCTGGATTCGCACCAGTCGTTCCGTTACGTCACCGATCACATTCGCACCCGTAAACCCCTGCTGTTGTTGTGGGTTGTCAGCTGGGCCACGTTTTTCCTTTCCGCCATACTCGACAACCTGACCACGTCGATCGTCATGATTTCCCTGGCGCGCAAACTGGTTCATGACCGTGAAACGCGCCTGCTGTTCGCCGGCATGGTGGTCATCGCGGCCAACGCTGGCGGCGCCTGGACCCCTATCGGCGACATCACCACCACGATGCTGTGGATCGGCGGCCAGATCACCACGCTCAATATCATCGGCTCCCTGATCCTGCCCAGCATCGCGTGCCTGCTTGCGCCGCTGTGCCTGTTGTCCTGGCGCTTCAAGGGTACGCTGGGACTGCCGGACAGCGTACGACCGTTGCACAGCAGCGGCGCCGTCAAGGGTGCGCTGCACATGCTCCTTGCTGGTGTTGGCGTACTGGTTTCCGTGCCGCTTTTCAAGACGCTGACCGGTCTGCCGCCATTCACCGGCATCCTGCTGGGCCTGGGCTTGCTCTGGGTCTATTCGGACCTCCTGCATGCCGACCTGCTGGAACATGAACGCCGGCATCTCACCGTTGCCGGCGCGCTGTCCCGCATCGATGAAACGCATTATTCACTCTCGGTGAACCTGCCTTACCATGATGCCGTGATCGAACGCGATATCGGCAACATTTCGCCACCGGCCAATATCGAAGCCCTGCTTGGTATTTAGGGGTTTTCCCGAGTCATTTTTCCCGGCGCTGCGTGCCCCTGGCCTCCGTGAGGCTTACAGCTACGCCAATCAGCCCTGATACGATAAATGCCGGCAGCAGCACGTCCAGCCCATTGAGATACTCCACCCCGTTTTCCCAGCCCATGGTCGAGAACAGCGGCGGCACCACGAACTTGAACAGGATAGTCGCCAGGAATCCGGCCACCATGGCGCACTTCGCCCCCAGCGCCGTCAGTTTCGGCCAGCATAAACTCAGGATGATCACCGGGCAGAAGGTGGCGGCAATGCCGGACCAGCCGAAGATAACGATCCAGAAAATGCCGTTCTCGACGTCATAGAGCAATATCCCCATACCGATACCGAATGACAGCAGCGCCAGGATGAAAGTCATCTGCCGGCTGAGTTTCATGAGCGCGGCATCACCCATGTCCGGGTGCTTCGTCTTCTGCCAGTAATCGCGCACGGCTGAGCTCGACGCCACCACCAGCAGGGAATCGATGGTGGACATGATGGCCGAGAGCACCATGGCGATGTAGGCGCCGGCGAAGAATGCCGGCAGCAGCGCCTGGGACATCACCGGCAGGATATTGTCCGGATCGAAACCGAGGTCGGCATCAAGGAACAGCGCCCTGCCCGTCATGCCGAGCAGGATGGCGCCGGTGTCGGCGAGCAGGGTCCAGGTAAGCGCCACCACCGCCCCTTTATTGATCTGGTCTTCGTCGCGTATCGAAATGAAGCGCACGAACACCTGGGGCGAGCCGAGAAAGCCGATACCGATGGCGAGAAAACCGAGCGTCTGGAAGATGGCCAGCGTGGTCCAGCCTTGCCCGCCGGTCAGGGTCAGGTGGCCCGGGAACTGCGTAGACAGTGTATCCAGGATGCTGGTAATGCCGCCCGCTTCGAGCAGGCCGACAACCGGCAGGATGACCAGGCCAGACACCATGAGCAGGCCCTGGAACACGTCCGACCAGACCACGGCGATGAAACCGCCGCGGGTGATGTACAACATCACCACGATAAACCCGATGGTGGCGCCAAGGTAGTGATCGA
>Ga0181587_10002543_pt1 | contig 15130 bp, 10 predicted proteins | sample 071ome_27_FD_132463 | JGI IMG/M metagenome (GOLD analysis project Ga0181587, IMG submission 132463) | Coastal salt marsh microbial communities from the Groves Creek Marsh, Skidaway Island, Georgia - 071409AT metaG (megahit assembly) | ecosystem: Environmental > Aquatic > Marine > Intertidal...
CATTGACGAAAGCGCCAATATTGCAGATGCGGCGGAAAAAATTGCTGCGTCAAAAACCTTTGACAACGCCACGTCCTGTTCTTCGGAAAACGCCGTCATTGCCCTAGAAGAGGTGTATGATGAGGCCGTTGCCGCGCTCGAAGCGGAGGGTGGACTGGTGCTGAGCGAAGAAGAAACGCAACGCTTGATGAGCATACATTGGCATAATGGCAAATTAACAAGCGCGTTGCTGGCCAAAGATATTGATGTGGTTTTAGAACGTTTAGAGCTGACGCATCGGGCCAGTGAAAACACGCGTTTCTTGGTGGTTCCCTCCGCGAAGGCGGGTGCAGATGCCCCCATAAGCGGCGAAAAAATGGCGCAGTTTTTCGCTTTGTATAAAGCCAAAGATTTTCAAGAGGCGGTGACGCTTGCCCTGACCATTCAAGATTATCAGGGCGCCGGGCATTCTTTGGGGCTGCATTCCACAAATGATGCCCGCGCGCATGAATTGGCGATGGCAGCCCGCACCTGCCGGGTGATTGTGAATCAAGCGCATTGTTTTGCAACCGGGGGCTTTTTCAACAATGGATTGCCTTTCTCTTTATCGATGGGTTGCGGCTCTTGGGGGGGCAATTCAATCGATGGCAACCTGAACTGGGAGCATTTTGTCAACCGGGTACGGATTGTGCGCGTGATCGAAGAAAACAAACCCGAGTTGGAAGATGTCTTATCCGAGTTTTGGAGCGCCAGCGCCAAATGAGCCCCTTGCCGAAAAGCAAAACGCTGAAACAGCAAATTGACGCGAACGCGCTCGAGCATGGCGATAGAATCTGGCTGGCCTCACCGGAGACTGGGCGACAAGTCAGCTTTGCAGACTGCGCTGCACAAATCCGCGATATCGCGCAGCATATCGCCAATATGGGTCTTCCAAAGGGCAGCAGTATTGCCATTGCCTCACCCAATAGTATCGGTGCCTGCCTCACATTTATGGGAATCGTCTACGGCGGCTATGTGGCGCTGCCCTTGAACTTAGTCGCGGGTGCAAAGGTATTGGGATATATCTTGGCCCATTCAAAGGCCGCGCTGATCTTCGTGCAAAACGACTGCCAGGATATGATCAAAGAGGCGATGCAAGAGGCCAAAAGCACCGCAAAAACCTGCCCATTGGATGTGAATGGAGGGCCGCAATGGGCTGAAAGCAGCCCTGCCAAATCCAAGCCAAATGCGCCGATCGAAAGCCCCAAAGCAGACAGTATCGGCGTGCTCATGTATACTTCAGGTACCACAGGAAACCCCAAAGGGGTGATGCTCAGCCATCATAATTTACTGGCTGCGGGGCATTTTATTTCAACTGGCCACGGCATCACAAAACAAGATAGGGCCTTATGTGTGCTGCCGATTTATCACATTAACGGCCTATGCGTGACGGTGATGGGCACAACTGTCTCTGCCAGCATGTTGGTGCTTCCGCATAAGTTTTCAGTCTCGTCCTTTTGGTCTCATATCGCCGCGTATAAATGCAGCTGGTTTTCCGCTGTTCCTACGCAATTTGCCTATATTTTAAACCATCCTGAAAGCACCGAAGATCTGTCATATCTGCGCTTTGCACGCTCGGCCTCTGCGCCGCTCTCCCCCGAAATTCATCGCCGCTTTGAAGAGCGTTTCAATATCCCCATAATCGAGACGATGGGGCTGACCGAAACCGGATCGCAAATCACCACCAACCCCATGCCCCCCGCAATCCGAAAAATCGGCTCTCCCGGTACCGCGTTTGGCAATGAAATTATGATCGCAGATGACACCCTAGCCGCCGTACCCACTGGGACAATCGGTGAAATTCTGGTGCGCGGCGCCAATGTGATGCAAGGCTATTTGAACCAACCTGAGGAGACCGCGAAAACCATTTCACCCGATGGCTGGCTCAGAACCGGCGATCTGGGATATCTGGACCAAGATGGATATGTGTTTGTATCGGGCCGCATCAAAGAATTGATCATCAAAGGCGGTGAGAATATTGCGCCACGCGAAATTGATGAGGCGCTGCTCGAACATGAGGCGGTTTTGGAGGCTGCGGCCTTTGCGGTGCCCTGCGAAAATTACGGCGAACGGGTCGAAGCCTGCATTCGCCTGAAAGAACAGATGCATGCAAGCGCACCCGACTTGCTGGCGCATTGTCAAACCCGTCTGGGAAAATTCAAATCACCAGATACAATCCATATCCTAGAGGATTTGCCCAAAGGGCCCTCGGGTAAGGTCCAGCGATTAAAGCTGTTCGGATTGGTGTACCCAACCGAATAATGCAGGCAGCCAGCGCAGTTTTTCCATTCGCAAGAAAGCGCTGACACATTTCTTGGAGCCGCTCATGCAGGAGCACCTATTTGACACTTTATTTGCCAATCAAACACCTAGCATTCTGATCTTAATATCCGTAACCTTGTTCGTTGCGGGCATCGTCAAAGGGTTTTTGGGCATCGGCTTGCCGGCTGCCGCGATGGGGCTTTTAACGCTGGTGCTCAGCCCCACACACGCGGTTGCCCTGCTCGCCATCCCGATTCTGTTCACCAATTTTACCCAATTTATAAGATCGCAGCATCGCGCTGATTCCATGAAAACCTATTGGCCGATGGCACTTACGATCTTGCTCAGCATTTTTATCACCTCTTTTTTCTTATCACATTATCCCACTAGCTTACTAACAATCACAATCGGTGTGGCCATGGTGATCGTTGCGCTGAATGGATTGATAGGGTGGAAATTACGCCTTGGTCCGGGCTATTCCATTCAAATCGGAGTTGGATTGGTCGCCGGAATATTGGGGGGGCTCAGTTCAATCTGGTCGCCGCCAGTGGCCACCTATATGATCGCGCGGGGGCTCGAAAAAGACCGGTTCATCGCCGCCACAGGATTTGTGTTCTTGGTGGGGGCCGCGCCGCTTTCATTGGGGCTTTATTTGGGCGGCGTTCTAACAAACGCGATACTCCAACAATCACTCTTGGGACTTTTATTCGTGATGGGCGGCTTTCGGATTGGCGAAATATTGCGGGGTAAAATTTCTCAGGTTTATTTTCAAAAAGCCGTGTTAATCGCCTTTTTTCTGATCGGCCTGCGGCTGATTGCTGTGGGTATTTTCTAATTTTTAATCAATTGCTGATCGAGCAATCTGGCCACATGCAGCGCCTCGCGCGCGGCACCATCTTTGATTTGGCTGCGGCAGGATGTGCCATCCGCAATCACATATGTTTGCGCATCCGCGCCGCGAATGGCAGGCAGTAAATTCGCTTCTGCCATTTGCATTGATATGTCAAACGTCTCAGTACCATAGCCAAAAGCGCCGGCCATGCCGCAGCAACTGGTCTCGATCGTTTCAACCTCAAGCCCTTCAATCATGCCAAGCACCTCTTGCACAGGGCGCATCACGCCAAAGGCTTTTTGATGGCAATGCCCGTGCAGTAGCGCCTTTGCCTGCAAGGGCTTCAAACGTAATGCAGTTTTTTCGGTGAGTAATAATTCTTCAAAAGTCAGCACCATCTTGGCCACTTGTTGCGCATCTTGCGTGTTTAAAAGCGCGGGGATTTCATCCTTTAAAGCCAGCAGGCAGGACGGCTCCAACCCAACAATCGGAATGCCGGCCGCTGCATAAGGAGCGTAGGTTTCAACAAGGCGCTGCGCGGTGTCACGCGCCCGCGCCACGTTGCCAACCGACAGATGCGTGCGCCCGCAACATAAGGGTTTTGTGCTGCGCTGATCTGGCAAGGGCGCAAAAGGGGTGAATCCAGCTGCGCTTAAAACCCGCTGCGCGCTGCGCAGATTTTCAGGCTCAAAATACCGGCTAAACGTATCGACAAATAAGAGAACGGGCCTCTCTCCGATTGGCGTAACCGCCAGTTCGGTGGATTGAAACCACCTGCGTTGCCAAAGAGGCAGGGGCCGTTTGGCAGAAAACCCCGTTAAAATTTGGCTCAGCCATGCCAGTCCGGGAAGCTTATCGCGCAGGTTAAACAGCGGCGCCAGCGACGCTGCCATGGGGGCATAATCAGGCAAATAGGCAATCAACCGGTCGCGCCTGGATAATCCATTTTCTGCGCGGAGCAACGCAGAGATTTCAATTTTCATCGCCGCCATGTCGACACCGGTCGGACATTCATGCTTGCAAGCTTTGCACGAGACGCACAGCTTCATCGTATCGGCCATATCCGGTGAGGCCAGCGCCTTTGCCCCCAATTGTCCCGACATTGCAAGCCGCAAGCTGTTGGCCCGCCCGCGGGTACTGTCTTTTTCCGCGCCTGTAACGCGAAAAGACGGGCACATCACCCCGCCGTCGCGTTTCCGGCGGGCGCCGTTATTGTTGCACATTTCAGCCGCGCCCTGAAACCCGCCCGCCACGCCCGCCCAAGCCGACCAATTCAACTGGGTTGGAAAATCCGCAACATGATAGCCTGGTGCGAAGCGAAACAGCGCCGGCGTATCCATATCTGGTGCATCTATGATCTTGCCGGGGTTGAAAACGCCCGCCGGGTCAAAAAGCGCTTTCAGCTTGCGAAACGCCGCCGTCAATTGCGGGCCAAACATCACCGGATTGAATTCAGAACGCGACAAGCCATCGCCATGTTCACCCGAATGCGATCCACCATATTTCTGTACCAATTCAAACGCTTCGGTGGCGATAGATTTCATCTTTTGCACGTCTGCAGATAATTTCATATTCAACACCGGCCTCACGTGCAGACAGCCCACAGAGGCATGCGCATACCAAGTGCCGCTGGTGCCATATTTTTCAAAAATTTCCGTCAGCCCTTGCGTATAGTCGGCCAAGTCTTGCAACGGCACGGCGCAATCTTCCACAAAAGAAACCGGCTTGGCCTCAGATTTCATCGACATCATGATATTCAGGCCAGATTTGCGCATTTCGGAAATCCGCGCTTGCTGATCAGGCGGGGTGATCACCACAACCGCCTCCTCTGCGCGAATTATCTGGCGAGGCTTGCCGGCTTGCGCGTCAGATAGCTGGGCCATCACCGCTTGCAATTGATCAATTTTTGCAAGGTTTTTGGCCCAATCTTCCTCGGCAAACTCAACCACCAGCACCGCTTCTGGATCGTTTCGGATATAATCATCAACAGTGCTTTTAAACAGCGGGATCGAGCGGGCCAAGGAGATCATTGTTTGATCGATCAATTCCACCGTAATCGGATCCAAGGCAACCAAATACTGGGCCGCATCCATCGCGGCATAAAAACTTGTAAAATGGCATAGCGCCATAATTTTTGGCGCCGGCAAGGGGGATAATTTCAGCTCGATAGCCGCGGAATAGGCCAGCGTGCCTTCTGAGCCAACCAATAAATGCGACAGGTTGATATCGTTTTCCTGCCCTGTGCTGCCCGGGCGTTTCGCCAGCGTATCGGGCAAAAGCGCATCTAAATTATACCCCCCAACGCGCCGCAGCACTTTGGGAAAACGCGCCTCTATTTCCTCGCTATTATCTTGTCCAAGCGCCAATAAACCCGGCAACAGGCTTTCAAGCCCGGCGCTGCCCTCATTTAAAAGCCCAAACCGAGCCGTGCAGCCTGTGCTGAGGATCGCATCAATCGTCCCCACATTATCGCGCATAATCCCATAGCGGATGGATCTACCCCCGGCAGAATTATTGCCAACCATACCGCCAATCGTGGCCCGGCTTGAGGTTGAAACATCCACCGGAAACCAAAGCCCATGCGGCTTGAGCAGCCGGTTCAGCGTATCTAGCACCATTCCTGGCTCAACAATGCAGCGCATATTCGCAACATCTAAATCCAACAAACGGTTAAAATAAACGCTGTTATCTAACACCAGAGCCTTGTTCACGGTTTGCCCATTTTGCGAGGTTCCAGCCCCGCGCGGCAGGATCGACAGCTTGCGCGCTTGCGCAAATTCGATGGTGGTTTTGATATCGCTTACAGAGCGGGGCGTAATCACAGCCAAGGGCATCATTTGGTAAATCGAAGCATCCGTCGCATAGCGCCCCCGATCAAAAGCACTGTCTAAAACATCGCCCTCAAGCGCGCGCTTTAAACGGGTTATATCCTTGGTCATTTGCGATCTTCTTCATGGCTCATGCTGCGGCATCATGCACCATAATAACCAGTCACAGAAGGATCACAATGCTTGCTATTCCAAACGGAGCTTGACTATAATTCGTTGATAAAAATGCGATAAAAAGGTATCTTGCATATGCCCCATTCAAAACCGTCAGGCCGCCATTTTCTGCAGATACCCGGGCCTTCAAACGTACCAGATCGAATTTTACGGGCAATGGATTTTCCCACCATCGATCATCGTGGCCCAGAATTTTCCGAGCTTGGCAAAAAATGCCTTTCAGGGTTGCAAAATATTTTTAAAACCCGCGCGCATGTGATCATCTATCCCGCCTCGGGCACGGGGGCTTGGGAAGCCGCATTGGTCAACACGCTGAGTGCCGGCGATTCCGTTTTAATGATCGAAACCGGGCATTTTGCCAGCCTTTGGTGCAAATTGGCAGCGCGTTTGGGGCTACATACCGAATTGCTAAAAACCGATTGGCGCCGCGGCGCCGATCCCGAAGCGATTGAGGCGCGGCTTGCGGCCGATAAAGAGGGCAAGATCAAAGCCGTCTGCGTGGTGCATAACGAAACATCAACCGGTGCGATGTCACGAATTGCGGACATCCGCGCCGCGATAGATGCCGCCCAACATGATGCGTTATTGATGGTCGATACTATTTCGTCTTTGGGCTCATCTGACTATTGCCATGAGGCTTGGGGCGTTGATGTCACCGTTGCCGGCTCTCAAAAAGGACTGATGCTACCACCCGGCTTATCGTTCAATGCCGTGTCGGAAAAAGCCAGACAGGCCGCCAAAACCGCTGATTTGCCCAGATCCTATTGGGATTGGGAGGATCAAATCGCAGCAAATGCCTCTGGGGCTTTTCCCTATACACCGGCCACGAACCTGCTTTACGGATTATCCGAAGCGATTGATATGCTGCTAGAAGAAGGGTTGGAAAACGTTTTTGCCCGCCATAAGCGCCACGCGCAGGCAACCCGCATCGCGGTGCAAGCATGGGGCCTAGAGGTTTTATGCCAAGAGCCTTTGGATTTTTCAAATACGCTGACGGCGGTTTTATTGCCTGATGGCCATAATGCAGATGCGTTTCGCAGCACCGTTTTGAAAAACTTTAATATGTCGCTGGGCAACGGCCTGTCACACCTGGCTGGAAAAGTGTTTCGAATTGGCCATTTGGGGGATTTCAACGATCTGATGATGATTGGCACTTTGGGCGGCGTGGAAATGGGGCTTGCCCTTTGCGACGTGCCGCATCAATCCGGTGGCACAGATGCCGCAATGCAATTTTTGAAAAACAATTTGACATAAAACAGGCGAGAGGTCTGCGGCCGGCTTGGCTAGGATTTGATCGTTTCAGAAATAGCAAAAAACCCTGCACCGGATCGATTAAACCCGGAAAAAGCGCCGGCCTTTTCAACGCAGCGGGCTGCTTCGCTTTGGTAAAAAACCCCCTCGCTTGACCGCGGCTTTCACACCAAGAGCAAACGCCGGTGATATCTTCGCCTACAAGCAAAAGCATGCTGTGGCTTGCACGGACCGCCCGGCGCAAAATGCCCTGCTAGGCGCGAAACCCCACTCGAGCAGCCCGGCCGAGGCCTGATCACGCCTAATAGTAAAACCGTTGCTTTGCACGGCCAATTTCGCGCGCATCGACCAATGCTTTGGTGTCAGGATCATTGGTAACCTCGGCGCCAACAACCTCCCACCAAACTTCGGATCCAGGGGGGGAACGATAGCGTTCAGTTGGCACAACGATCATACAGGGGCCAGTCTCATCGCGGGCATTTAAAAGCGCGTGTTTGAACGCAGCCTCGTCTTCTGCAAGCCACGCTTTAACCCCGACGCTTTCTGCATTTTTAACGTAATCGATCTGAATAAACTCACCCTTGTCAAGCAGGCCAGATTGCCCATCACGGATTTTGAATTCATTGCCCAAAGAGTGCCCGACCAAAGCTTTTTGATGGCCATGTATGGATTGATACCCGTCATTCACGTTCAAAATAATGGTGATTTTGGCGCGCTCTTGCATCGCCGTAACCAGTTCCATAGGGTGCATTTGGTAATTTCCATCGCCCATGAGAACAAAGATTTCATCATCCGTGCCGGTTAAACGCACACCAATCGCAGCGGGAATATCATAGCCCATGCAGGAATTGCCAAATTCAATATGTAGGTTCTTGCCATCTTTTACATCGAATAATTTTGTTAGATCAGCTGGCACGGTGCCAGCGGCGGCCAATAATGTATCGCCCGTTTGCATCTGATCAGAGATCAACCCGATCACTTGGCCCTGACTCATTTTTTCGCCTTTATGCTGAACAAAAACCTGTTCCCGTTTGGTTTTATCCCATGCCAAACGCGCCGCATTGGCGGTTTCAACCCAAGCCTCATTCACGCCGATACCCGCTGCGGCCGCGGCCTCAGTAAGGGCTGCAAGCGCCAGCTTGGCATCCGATGCCAAAGGCAGGGCCCCCAATTTATACGCATCCCGGCCATTCACGTTGATCGAAACAAATTTAACATCCGGGTTTTGAAACGCCGAATTAGACCCGGTAACGAAATCGTGCAAACGCGTGCCAATACAGATCACCAAATCAGCCTCTTCAGCGATTTTTGCAGCGGCGGGCGTGCCCAAATGGCCCGTGCCCCCCATCAATAGAGGCGAAACGTTTTTCAGCGCGCCGCGCCCCGCATGGGTTTCCCCGACGGGAATGCCAAACCGCGTTGCAAAAGCCTCTAACTCTTGCCAAGCTTCGGAATAATGAATGCCGCCACCCGCAATAATATAGGGTTTTTTTGCGGCTTTGAGCAGCGCAATGGTTTCTGCAATGCGGTTCGGATGTGGCACCTGCCGTTCAATGCGCCAGACGCGTTTTTCAAAAAAGCTTTCTGGATAATCGAACGCGTAGCCCTGAATATCTTGCGGCAACGCAATCGTAACCGCCCCAGTTTCTGACGGGCTGGTCAGAATCCGCATGGCTTCGGGCATTGCGGTTAAAATCTGTTCGGGGCGGGTCAGGCGGTCGTAAAAACGGCTCACTACGCGAAACGTATCCGTCACCGACATATCATCCGAACTAAGATGATCAATATCTTGCAAAACTTTGCCTTGAAACCGCGTGGCATAATAATCTGAGGGCAGCAACAGAACTGGGATTCGGCAAATGGTTGCCGTGGCCGCCCCGGTAATCATATTGGTGGCCCCCGGACCAATCGACGTGGTGCAAGCCATGGTCGCCTTGCGCCGCATCGTGCGCGCAAATCCGGTTGCCGCATGCACCATTGATTGCTCATTGGTGGGCTGATGATAAGGAAGATCATCGCCATATTCGACCAAGGCCTGGCTCAGGCCCGAAACATTTCCATGCCCAAAAATACCCCAGATTCCTTGAAAAAACCGGTGCTCAACCCCATCATATTCGCTATATTGCGCTTGTAGAAACTTCACCATCGCCTGTGACAGGGTGAGGCGCTGCTTTTTCTCTGAACTATAAAATTTCATACCAAATGCATTCCTTTTTCTTTTCTGCAACAAAGCCAGCGCTTAAGCTTAACCGCTGCACTGCGCGCATGCACATTTTCGATGACCAAGCTGGGGCGGTTATACGGCCATCCATTCTCCGCCATTTTTGGCCGATTTAACCATCGCCTCAACCACTTCGATCGAATGGCACCCCTCTTCTGCGGTGGGGTAGGTCAGCGCCAAAGGATCGGGAGACGTGCCAGAATTTTGCGCGCCGATCACTTCGCTTAGATCGCGATAAACATTTGCAAAGGCCAGAACCATGCCCTCTGGATGCCCCACCGTTATTCTATTGGCGCGCGCCGCAGCCTCGGAAAGGCCAACTGCGCCGCGCTCTAAGATTTGGGTTGGTGCATTAAGAGGCGTCCAGCGCAATTGGTTGGGATGCTCTTGTTGCCAGCTTAAACCACCGATCTCGCCAAACACTTGTAATGTCAGCCCATGCGTACGCCCAATCGCCAAACCGCTTGTCCAAAGCCGGCCAATCGCGCCACCGCTCATCCGGAACGCCGATAGGTTATCATCTTCCAATTCCCGGCTTTTGATCCCATGGGCAAAATCACTCGATACTTTGGTCACATTTTGCCCTGTAACATAACAGGCCATATGCAAAGCGTGGATGCCACAATCCACCGTTACAGCCGCCATGCCCGCCTGCTTTGGATCAAACCGCCAGCGCACGCGGGGATTTTCAGCATCTGCCGCATCCGCCATAAAGCCACCGGCAAATTCTGCAACCACGCAGCGGATCGCGCCCAATTGCCCAGCCTCAACCATCGCTTTCATCTGGCGCACCAGTGGATAACCCGAATAGCCATAATTCACCGCGCAAACCCGGTTGGCCTTTTTTGCAATCTGCACCAACGCTTGCGCTTCGGGCACCGTCATCGTCATCGGTTTTTCGCATAAGACGTGAAAACCTGCTTCCAGAAAGGCTTTTGAAATTTCAAAATGGGTGGCATTGGGCGTTGCAACCGTCACCAAATCGATACGGTCATCGCGTGATTGCTCACCCTGCAGCATCTCTTGCCAAGTGCCATAAGCGCGGCTTGGATCAAGCCCAAGCGACGCGCCGTAACTTTTGGCCACATTGGGATCCACATCCATGGCGCCTGCCATCAGTTTAAAACGGCCATCAATTTCTGCGCCGGACCGATGCGCAAACCCGATTTGACTGCCTTGTCCCCCGCCAATAAGGCCCCATGAAAGTGGTTTCAAAATATATACCCCGCGCTTTAAACTAGGTGATGCCCGTTTTCTCTGCGCGAACCTATGGAGGCAAACGCCCATGGTCAAACGAATAACTCATGTTGCAGCGCGAAAATATTGGATCTTTTAAAGCGGCTTTCGTAAGGCTTTCAGGGTCGATAAGATGCGCTTGAATTGGAATTTAAAACCAGAGGAAAGCGTGGTGCGGTTTGATCCGAAAAACACCTTGATATTGGTTGCTTTGGAAGCAGAGCTGCCAAAAGAGATGATACCCAGCTGGAAAGTATCCTATACAGGGGTTGGTAAAGTGAATGCTGCGCTGAAAGGCAGCGAATATGTGGCGCGCTATAAACCAGTGAATTTAATTAACTTTGGCACGGCAGGAGCGTTAAACCCTGAATTAAGCGGCTTGCTAGAGGTAACACAATTCTTCCAACGCGATATGGATGCCCGCGATATGGGATTTGCCTTGGGGCAAACCCCTTTCGAAGAGGCGCCCTACTTTTCTGCGCAGGGGCATGGCCTGTCTTGCGGAACTGGCGATAGTTTTGTGACGGCACCGCCTGAACTGCAAACAGATCTTGTCGATATGGAGGCGTTCGCCTTAGCAAAGCTGGCACAGATGGCAGGTATCCATTTTTCTTGTTTTAAATATGTATCGGACCAGGCAGATGAAAACTCGCCCAGCGCCTGGAAGGATAATTTGGCCCATGCAAGCCATGTTTTTATAAATGAAATCTTAGAAAATCACGTTTGATATCATAGCTTTGATGGGATCGAGTAGCTTAAAAATATGAATATTTTCAAACGAAGTGATCCAATAGAAAACGATTGTAAAAAATTGAGCCCAATTTACGTCAAACCCTTGGATTGAGTATCGGTTTGTGATCAAAAAGCAAAAAGGATTGTTGTAGAGCACGTAAATTAATGGTAGCGATCCTCGCATAATTTTGAGGCGGTGATGGTTAATTTAAGACGCATTTTTAAACTCTTCAACACCATTGCAGCGATTGGCTTATTGCCCAATTTGCTTTTAGCAGACACGCAATCCTATACCAGCTACGGCACAATTGGATTGATTGATATGCCAACAGCTGCGTCAGATTCTGACGGGCGGCTTATACTCAGCCAAAGCGGTTTTGATGGGGACAGACGCACCAGTTTAACCGCGCAAATCTTACCCAGACTATCCGCCAGCTTTCGCTATTCAGCCCATGGAAGAAATGGGAATGAAGCCGGTGGTTACTCTAATCATGATCGCAGTTTTGATCTGCGGTTTCGCGCCGTTGATGAAGGTCAATATATGCCGGCTTTCGCCATTGGCTTAAATGATTTTATCGGAACCGGTTGGTATACGGGCGAATATGTTGTGGGCACAAAAAATATTGGCCCCGTTGAAGTCACGGCCGGTTTGGGCTTCGGGCGGCTGGCCACTTATGGCGGGTTCGACTCGCCGCTGGGGCAAATTGACCAGAGTTTTAAAACCCGCGCTGGACGAGATTTTGGAGTGGGCGGAGAGCTGGAAGCAACCGAATGGTTTCAAGGTGACACGGCTGCTTTTGGGGGTTTGGCTTGGCATCTGGGCAAAGGGTTCACAGCAAAATTTGAATATTCATCTGACCGATATAATCGAGAAACGTCCTATCTTGAGCATCAAACACCGTGGAATTACGGATTAACCTGGAATTCTGGCAAGGGATATTTCCTACAATCCAGCTTTTTGCATGGAGATAAAATTGCTCTATCTGCGCATCTTGTGATGGATCCCAAAGATCCGCCAAACGGGCCGGGTCGGGAACTTGCGCCTATTCCCTTACGGCAAAAAGTCTTAAAAGGTTCGCCATTTTATCTGGAATCAACCAATAAAACTGTGCTGAAAACTGTGCTCAAAGCCGACGGTTTTAAATTAACAAGCTTAGATTTGGAACAAGATCCCCCTCGATTACAGCTTGTTAATCAAAAATATCGATCCACCGCCCAGGCGTTAGGTCGCGCTGCACGAACCGCATCGCGATATTTAAGCGATAATTTTGATAGTTTCTATATAGAATTTATAGAGGATGATCTTGTTATATTATCGGCAGAAATCAACCGAGATCAATTAATTGATTCGGTGGTTTCAGCCGAACCCTCAGAAAGCTTTCTGGATACAGTTACATTCCAAGACACTACTGCTTTAGGGTCCGATCAATCTGACTCGAAAAAATTTAGCTGGTCCATAGGGCCATATGTTGAATATTCGCTTTTTGATCCACTCGCTCCTATCCGAGGGGAAGTGGGCGCAGAACTTTTTACTCAATACACTCTGGGATCTGGATTTTATATTGATGGCAGAGTTCGTAAATCGATCGTTGGTAACTTTGATAAAGTATTAAGACAATCGGATTCGGTTTTGCCTCACGTGCGCAGTGATCACGATATTTATGCGCGCGATGGTGATCCCGGCATTGATCAATTAACGATTACCAAAGTAAATAAGATAATGCCAAGCGTCTATGGAAAATTGACTGCTGGCTATTTAGAAAAAATGTTTGCTGGTGTTTCGGGCGAAATATTGTGGAAGCCAATATCAAGCTCGCTTGGTATCGGTATCGAACTTAGCCAAGTGCAACAGCGAAATTTTGACATGCTCTGGGGTCTACAAAATTATCAAGTCACAACAGGTCACTTGTCAGCCTATTACTTTTTCAAAAACGGGTTTATGACCCAATTGGATGCCGGGCAATATTTGGCTGGTGATCGAGGCTATACTTTACGGGTAGGGCGAAAATTTGGAAATGGTTGGCATATGGGCGCCTATGCGACGGTTACAAATGTGCCGTTTGCGAAATTTGGAGAAGGCTCATATGACAAAGGTATATTCGCAGAGATACCTTTAGACTGGAGTATTGGATCACCATACAGAACGACATCCAAAATTGAATTTAACATCATGACCCGCGATGGAGGTGCGAAATTGCACACCCCCTATAAGCTCCACAAATATCTATTTAAAAATGATAAAAATGCAATTTATCATGAGGCTGGAAGATTATGGAAATGAAGCTTAGGACAAGAATTTGTTTAGGTTTCATTTTCCTTCTGCTAGCCGCCTGCAGTTCAAAAACGGAACCATCACAAGAATTGTTACTAGTGGAACAATTCAAGTCGATTTTTAACAAGAGTGAAGTGGGTGAGCAGGTTAACCCAAGAAAAGTCATTACGCGCTCAATGATTGATGAGTCAAATATCCCTCTCATATTAATAGAAATCTTAAATGGAGATCAAATTGCAACACTTTCAGCTTTTCCTGGAAGCAGTTTGAACGAAGTATGGTTAAGCGCAGACGGGAGAACCGTGACCACCCAAAACGGAATGCTTATTGCCACCCGTGGCATGAATTATGATTTAATGGGTGCGGATGTTGGCGCTGCGATTTCTTCACTTGAAAAAACTATTGCTGGAAAAAGAGAGCCACATCATCGTAGGTTGTTCAAATACCTTGCCGCAGACAATCAAGACAAGATTATAGAATATTCCTGTGGTTTCTCAAAAAAGAGTCAGGAAACCATCTTCATCTTCGAAAAACCCTATAAAACACTCCGTGTGAGCGAGAATTGTGAGAGTGGTGGCTTACAATTTAAAAACACATACTGGGTTGAAAAAAACGGCATGATTAGAAAATCTCAACAATGGCATGGACAAAATATCGGTTTGATATTGATTGAACGCGTGATTTGATCTACAAGTGGGACAAAATTGCCATGAGAAAAGGGTCCTCTATGAAAAACGTTTTGCTTAGTTCGCTTATATCAGTGTTCATCGCGAGTGGCGCATGGGCGCAAGCAGGATCCGGAACAGCCGGTAGTGGCGGCGCAAGCGGGGGTGCCTCTGCAGGCGCAAGCGGTGGTGCCTCTGCCGGTGCTGGTGCTTCTGCCGGGGCGGCAGCTGGTGGAGCTGCGGCAGGAGGTGCTGCGGCGGCTGGCGCGGCAGCTGCGGGTGCCGCCACAGCCGGTTTGGCGGTAGGTGCCGTAGCAGCTACGGTAGCGGTATCAGTGGCAGTTGTAGCGGCGGCGGTAGTTGCTGCCGCAGATAACAATACTACAAGCTCAAGCTCAAGCTCAAGCTCAAGCTCAAGCTCAAGTTCAGGCACATAAGCGCCAAACGGAATAAAAATATTCAAACGGTTATTCGAAAGGCAGCTTTTTAGCTGCCTTTCGAATATAATCTTTTTCAAGTAAAATTTTAAGGGTGCTGATCCGCTAAAATGTACCTATGCAAGCTAAGGTCATCTGGATAAAGGCTCTCATTTTTTTGAAACTCATTAGATTCGACCGTTTTAGGCTTCAATTACACAAC
>Ga0181587_10002545_pt1 | contig 15127 bp, 11 predicted proteins | sample 071ome_27_FD_132463 | JGI IMG/M metagenome (GOLD analysis project Ga0181587, IMG submission 132463) | Coastal salt marsh microbial communities from the Groves Creek Marsh, Skidaway Island, Georgia - 071409AT metaG (megahit assembly) | ecosystem: Environmental > Aquatic > Marine > Intertidal...
GATGTCGGCTGGGTGACGGGCCACAGCTATATTGTCTATGGCCCGCTGGCGAACGGGGCCACCACCTTGATGTTCGAAGGCGTGCCGAACTACCCCGATTCGTCGCGGTTCTGGCAAGTCGTCGACAAGCACAAGGTCAACATTTTTTACACCGCCCCGACGGCAATCCGCGCGTTGATGCGCGAGGGCGACGAACCGGTCACCAAGACCGATCGTTCCTCGCTGCGCCTCTTGGGGTCGGTCGGCGAACCGATCAACCCGGAAGCCTGGGAATGGTATTACCGCGTGGTCGGCGACAGCCGGTGTCCGATCGTCGACACCTGGTGGCAGACCGAAACGGGCGGGATTCTCATCACGCCGTTGCCGGGCGCGACCGATTTGAAGCCGGGCTCGGGCACCAAACCTTTCTTCGGCATCCAGCCTGCCTTGTTGAATCACGAGGGCAAGATCCTCGATGGCGAAGCGGTCGGTAACCTGTGCATGCTGGACTCTTGGCCCGGCCAAATGCGCACCGTCTACGGCGACCACAAGCGTTTCGAAGAAACGTACTTTTCGCAATTCCCCGGGCGGTATTTTTCCGGGGATGGATGTCGGCGCGATGCCGACGGCTACTACTGGATCACCGGCCGCGTCGACGACGTGATCAACGTATCGGGCCACCGCATGGGCACGGCGGAAGTCGAAAGCGCTTTGGTGGCGCATCCCGTGGTAGCCGAAGCGGCCGTCGTCGGCTATCCGCACGACATCAAGGGTCAGGGCATCTACGCCTATGTCACGCTGACCGTGGGCACCGAGGCGACCGAGGCGTTGCGCAAGGAGTTGCTGCAATGGGTGCGCAAGGAGATCGGCCCGATTGCGACACCCGATCTATTGCAGTGGGCGCCGAGCTTACCGAAGACCCGTTCGGGGAAGATCATGCGCCGCATTCTGCGAAAAATTGCGGCCAATGAGCATGATCAGTTGGGGGACACCTCGACGCTGGCCGAGCCGGCGGTGGTCGACGACTTGATCGACAATCGGATGAACCGCTGACCGGTTAGAAGTCGACGGCGATGCCCTTGCGTTCCCAGTCACCGTAGCGCGTCGGCTCCAAGCCCTTGGGGCCGCCATGCTCGGGGGGTTTGGCAGTTGTTTTCGCGGCGTTGGACCCGCTCTTGTCCTGCTTGGACCCGGTATCTTCCGGCGTCTTCGCAGCTTTGGTTTTTTCCACGGCTGTCGCCTCGCGTCTCGGAGGTCTGTAGTATCGGGGTTTGGCCGCCGGTCGGAAACCGAAAAGGCGACAAATCGAGAACATGAACTACGCACGTACCGCAACGCTGCTTTCAGGCGCCATCGCGATGACCCTTACCGCGGGGCCGGCCAATATCGGTGTGCCTTGGCTCCAGACATTGACCGTCACGCTTGTGGCGGTCGTTGCCATCGGCCTGGCCCTCGAGTGGCGGATGGCCGACGCACGGCTCGCCCGCCAAAGATTGAGCGGGTGGCCGAAACTGCCGATCCGAACCATCGCCCGGACGATAGCGATGCGGGCAGGGGTGCCGACGCCGAACCTTTTTCTCGTCGATTCGGAGGCCCCGAACGCTTTTACATCGGGACGTGATCGCCCAGTCGCGACCGTTGCGTTGTCCTCGGGCCTTCTCGCGTCGCTCTCGGAACGCGAGATATACGGCGTTCTTGCACACGAGATCGCCCACATCGTGCAGCGCGATGGCCGGTTTTTGACCGCGATCGCCGTAGGGATGGGTGTTGGCTTCGGGACATTGGGCGCTGGAGCCGTCGCGATCTGGGCCGGGACCCATGGGGGGCTTGTCACGCTACCGATCATGACGATCTTTGCGACTTTTGCGGCGCTGGGCCAAATGGCCGTCTGCAGGTCGCGCGAATTCGGTGCCGACCGCCTTGGCGCCAAGCTATGCGGTAATCCGCTTTGGATAGCCAACGCCTTGGAGCGAATCGACTCGCTTGATCTCGGGAAATCGACGCCCGAACCTCGAACGTGGGCACTTGAGACCTATCGGTTCGGCCCTCGGCGCGACCGGGTCCTTGGTTTGCTTTCGACCCACCCGCCGAGCAGCGCGCGCATTCTCCGATTGCGCCGGTTGGCCGGTCTGTCGGACCCCTGGGAATAGGTGGCGCCCTCGACCCGGCACGCCCGGTCAAAAACCGCCGGCCTCCCGACACGCGATGTCGCGCTCGACCTCCTTCGTGGGGTTCTGGACGACGGTCGGTCGCTGACCGACATCCTGGAGGACGCCACCGGGCGACACAGCAAACTGGCCATGGCGGATCGCGCCTTTGGCCGACTTATCGCGATGACGACGCTGCGCCGCCTGGGCGAGATCGACGCCATGATCGGCAAACTGCTGCAACGCCCGTTGCCGCGTAGGGCGCTCGAGGTGCAGCACATCTTGCGTCTCGCAGCGGCGCAGATAGCGTTCTTGGGGACGGCCAGCCACGCCGTGGTCAATTGCGCCGTCGAACAAGCCAAGCGGTGCCCCGGACGCTTCGGGCCCTTGGTGAATGCCGTCACTCGAAAAATGGCACCGCAGCCTGAAGATGCGGTGACGGCACCGGGCGTCAATGTCCCGGACTGGCTTTGGGAGTCGTGGCTGCAACACTACGGCCCGGAAACAGCAGCCGAAATTGCCGCGGCCCATCTGACCGAGCCACCGCTGGATTTGACGATCGCCAAACCTAACGAAACCACGCTTTGGGCAGAGAGGCTGGAGGGGCAGACCCTCGTGCCCGGCACGGTGCGCCTTGCGCGAGCCCACAACGTGCCGATCTTGGATGGTTTCGAAGAAGGTGCATGGTGGGTTCAGGATGTCGCGGCGTCATTGCCGGCGCGTGTTCTTCTTTCGATGCTCGCCGACCCAAGCAGCGCCCAGATCGCCGACCTTTGTGCAGCACCCGGCGGCAAGACCGCACAACTGGCGAGCGTTGGCGCGGCCGTCACCGCCGTCGAGGTCGATGGCGCCCGTCTCAAGCGCGTGCAGGAAAACCTCACCCGGCTGGAGCTGGACGCGACGCTGGTTACCGCCGACGCTCGGACTTGGCGGCCACAAGGCGGAACACTTTTCGATGCCATCCTGCTGGATGCGCCGTGTACCGCCACCGGCAATATCCGACGACACCCCGATATTCCTTGGCTCAAGCGCGCAACCGATGTGGCGCAGGCCGCGAAACTGCAAGGCGAACTGCTGGCCGCGGCGTGGCGCCTTCTACGCCCGGGCGGGCACTTGGTTTATGCCGTGTGTTCGCTGCAACCCGAGGAGGGAAAGCAGCGCATCAAGACTTTCGTCGACCAGAACGAGGCCGAACGGGCGCCGATCTCGGCGACCGAGATACAAGGGCTTTGTGCGCCCGATCCGGATGGCGATTTGCAAACGCTGCCCTTCCTGGATCGCGATCGCGGCGGCATGGATGGTTTTTTTGTCTCGCGCTTACGCAAGCCCGGATGATCTCGTTGCAGCCGAGTCGGGAAGTTGTTACAGAAAGCCATGTCTCAGACCGTCCGGGTCGCACCTTCCATCCTCGCCGCTGACTTTGCGCGCCTTGCCGACGAGGTGCGTGCGATCGAAGCAGGCGGCGCCGACCTTGTCCATATCGACGTGATGGACGGTCATTTCGTACCGAATCTGACGATCGGGCCGAACGTTGTGGCGGCGCTACGGCCGCATACGAAACTGCCCTTCGACGTTCATTTGATGATTTCGCCGGTCGATCCGATGGTGACAGCCTTCGCCGAAGCAGGTGCGGACATTATCACCGTTCACCCCGAAGCGGGCCCCCACGTGCACCGCACGGTGCAGCTCATTAAATCGCTGGGCAAAAAGGCGGGCGTCGCCCTGAACCCGGGGACACCGGTCGATGCGATCGACAACGTCCTCGACGATGTCGATTTGGTGCTTGTGATGTCGGTGAACCCCGGCTTCGGCGGACAGAAATTTATCGCCTCGCAAGTCGACAAGATTGCGCGGATTCGTGAACTGATCGACGCCCGAGGACGTCCCATAGACCTCGAAGTCGACGGCGGCATCACGTCGGAAACGGCGCCCGGTGCTATTGCCGCCGGCGCCAATATTCTTGTCGCCGGGACGGCTGTCTTTTCGGGCGGCCCCGACGCCTACGCCCGAAACATTGCTGCGCTGAGGTCCAGCACCTCGTGACAGTCGACGTCGAGGCCGAGACCTCTTCGCCAATATCGGCAACGAGCGGACCCGCGCCAAAGGTACCGCGATGGCGGCGCCACCTCGCATCGACGGTCTTTCGCACCAATGTCTACCATGCATCGCTGCGTCGTGGGGGCGACCCGAAAATCGTCTGGACACCGCATTCGGTCGTTCCTGGATCGGCGACCAAGGCCAACGCGATGTTCCAAGGCCGCTATACGTTCGGTGGCCACACCGTCGAGAACGCCACAGAGGCGCCGTGGCGCCAAACCGACCTTGCGCCATCGTGGATGCGTCATTGCCACGAATTCGCCTGGCTCGCCGATTTCGCAACGGCGGACGGGGCGACCGCGCGGCGGCAAACGCGGGAATTGATCCGCCGATGGGCTTTGGATTTTGGGCGCTGGACCCCGGCTGCGTGGCGACCCGATATTTTGGGACTCAGGCTCGTGTCTTGGTTGACGCATGCCGATTTCTTGCTGATCGACGCCGAGCCGGACTTCGGTGAAACGTTCATGCGCCTGATTGGCGAACACTATCGCCATCTCGGGCACGCCCAAGGGCTTGCGGAAAGCGCACCCCAGCGCTGCGTTGCGCGGGCGAGTTTTCTAACGGCAAGCTTCGCCCTAGGCCGCCGCTTGGCGACCTACGATCGGCAAATAGATCGACTGATCACCGAGGCGCGACCGATTGCGGAGGGCCACGCGACACGATCGCCGTCCCAGTGGCTCCGCATCTTGCCGTCGCTCTTGGTGGCGCGCGACGCACTCCGCGACGCAGGAAAACCTCATGTTGCCTTGCTAGACGACAGTATCGACCGGTTAGGCGCCGCATTGAGGTTGGTCACGCACGGCGACGGCGGCCTCGCGGTGTTTCACGGCGGGAACGAAGAGGACCCCGAGGTCGTGGCGACGGTCGTCGCACGCACCAAAAAGACCACATCAAGCGATGCCTCGGGATATACCCGATTGCAACAGGGTCGACTGCGTTTGATCGCCGAAACGACTGGGCCGGTTCTTCTGGATGACGAGGGTTTCGCGTCCACCCTGGCGATCGAAGTTTCGATCGGGCGCGAGCGATTGTTCGTCAACTGTGGTTGCCCCGACGATGTGCGGGGCGCATGGCGCGACGCATCGCGTGCGACCGCGGCGCATTCGGCTCTCGTGATCGACGACCGCAATCAAGAAAGGACCGGTGCAACGGCGACCGGACCGAACGTGCTTCGCGGGGACGAAGGCGACAACACTTGGTTGGAAATCGCGACGAGCAGTTATGCAAACGTCTTTGGCTTGCGGACCACCCGGCGATTCCACATCGCCAAGGACGGGCACGAACTGGTCGGCGAAGAACGCGTCCATGAGACCGGCTCTGCGTCGACCGGTGCGACGCCGCAAAATCTCGTCGGGCGATACCACCTTCATCCCAACGTCACCGCGACCCGGCTTGGCGATGGACGGCAAATTCTCTTGAGGCTCGGCAACGGCACGGGGTGGATTTTCGAGGCCGCCGAAGGCGCCACGGAAATCGAAGAGAGCATCTATTTCGGGGAGGGCGGCAAGCCGCGCCGAACGAAACAGATCGTCGTCACACGCCCCTTCGAAAACAAGAACAGCCGATTCGTTTGGCATCTCATGCGCATGGACGGACGTACGTAGGTCGGGCGCTACAACTGCCAGCGCCGAACGCCTGCGATCCGACGCTCGCGCCAAATCCCTTTGATATCGGCCAAGATACCGTTGTCGGTAAGAAGGCCGGCAAGTTCCTGATCCGACATCTTCACATAAGCCTCATGCGCGACGGCGCCGACCGCAGCGTCGAATGGCCCCACCATGCCGTCGGCAAGGTCGATGCCATAGAACTGCTGCGCTTCGGCAGGATCGGCAATCGGATCGTGCACCGTAACCTGATGGCCAAGTTCCCGTAGACGCGCGACGATATCGACGACCCGGGTGTTGCGCAGATCCGGGACGTTCTCTTTGAACGTCAGCCCCATGACCAGCACACGCGCAGGCGTAGCGAGATCGGCGGCAACCGAGTCGGCGATGAAGGCGCCCATCCCATCGTTGGTGCTTCGTCCAGCCAAGATCACTTTAGGATCATGTCCGACCGCCACCGCCTTGGCGGCAAGGTAATAGGGGTCGACCCCGATACAGTGACCGCCCACAAGGCCCGGCCTGAAGTCGAGGAAGTTCCACTTGGTGCGCGCGGCGTCGAGGACGTCATGGATCGACAAATCCATCTTGTGAAAAACCGCTGTGATCTCGTTGACGAACGCGATGTTGATGTCGCGCTGCGCATTCTCAATCACCTTTGCGGCTTCGGCCGTCCGGATGTCGCGCGCCCGAAACACGCCGCCGGTCGTTACCGCGCCATAAACCTCGGCAAGTTTTTCGGTCACCGCGGGGGTTTGCCCGGCGATCACCTTGGTGATGCGGTCCACCGTATGCTCGCGGTCGCCCGGATTGATTCGCTCGGGCGAGTAGCCCAGGAAAAAGTCTGTGCCGCAGACCAATCCGGACTCCTTTTCGAGAATCGGGCCGCAGATTTCCTCCGTCACGCCTGGGTAAACGGTGCTTTCATAGACGACGATGGCGCCCCTGGCGATATGTCGGCCGACCGTGCGCGAGGCGGCCTCTACGGCTCGTAGGTCAGGCTGGTTAGCCGCATCCACCGGTGTGGGAACCGTGACGATGACGACGTCGGCCGCAAGGCCAGCCTCATCAGAAGTGAAGATGGCGGCGCAGTTCCGCAAGGCGGCCTCGTCTAGTTCACCCGTTCGGTCATGCCCAGCGTCGATTTCAGCAATGCGCGCCTCGTCGATATCAAAACCGACGACTTTGAACTTTCTTGCAAGGGCGACACAGAGCGGCAGGCCGACATAGCCCAGCCCAACAACAGCTATCTTCATTGGTTTGGATTCCTTCGTCGAATCGGCGCGTCTCGTACGATGGCGGTCATTGCCTGTCAACAACAGCTGGTCGCATCATAGATGATCTATTGGGTGCAGTTCGCCGTTGCGCATTTCGTATCGAACGTCGGCGAGTGCGAGCAGCGTGGGTTCGTGACTAATGACGATGATCGCTGTCTTATTCTTTAGTTCCGTCAGGTTGGTAACGACCCGTTTCGCGGTTGATGCGTCAAGAGCACTGGTTGCTTCGTCGAGAATGAGCAAACGGGGCTGGCGGTAGAGCGCGCGCGCCAGTGCGATCCTCTGGCGTTGTCCGCCGGACAGCATATTGCCGCGTTCCCCGACCATCGTGTCGATCCCAAACGGCAAGTCGCTCACGAAGTCCGTGGCATCGGCGAGTCGCATCGCCTCGGCGAGACGCGAGGCGTCTTTCCCGCCCTCACCCTCGCCTAGGGTTATGTTCTCGCCGATCGTCCCGTGAAAAAGCGGCGCATCTTGCGGTACGAAGCCGATCATGCGTTGCCACGCAGCAAGATCGATCTCGCTCAAGGAGGTCCCGTCGAGCAACACGCGACCGGAATCGAGCGCGATCAGCCCGGCGATGACGTCAATGAGCGTGCTTTTGCCGTGCCCGGATGGACCGCTTATCGCAATCGCGCTGTTCGCAGGGACGGTGAGATTGATGTCCTGCAATCCGTGGATGCGGCCAATTTGTGCTTCCGCACCTTCGTCGAGGCCGGATCTGCCTTGATAGCGAAATGCACCGTCAACGATTTTGAGATCGGTCGAATAGGACGGCGGCTTCGTTCCCGTCGTCGCGGCGCGATTTGCTTCGTAATCTCTAAGGCGCTCCAACCATTCTTGCACCCAAGCCGCATGATTGGCCGCCCTGAATAGGCCGGACTGGACCGTCACGATTTTCGGCGCCAAGCGATAGAACACCGCGAGAAATACAAGACCGAGGCTGATCGGCAAATCGCCGGTCCCCATTGCGATCAGCAATAGAATGCCGAGAACAAACAGAACGGCGACGAGTTCGAAAGAAAGCCGCGATGATTCGACAAGAATGTCCTGGCGAAGGCGCGCGCCTCGATAGCGATCCACGATCGCACGATAGCGTCCGGTAACAAAACTACGCAGGCCCTGGGCGAATAAGAGTTTGGCGTTGCCGACGCTTTCTTGGGCATGACCGAGCACAGAGGACTCTAGTTGGCTCGCCTCCTGGCTGGCGCGGCGCCCGCGCGACACGAGCCACAGGTAGACCGGCAAAACGACGATCGCGAACGCCAAACTGAGAAGAGTGAGCCGCCAAGAAAGAATGAGAGCGATCACCAGATAGGCACATCCCGCAATCGCGTTGGTCCCGGCCAGCAGGAGGTTGTGCAATCCGATGCCCGCTTGAATGGGATCAGCATTGAGCGCCTTGACGATGTTGCCGGACTTTTCCGCTGCAAGGCGGGGCCACGCCAACCCCATAACGCCGTCGAAAAGCAGGCGGCGCATGCGCGCGTCGGTTCCCGTCACCAACATGTGGATCGCAACGGTCGACAGCCAAATGAGGACCGCCGACACGATCGCCAAGACGCCGAAACAAACCGCAAGATTGGTAATCGACGACTCAATGCCGACGGCCGTGAGAACCGACAGCACAATACGAACGGCAAGCCCGCCACTGGCGACGCCTCCACCGCCCTCGATGATGGGGACAAGTAAAACCAGCGCGCTCCCTTCGAGTAATGCCGCAATTCCCGAAAGAAAGAACAATGGGATTAGGCGGCCAGCGCCGCCTGGGACGGCCTGAAAATAGACCGCGAGCCGCCCGATCACGGAGCAGACCTAGCGGCGTAAAGAACATAGGCCTGGTTGCGAAAGATCTCTTGCAGCCCCGTCATATCGTAGTCCGTGCCCGCAGAGGCGACGAACCGGTCCCGACCGCGTCGGTTTTCCAAAACATGCGTCACATCGCCTTCTTCGATGAGGTCCTTCAGAGACCTCGGATCGACATAGGGATAGCGCCAGAAGAACCGAGCGATAAACCGACCCGCGTCGCCGAAGGCTGTGAGGTCTCCATTGTACTTGGCCAGCCTAGCGTCGGTTGCAGCGAGGAAATAGTAGCTTTCGGGATCATGGAGACAAAGCAGCGTCACGTCGCGCTCTCGGGCTAACACTTGGGCGACCTCCCCCTCCGCGTCGCTTCCGAATCCCCGATGCGTACGGGACATGAAGACCACCGTCGCGACATACCCGCCAAGGCACGCCAACGAAACGACCGCGATAACCAGCGGACTCGGATGGGTAAACCACAACAGCATCCACCCCGCCGGTGCGGCGAACTCAAGATAGCGTTCGCTTTCACCAAGAATGCGCGCAGGACCAAATGCCGTGAGAAACCACGGGACGAGCGCCACCCATGACAGCGCGAATGCTAACGCCAGCTCATAGTTCCCGGGGCTCGACCAGGCCAATCCAATCGCCAAGATCAATGGAAAGTGACGCACGAGACCGGAAACGAGTGGGTTGTGCCAAAGGCTTTCTACCAAGAGACGACGCAGGTTTGCCGCGCGCAGTGCATCCACTAATGCTCGCCAGTTGTTGCGGTGAGCAACCATTCCCTGGTTGCGCCGGAAATACCAGGTGAGATGGCCTAGCTGGCCCACCAGTTGACGGACGAACATCGCGCGAAAAAGCACGAGCGCCAGCACCGCTGCCGCAATGGCGACGAGAGCAATCTCGTAACGTCCGGTAACGACTGCCACGATCGGCGTGATGAACACCAAGTTCTGCACCGCAAATTTCGACGTCAGAAGCATCAGAGCCAGCGGCAACACCGACAACGCCCAAGCTTGCGGAACGGTTTCCGCCACCAACCAGCAGACGACCGCCAACGCGTAGAACGCTTGCCCCCAAACACGCGGGGTCAACGTAAAAGCGCGTGGACCGATGTGCGGCAGGACCAATCCGGGAAGGAAAAGGTAGAGCCCCGCCACGGCGAACGCCTGGCCAAGGTCGGCGGCGCCATGAACGTACAAGACCGCGGATGTCGCAACCGCAACAATGAGATCACCGAGGGCACCGCCGAACCGATCAAACCAGCGCACCTGGCCCGGATTGAAAAATGACAACGCCCAATGAAAGAGGGCCGGATAAGCGTGACGTCCCGGTCCGGTGATGCGGGGATTTTGCTGCGGAAGACGATGCCCCGTCTCTCGGATAAGACGGATGTAGGCTTGGTGATAGTAGGCATCGGTGCCGTGATACCTCGGCCATACCAAACGTGGCAAAACGCGCAACACGATGGCAATTGCGAGCACGACCATGCCGAGCCAGAGCGGCATCACCGCAGCACTCACGCGGCGGGCGCCCTTACCAATGACGAATAGATGCGACGTTCATTTGCGCGTACCCGATCCGGATCGAACATCCGGTCGGCCACCACGCGGCATGCCCGCGCCATCCGCTTTGCCTCGTCAGGGTTGTCTAGAGCCGCCGTCAACTGCGCCGCCATATGGTGGGCATCGGGGAAATCGGCGAGAAAACCCGTCTCCCCCGGTCGCACGAGTTCCGCGTGCCACTCCACGTCGAAAGCGACGACCGGCAGATCGAGTAAAATGGCCTCGACCAGTGAACTCCCGCCGTAGGGCACCAAAGCCACGTCGGCATAGGCCGCTGCAGATCGAATAAACGCCCGGTCGCGGAACCCTAGAAAGGCAACCCTGTCCGCCACTCCGGCGGCGCGTGATCGCGCTTCGAGCGATTCGCGCAATGGCCCGTCGCCGACGATGACGAAGGCGACATCGGCATGTGTCGCGGTAAGGGCAATGAACGCCTCAAGGGCCTCCGCAACGTATTTTTCCGGCCCCAATCGAGACCACAGCAAGATCACGCGCCCACTTTGTGGAAACCCCGGTAGATCGGTGCGCGGCCGCACAGGCGCATCCATAATGGTCTGGTCGATCGAAATGCGCGCCAGACGGCTTTTGGTTGGGTCCGCCCCATTCGAAATCGCGCTTTGCAGGTTGTTGAGGTTGTAACCGACAACAAGATCGCAGCGCCGATAGAAGCCTTCTGCAATCAATCGATGAACCGCGCCGGCGAACAACCGTGGGAGCAACCAGCGGGTCCGAATGCGGCAGTAAAAGTAGGTGCCGAGAGAATGCGTCAGGAGATCGATGTTGCCGCGCACCTGGGTGGTGAGCCGGCAGCCCGACAGCAGTTGGATGAGTAGGGCGCGTGGCACCATCGCGCTGGGTGACATGACCTCCAGAACATCGGATCCCAACCGGCGCATTAACCGAATCGTTGCCGGAATACTCGAAATCTCGAGCCACATCCGGGTCGTTAGCGGGACGAGGCGCTCGACGAACTGCGGCAAGCACATCGGGAGTTCCACACCGATGATGCCCGGAGCGAGCCTTCTCGCCCCGCCCGACCGGTCGCCGGTGTGAACGACATACGTGCGAACGAACGGATCCCGCCCATAGAACTGAGCAAGCGTATCAGGCGTATTGAGCCGCGATGTGTCCGCAATCGAGTCGGCCGTTAGCGAGACGATCGTGCTGCGCGTTGCAGGTTCAAGGCGGCGAACGATGAGGAGCGCCAACAGGAAGATGGGCGCCGCAAGAATGACGATAATTACGGCAAGGAGGGCGTCGACTAGGCGCATTTCCGAAGACGCCGTGACGGCCTAGTCATATCGGAGGGCAATGCTGCCGTCTGCGCCGACATCGACCATACCGATAGGTTTGGCGGGTGTTCCGCCGACGATCGTGCGATCGGCCACATTCCGATTTACGAAACTGTTGGCGGCAACGACACATTGCATCCCGATGGTCACCCCGCACGCGATGACGACCTGGCTACCGACATAAGTGCAGTCGCCGATCGAAACCGCGCCGATTCGCTTGTCCGATATGCCGCCCGAAAGGGACCAGAGAACCGTATCGTGGGTATAGATCTGGACACCGGCCGAGATCGAGCAGTGGTGGCCGATGGTCAGACCGCCTTGGGAACCGTCCAGCAATGTATAGGGCCCGATCCAGCTTCCCTCGCCGACGCGAACATCACCGTAGACGAGGCTTGAATTGTAGATGCTGACGTCCTTGGCGAAGCCAAGTCGTTCGGCACGTTCCCAACGATCGAACATGCCGTCTTGGAAAGGAAGACTCCGATCAAACCTTTCGCGCAGATCCTCGTCCGTACGCTCGTGAAGCAACTGGATGGCCTTGCGCAGATCCTCGTCCGTCATGCCAGGCCCTCCCAACGGCCATGCGCAAAAATATCGAGCCAGTTCTCGACGCACAGCAGCGACCAGATCAGTAGTCGCCGATTCTCCCGACCCTCAAGGTGATCGTTAACAAGCTCGGTCACTGTCTTTCGATCCAGAACATCGTAGATACGCGCGCGTGGCGACATCAACAGGTCGCGCACGTAATCGATGCTCTCGCCACGGAACCAACTGGCATCGGGCCCCGAGAACCCTTGCTTTTGACGCTCGGAAATATCCGTCGGGACATGGCGGGCCATCGCCTTGCGCAACAGCTTTTTGCCGTCTTTCGTGCGGGCAAAGTACTTGTTCAGTTTGCCAGGATCGTTTTCGTTCATCCGCACAACGTCCTGCAGATTGTCGAGCTTCATCGCCGTTGGGAGCGCCATCGCGAAATCGACAAGATCGTTATCCAGGAACGGCACACGGGTTTCGAGGCTATGCGCCATCGACAGTTTATCGTCGACAGTCAGTAGACCGTGCAAAAAGGTCTTTGCCTCGAAATACATCGAATGATTGATGTAATCCTCGGGCCGCGTGAGAGACGATGCGTGCTCTTGAAAGACATCGTGAAAAATCTGTCTCGGGTCCACGGCCGCCGCGGCGGCGCCTAGCGGTGCAAGCATTGCGTTTCTTGATTCCGACGGCACGAGGCGCTGCCAGAAGTCATAGTAGTTCGCGGCATATTCCTCAAAGCTCGTCGCCACAGCGCCCCGGTAATAACGCCACGGATAACCGCCGAACATCTCATCGCCGCCGGTGCCAGCCAGAACGACTTTGGCGAACCGGCTCGCCAGTCGTGCCGCGTAGTAGTTCGGATAGCTTTGACCCACGCGCGGCTCTTCGATGTGCCACACGACCTGCCGCATGGCGCGCTCCATATCGCCGGCCTTCAGCACCATCTCGTACTGCTGGGTACGAAACAGGTAGGACATATGCTCGGCACTTGCCCGTTCATCGAAGGCGAGCTCGATACCGGACGCCGAATTAAGATCGAATCCGACCGTGAACGTACTCATTAGCGGAAGCTGCTGCGCTGCGACCGCCGTGATCGAACCGGAGTCAATGCCCCCGCTCAAATAAGCACCGACCGGTACATCGCTGACAAGCTGCCGACTGACCGCTTGGGTAAAGAGCCGGTCGAGCTCCTCCGTCAGTTCGGCTTCGCTGGCGTGGGTTTCGGGTTCCACGAAAGCGTAGTCCCAGTAGCGCCGCACCTGCGGCGTTTCGGCACCCTCCGCGAACGTCATGATCGTTCCGGGTTCCACGATGCGAACGCCGTTTAGGATGGTGTTGTCGGTGAAGCAGTTCTGAAACGTCAGATACTCGACCAACCCGGCCGTCCCGACTTGCGGCGAAAAATCGGGATGAGCCAAGAAAGCTTTCGACTCCGAGCCGATCAGCAGGGTGCGACCTGCAAGCGTGTAGTAGAGCGGCTTGATGCCGTAACGATCGCGGACAAGATGAAGGCGCCGTTCCACCGTGTCCCAGAGAGCCAGAGCGAACATCCCGTTGAAACGCTCGACTGCGCCAAGGCCCCAATGCGCGAACGCGTAGAGAACGACCTCGCTATCGGTGCGCGAGCGAAACCTAAACCCCGCACTTTCAAGTTCGGTTCGCAGTTCGGCAAAGTTGTAGACCTCACCGTTGTAAGAAAGCACGAAGCGCCCATCGGGCGTCGCGATCGGCTGATGCCCAGCTGCGGTCAGATCGATGATCGACAGACGACGATGGCCTAGACCGAGCGCACCATCGACATGCACCCCACGATCGTCCGGCCCGCGGTGGGTCAGCATGTCGGTCATGCGGCCCAACACGACCGGCGACACCGGGGCGCCATCCAAGTTGAAGATGCCCGCTACGCCACACATAAAGCGCTAGATCCCGTGAAGCGTTTCGGAAACGTAGGCGTAGTCCTCGGCTGTCATCCGATTGTGCAGCGGCAGGGCGAGGGTTTGCCGTTCAAGCCGACTTGCCACCGCAAACTGCCCGGTCTGTAGGCCCAATCGATCCTTGTAGTACCCCAGCTCGGTGACGGCATGGGTCCCCGGGCGGGTACTGATCCCCGCTTCTTGAAGCTTTTCCATGATGTCGTTGCGCGCCATTGGTGCGGTGTCTTCGTCGACAACGGTCACGAATGCTTGCCAAGCGTGCGTGTAGCCCGCCGGGATCGTCGGCATGCGCAACCACGCGATATCAGCCAGGGACTCGCAATACCATTGCGCCCATTTCTCGCGTTCCGCGATGAAGCCATCCAGCTTGCCGAGCTGCACCAGCCCCAAGGCCCCTTGCAAATCGGTCATGCGATAGTTGAACCCGAGTACATCGAAGTCCGGCAGAAGATACGGCTTCGGGCCATGATGGCGAATCTCTTCCGAAACACTCGCGCCGTGATTACGCAACCGGTCGGCAGCCTCGGCAAGGGCATCGTCGTCGGTGGTTAACATGCCGCCTTCGCCGGTGGTGATCGACTTGCGCGGATGAAAACTGAAACAGGCCATGGTCCCGAGACCCCCAGCCGGTCGCCCATCGAGGGTTGCACCGGCAGCGCAGGCGGCGTCTTCGATCACAGCGACACCTGGCGGAAGGACATCGCGCAGGGCAGTCATGTCGGCACATAACCCAAAAAGATGCACGGGAATCACGGCTTTGGTACGCGCCGTCAGGGCCGCTTCGACCTTGGCCATGTCCATATTGTAGGTATGCGGATCGACATCGACGAAGATCGGGGTTGCGCCGCAATAAACAGCGACATTGGCCGTCGCGACCCACGTAAAGGCGGGC
>Ga0181587_10002551_pt1 | contig 15108 bp, 7 predicted proteins | sample 071ome_27_FD_132463 | JGI IMG/M metagenome (GOLD analysis project Ga0181587, IMG submission 132463) | Coastal salt marsh microbial communities from the Groves Creek Marsh, Skidaway Island, Georgia - 071409AT metaG (megahit assembly) | ecosystem: Environmental > Aquatic > Marine > Intertidal zone...
GTGATCCAAGATTTGATCAATAGAAGCAGAAACTAAAAGGTCAGGAATGTATTTTGCTCTGGTGTCTAGAGTATCACCATCAGCACGCCCTTCTTGACCTGCAATATAACCTGTCTCTCCTGAGTTAGGACCGCCGCCAATCATCATTGTTCCGACAGGTTTATTAGTTTTACCTGCTCCACTGTTCATAGCATCAATTGTGCCATAAACATGTTGACTTCCTGATATGATCTTTGACATGTCAAAAACACATGTTCCGTGGTCATAAAAAATTAGACCAACCTTGCGAGATGTGTCAGTTGCAGAAACAATTGATGCAACGTCTCCGCCAAATGTTCTTGTAGTATTAGTGGCTGCACCGATATCAGTAAAGATCATAGACCCAGAAGTCGATGTCTCTGTTAGAGTTTCTCTTGTCGATTGTCCTGTAATTTCATGAGCAGTCATAGATCCTGTCTCATAGAAACGCATTGCAAATGTTTCTTTCTTTATCTTGTCTCTAGAAAAAAGACGCTTAAAGGAAACAAAAAGTGCTTCATCAATTCTATTTGAATCTTCTGCATCTCCAAATGGTGAACTAAAAAATGAATCAGAATCACCTAATAATGTTTTTGCATACTGCTTGTAAATGTCAACCTTTTCTCTCATCATCAATGACTGAGATGGGAACAAGAGCTTTCCTGCTGAATCAATTCCCGTTGAACAATCTGTAACTGTGGATCCACTCTCATATAAACCCATTGTCATGTCAAAAATTGGATTTGCGGTTTGGAGTGTAAAGTCCTGATCGTATACAGTTTGATACAGTGACGATGTGACACCAGGTCCTACACCACCCGTAACAAATACTTGATAGGCTCTTCGTGTTGTCGAACCGGATACATCTTCTTGAATAACGTCTACCAGCTGATTAAGTGCTGATCTTCTTACCTTAATGTCTTCCGGTGCAATTCTTTTAAAACTACCACCTGTTAGCTGTGCCATCTGTTCCTCTTATTATGCGGTCGGTCTAGTTATTGTAATGCTAAAGTCTTTTCTGTAACCTGATTGATCACCAATGACAGCGACAACAGCGGAAATTGTATTTTTATTTCCTAGGTTACCATATGTTTGGAAGACAGTGTCATCCAAGCCAGGTTGTAGCTGGATTACAAATTCTACTCGTGCACCGTTCTTTTCGTTAGGTACACCAGACTGAACTGTGTAGGATGCAATTCTTGTTGAAGCTTCAATGTTGAAAGGTGTTCTTTCTCTTACAGATACAAATCGATCTGGCACTTCAACAGTAAATGATGTATCTGATACACCATCCGGAATTCTGGTTTCACCTTCAATATTTTGTTCAAAAACTACTCTTCTTGATGTGTTGTTGTTTGTATTAAAGCTGACTGTATTACCAGAAAGTCCTGCTGTTCCTTCAATTGTAACAGTTGGAAGCCTAATAATTGTAGGATCAGGTAAACTTAGCATTCTATGCTTTTGTGCGATTGTTCCTACAGTTTGTGCCTCAAACACCGGTGTGTTTTTAATTACTTTTTCTTTACCTACAGATCTTCCAAACTTCTCAATGATCGTGTAGTCTACTTCGTCATCAGAAAGAGAGAAGTAAGCAATCTTAAAGTCGCCTTTGTTGGCTGCCAAGAATTCTCTTCCTGTATCTGTTAAAACAGCATCTACGATGATGTTGTTTGTGGAGTGGTCTAAGAAACCCATAAAGCTGCTCCCCTACATTTCTTCAAATAAATATAACCTACACAATGTTTGTGGTAAATTGTTGTCTCTCATGTTTGTCTGCGTGATCTGATTTACCTTTCTCATGCATTAAGACTTTTTCTTGCGTAGGCTTATTGAAAGTGTTTTGCTTTTTTGTCTATCTATGTTTAAAACTTCAAATTTGTAGACAGCATTTTGTGCAATATCTTTCAAATGCTTTAAATCTCTGCCTGCGCTATCTACAATCTTATGATACTCTGGATCAAAATAAACCCTCATTTTTGTATGCCCTGTATCCTTCATTACGTCTTCAGATAATCTAACACTGTTAATATTTTGTGCCTCGCCTGGAGAAACATACATATTGGGATATTGACGTGGTGCACCTGGCTGACTTATATTTCTTAAAAATAATTTGTTAGTATTCGTGTCAAACGTAACTTCTGTCTGTGTGCCGTAATTTGACAAATATCCGTGTGCATCAATAGAGCATACTGTATAAATAAAACTAGATCCTCTAGTAAACTCTAAATCTTCATAAGACATGACTGGATAATCTGAATATTCAACTAGCGAGTCAAATGGTAATTCTGATGACGGATACTCAAAATATGCATCATTAAATTCATACTGTTTTTGTAGTTCAAAATTTTCATAAATCGAAGATCTTCTGAAAACCTGAAATCCTTTAATATCTCTCTGCGACGTTATTGGATGACGCCAATCAATTACTAAACTTGACGTGTTATAATCAAACCGATAGAATATGGCATCAGGAGCAGGAGGGGCTTCTTCCTCAACACACAATACTTTTTCGTCAGAAGAAGGATTGCTTTCTACTAAAAACTGCACCCTCTGGATACTTGGTACATCTAAATCTTCGTCTTCTTCAATCGACATTTCGACAATTGATACTGCAGAAATTTCATAAATATAAGTTTGGCCATATGCGACTCTGCTATCCAAAAATTCAGTGACATCAGCACCGTCCATATAGAACTTATCCATTATTATTTTTTTGCCATCAATAACTTTGCTTTTTGTAATCGTATATCCAACAACAGACATAGTTGGAATAATATGACCGTCAATTTCCTCTGGCGTGTTAATTATCTTAATTGAAGGTTCATAGTCGATATCGAAGTTAACTGCTGATGATGAGTTCTGCCTTGCAGCTTCTTGACTTCTTTTTATATCATCTAGCTGACCTAACCCTTTTATCCCTCTAGAAGGATTACTTCCATTGACGCTGTAGATATCACCTAAGAATCGATAATCAATATGAAAAGTTGTCTTAAATTTTTGTGCGTCATCGTAAATTTTGACAGGAACTTGGTCAACCTGATTTACAAACTTTACTTCTTCAAAAACTTCATCTTTAACTAGACCAAGCAATGTCTCCTTAGAAACATAGTCACCGGTAATTAGATCAACGGTTTCAGCAATGTCAGACTGTGATGTTTCATTTTCAGGCTCTAAATCAATACCTGCCATGTCAGCAAGACGCATAACCTGCATCATAATTTTTTTACGAACTGAATAGTCTTGAAAGCGAGAAGATGCAAAGAAATTTGTTGTAATGTGTGATTCCTGATTGATGTTACCAGCCTCACCGTTATTTGACACCAAACCATCAACTGCTCGATCTTTAAATTGTTGATAGTTGTCAGATTTTACTCCTTTAAATGATATCTTGACATATCGAGGTACTTTTTTCTGTAAAACTCTTCTGTCAATTGAATCACTTTCACTAGTCCCTAAAGGACGGGAGTCTATTTGTCTGTTCCCTTCTTCGTTGAGAGATTCGTCTGCAGTAAAGAAGTTATATACAAAAGACAGACTTACATCTTCTATCTTAGGAAATTTTGTTGCAAAAACTTCACGTGAAATTAAACTTTCTCTACCCATTATTCAACCCTAACGTCGCAAACTAGTCCTAGCAAATCAAATTTTTGAACGCTTTCATTATAAGCAGATCTTTCGGCAACAGTTCCAGAATTTTCATTAATATTAAAGTTGTCGCTGCCAACGTTGACGTAAAATACTCTATCAAAAATTGATGAACCTAAAATTCTATGTCTATCTAACTCTGCAGTATATAGGCAAGACTGTCCTGCTCTTTTAAGATCAGATGTCTCGTGCTCTCCAACGTTATAGTATGTTTCTCCAGATCTTTCACCTGATGTCATCTCATAGAAAACTTCGGTTTCATCAATTTCAACCGGCTGCAAAAGGTTGCTAAATGTATCACTATAATGAAACATTTGAACTCCTTCAATTTTAGAAATTGATTCGATTACTTTTCTTCCTTCTGCAGAAATATGTGCATAGTTTAAGTCTGAGTATTTTTTAAGATCTGACTCATGCATATCAATACCCATGGCTATATTAATACTAATTCTGTAGAGATCGCTATAGACATGATTTTTAAGAACTTCGTACACATCATCATTTTCTTGCTCAATTATTTGAGCGCCCGTTTTTCTTTCAATTACTTTGCCTGAAATTATTTTATAAAATACTGTATTGTTGACTAATCTTCTTACCGGATCCGGCTCTGATTTTGTACCTAATTCATCTTGAGATGCCACCTTAATATTGTCATATGAATCAGGTAATAGATAGATGTATGAATTATACTTTATGTCATAGTCTTCATAAGTGATAGATGAATAAAGTTCGTTGTCTTTCGAAAATCTTATCTTAAACTCTCCATTAGTGCTGGAAGTTCCTTTTCTTATATTGGTATCCACCTTACCTTTTCTCAGGCTGTCAATCATTGCATTTGGCATGCCAACACAAACAACATTTTGTGTACTTAGGAATTCTTGTGACTCATAAAATATTCTAAGAGCTTCAATTATTCCAGGGCGCGTCACATATCTTTGCTGTCTTTTTTCGTTTGTGTTTTCAGGCCTCATTCTTTCGTACGACACCAATGTATTTGAACACTGCATAGCTGTTAGTGACCTTAAAACATCTTTTCCAATCGGTTGATTAATCAGCTGAACAAAGGATTTAATACTTTTGTTTTTGACATTTACTAGTTTTTCTTTTCCTTCTAAAACTCTTCTTACACCGGTCTGAAACTGTGTAAGCTCAGCTGATTTCTGATTAATGTTTTTAGATATTGCTTGCAAATTTGTGATTATAGACTTTATGTAAGTTCTATGAAGCTTCATATTGTCAATTAGATCTATAATCTCTCCGGAAGTTATTGTTTTGCCAATCTGTGTGTTTCTAGAAACTCCTGGAATCAGCAAAGGATTTCCATCTGCGTCAAAAAATGAATCAAGGTCGCTTCCTTCAGAAAATGCATTTAGCAAAAATGTAAAAAAGTCTGCAGCAATTTGAGTTTTTTCTCTATTAACAGTGATGTATTTGATACCAAGTCGCGGCTCACCATTTCCATAATATGCATATTCATATTCAATGAACTCATTTATCAGGCATGCATATATTTCATGAATTGCTAACAAAAAGAAACTATAATCAAATTTTGACCACATCGTAAGGCCGTTGTCATCTGTAATAGATGCATCTTCACCTTTTCTTTTTGCAAAATTTTCTGCTTCAGATAGGAACTCGTCACAAGTCTTTTTTATCATTCCGACGACATTGACTTCAAAAAAGTTTTCTGTAACATCAACTAAGACATTTGCATTTTTAAACTTTATTGCTTGACTAGTATCACTAATCTTTTTAGGTTTCTTATTACCAGAAATAATATGTTTTAAAGGCCTTCTGATCTCACCGTCGAATCTAAATACTTTTTTAATATTTGCATCGCTCATATATTCTGATGTGGTACTTCCTAATTCAACTGTGTGTCCTTTTTCATAACTGGACAACTCTTTAATCATAAACCTAACGTTTGCTGAAGCTTTGTCAACTTCATACTTTTTTCCAGAACTGTCGGGAGGCAACATCATTGTTTTAGTTTCGCCAGCTTTTGATTGTGACACCAAGACAGCAGAGCCTATTGTTACAAAATTTGACGCTTCTTCAGGATTTGCAAACTCTTGACATATTTTTTGAATGTCTACTAAAATTCGAATCATTAAGCTTTGTGATGCTAAACCTGCTGTCTCATCTAATCCCATCAAGTCATTAAGATATTTGACTGATCCATCAAGTTCGTTTGTAATTTTTTGATAAAAGTCTCCCAGAGGATTTGTAAAACTCTGATCAATTTTTCTTGCAGGTCCTTCAATCATATAACTTGACCCTGCAAGGTATCTAGACCCTTCAACGTCAATATCATTTACTTCAAATGGTAAAACAACTCTTTGACTGTCGCTGTCTTCAAGGGTCATAAAGTCCAAAAGAGAACCAACTGATGTTGGAATTTTGGTTATTATGGTGCTCTTGTCGTTTGTTAATTCAAGATTGTTTCCGAATAGTTTAGTTAAGGGATCGCTGCTTAGTGGATTATATTTGTTCCCCAACTCTTTTCCTACTAGCCTGTTAATTCCACCTGATATGACCAGCTCATTACTTATCATCGTAAGCATGTCATATACTTTATCCAAAAGACTTCCTGAATAGTCACCTAATAATTGAGATGAACCACCTTCAGCTGAAACTGGGTTTCTGGTCGATGTAAACTGTCCAACTCGTGTTTTAAGCTTCGGTATTGTGTAATCAGAAGATCTGCTTTCATAGCTTAAAGGGCCTGCATTTGTATTTGAATTTTTTCTATATGACCCACCCGACACCATCATTCTGTATAAATTTGAAAGTAAAGAATAGTAAAGTTTGGTATTAGAATATTTTTCAGTTATATTTTGATTGTTGTTTTCTAACGCTTCAACTAAGTCAACCAGACCACTCGGAAGTTCTTCGATTTTAACATCTTCGGGTGTCAACATTTCTTTTAAAATTTCTTCAGATAGCTGTCCTATCTCATCAGAACAAACGTGAAGATCTAAACAATCAATTGCATCGTCAATCATTCTTCTGTAATTAAGAATGGTATCTTTTTCCTCTTTGATGGACTCATATAGCAGATCGGTCTTTTTAATTAGACCTTCTAAAAATTCATTTTGTTCTTCAGATATGTCTTCGTAAAGTGTTTCATATACATCGTCTGTCAATCTATTAAGCATAATATTCGCTTCTAGAAGATCAACAAATCTTTTACTTCCAATTGAGTGTGTATTACTAGATCCCGCGCCTTCAAACCTAGCAATTATTTCTGGTCTATGTGATGAAATGGAAAGATCAGATAGTCCCTCCAGATCTTCAATGTCCGCTTCTACAGGAGTCTGATCTTTAAATTGTCTTTCTTCGGGACTTACAGTGGCAAATGATGAGCTAATACCGTCAATTTTCATTGGCTCTTCTTCAGCCGGCTGATTCATAGAATCAATCATTTCTTGTGCCTGATCCATCATTTTTTGAATCATTGCACTGACTTGATCCTGTGTATTGTCTCTTTTCTTTTTAGAATTTTTTCCTACCTTTGGAAGTGTCTTTTTACCAACCTTAGGAATTGCAAGTTTTTTAGTTACTGATTTTAAAACTCCTGGGCTGATTTTAGGCATCTTAAGAGGAGGAACAGGAATTGCAAACTTAAGTTTTGGAACTGATTTTGTAATAGGAGCTATCTTTTTAACTGGTGTTACAACTTTAGGAACAGACTTACTAACAGCCGGCTTAATTACAATCTTAGGTTTTTTGACATTAATATGAGCAGGTGCAATAACATTCTTCTGGCTCTTAAGTTTTTTATGCTTTTTTGATGATACTTTTGAACTAACAGGTTCTTTGATGTTTTTTGATGCTCCTTTTACAGAAGTTTTTATAAAAGAAGCAGCCACAGAATTTCTTGCTGAACCTGTAGCTTTTGCCTTATTAACCTTGGCGTTTGTTTTTTTAGCGGTATTTTCCTTATGTGACTTCGCTTTATTTTTGGCAGCTTTTGCTGCAAGTTTTTTAGATGCAGTCTTGGAAATTTTGGAATTTTTTCTCTTTTTCTTTCCGGATCCTTTTCCTTTTTTAGGCAAAGATCCTTCCTTTTGCTTTAACGACTTTTTAAAATTTAGCGTAAACATTTACTTAGTCTTTCCTTTTTCAACCTTCCTACTTACCAGTCTTTTAAAAATGTCGCTTGAAACATTTCTATCTACTGTGACAGAGTTCGTAGAGAACGCAGATCCTTGACTCATATCATTGTATACAGGAGTTATTGAATATGAAACTACGCCTATGTCATCTGCATATATCTTGTCCTTAAACACATAAGACGATCTATTTCTAGCTGTCACTGTTCCAATAATCCCAACGCTACCGTTTTTCTTCATCTGTATTGTAAAATAGTTAATGTCACGAATGTCACCATCAACGACCCATTCAACAATATTATAATATTTTCTTTTTGATGCTCTTGCTTTTTTAATCTTGGGCTTGTTGCTAGGAGCAGAAACTTCAACATCAACCTCAATTCCTGTCATTCCTAATGCAAACTGTCCTTCAATACCTAACTCTTCAATGTTTTTAATGTCAGACTCACTTGGCATTCCTGACATTGCGCCAAAACCTGTTAAGAATCTCTGAGATAAAACATCAAATCTTTCTTTTTCAGAAAGTCTAAGTAATGACTTATTCTGAACATCGATTGTTGTCACAGCATCTTTAAAAAATGTAGATGGCGGACGAATTGCTAATTTTGCAACGTAGCGATACTTTCTACCAGGTATTATGTGTGTTCCTACAGATGCCTGGAGTACTGCGTCGTCTTTAAATTCTCCTGGCGGAAAAAGACCTAGCTTGGTTGACCTTCCTGTATATAGGTCGACACGTGTCACAAAAAACGCAGGAACTTCTTTTAGTCTCTCTCTATTGTTTCTAAAATCTTCAATAAAGTTTCCGGAAACTCCTGATGCATCAAATATCTGCTTAAGCAATTCTAAACCAGGGTCAGAAAATTCTGCCACTAAATTAAATGTTATTTCAGCGCCCTTACCTACAACATCAAATTTTAAATCTTCTATCGAAGCATCAATAGGTGTTCTCACCCTAGGGCGAATGTGCTTAATAATTTCTTCTTCGTTACCTTCAGCTTCAGGTTCGCGTAATCTTCGTAAAGTACATTTGTAACGATATGTTTTTTCAGGCGTTACGTCAAAGTCCTCAATGTAAACAGAGTTGACACCCTCTCCGATTCTAATAACACTCGAGTTTTGTCCAACTGGAATTACTTCTTTAAACTTTAAATCTCTTCCGCTGTAAAACGAGTCCGACACCAGATCTTCTTTAAACAGCCTAATTGCCACAACATCATCAGGAATAGATTCGACTGTAAGACCAATTCGGTCATATTTGTTTATTGCAGATATTGCAACGTTATTATCCGGATCAACATATGAGCTGGCTGAATGTCCAATCGGCTTTATGCCGGTAACAATTGTTCCGTCAACTAAGTCATCTGATTCGACTCCTGTTGGACCTACAGGAATTGCTCTATATTCATAAGATACAGGAAAGACATTTGATACACCTGTATCTTCATAAGTTTGCGCACCTGTATCAGAAGAAACTTTTATTCTAGTGATCTCTTGAAATGAGTACTCATCATCTTCTGTGTTGTCGGTTATTTTGCGCCTCTGCAATATTACTTCATTTGATATATCATCATTTTGCGCAACTTTAAGAACAATTTTGCTAGGATTTGCCTTAACTGAACTTCCTTTTAGATCAGGTGCTTCTTCAGGCGTTAAAAGGTCATCAACCTGTTCTTTGTGATTTACTTTTAAGTAAACGTATTCGCCCGGTCGGTTTGAATCATGTATAAGTCTGACTTTCATATACAGGTTGATTGGAAGACCTACACTTAAATTTAGTCCAATTGACGTATCGTAAGAAATCATTCTAGTTTCAAATTCAATCTCACCAATTTCATTTTCAATAGTGTTTTTAAGCTTATTGAGTGATGAAATTTTTTGTTGAGCTCTTTGGATCTTTTTAATTTCTTCTCTATCTTCAATTGATACAGGCTTTAGGCGATTACTAGTGATACTTTTTGAATTTTTTATTTGTCTAAAAGACGTCTTTCTAGACGAAAAGTATGAAGTATTTTTCTTTCTTTTTTTATACACACTTGAATCTTTATTTTGACTAATAGATTCAGGAACAATAGGAAACAAGGCCTTACCAACCTTTATCGGACTAGTCCCTTTTTTTTGTGCTTTTTTTCTAAGCTTTTTCTTTGACACCTTTAAGTTTTTGTTACTAGACGGCAATTTTGCAGGAACACCTGACAGTGTTTTTAGGCCCACTAGTGAAACATCCAATGGTTTGGGAAGTGAAACCTTTCTAGGAGTTACCTTTGTTGTTATAAAATCATTTCTTACCTTTGACGTCCTAACTTTTACTTTTTGCTTAGGTGCAATTTGTTTTAGTTTGTCTATTTTTGAATTAATAGTCTCAAGCTTCTTTTTTAATTCAGATGAAGTTACAAACTCTTCCCCTAGAGAAATAACAGCAACAGTTATTGGTTTTTCAGCGCTTGTAATTTGTACTGTACCATCTTTTAGTGAAGTCTTTGATCTTCTTCTTTTCTTCTTTAAAAAAGCATTTCGTATGTCGTCAGACGTACTACCGTCGTAAATTTTTCTTTTTTTAGGTCTTTTCCTGTAGAAAGAAATTTCAACAGCTGTAACAGATTCCGACAGAGCGTCTTCACTATCTATGACAAAGCTTACATCATAGATAAATTCACCTCTTGCTGTTAGTATTGATTTGCCTGGTTCTTTAGTTCCTGGTATAATTTCAATATCTTGCAAGTCCGCGTTTTCATCTTCGTCTCCAATGATAATGATATCATCAAAAGACTTTGCCATCTCTTTTTTCTTTTTTTGAGACTTGGATGTGTTTAGTCTGTTTTTTCTTAATATCTTCATAGGTTTAACTCAGAATGACTGTGAATATATTTACATAGGTAGAATTTCCATTGTCATCCGGATACATTTTACCTAAAAAGAAAACTCTGTTTCCTTTTGAGTCATCGTCGATAAACTCACCAAAGTCAATAATTGCTAATTTTTGAATAGAATCGTTTGCAAATTCTATTGGCTGAACTAGAATATTATTGTCTCTAGATGTTTCAGCAAATTCAAAATCAACATACGGTATTTCTTTTTGAGGATCGTGAAGCATACTGATTAGATCATCAAAGCCATCGATTGCTTCTCTATTAAAGTTATTGTATTCACCTAAGGCTACTAAGTCATCGCCTGTAGACTTATTGACAGGAGGTAAATACATAAAGTTAGGAAGGTGACTAAGTCTTTCGTCTTGAAATAGACTTTCACAACTTTCTACACTTACAAAAGATTCTGTTGTCTTGCCGTTGTCGTTGTTTGTTCTAGGAAAATAATCAAAAACTTTTTGTTCGGGAAATATTTCAAACCCAGATGAATCATCAAATGGATCAAAAGTTCCAATTATTTGCATGTCATGAAAATTTTGAGTCAATGAAGTGCAAATATCATCAGCAAATTTATTATATGCTGATCCTGTTAAAAGTGTAGTAGCCTGTCCACTTTCAGAAATTTTTGCAATATTTGTTCCAGCTATCTTAAAATCTTTAGTTTGAAACGGCTTTATTGATTGCCTAGCAGCAATACTATCCACTGCAAAAAGCGGGGGATTTTCTAAAACTATGGTATCTTGAGGCTTTACGTTAACTTCGAATGCAATTCGATTGCTAATGTCTTCTGCGTATGAACCAGATTTTTCAGTGTAGAATGCTCCTGCGTCACTAAAGGATGCATAATGTATCCTAAGCTCACCGTTGGCGGCTTGGTCTCTGCCTTCTTCTGTAATAATAAAATCAATGATTCTCTGTTTCTTGTCTAGTATTCCTGACACAGGTCCTCCTAATCGACTGCTAATCTATAAGAATAACAAACTCGACTAGTAAAGTAACTTTTTAAGATTTTTAATGTGTGTGTCAAATTTGCTGAAGTCTGAGGAGATGAATTCTACTGCCTTCGACTTAGCAGTACCTTCTTTATCTTCAAACACAAATTTAAACTTTCCGGTTGATGTTTTTCCAGCATCAATCAGCTTAAAATCATGCATCATGAGGAATGCAGCAATTGCTAAATCTGAAGTCTCGTACAACTTATTTCCTTCCTACTTTAAACTGTCATTATAACTCGTATAAGTATGATCTTCAATATATTAATGAATGATCACTGTTACCTTATCGTCAGCATGTAAATTAAAATTAATGTTTAAATTATTTGCCCCACCAGCGAGAGTGTAATCTTCATTGCTGCCTGATGTCATTAGCACTCCGTTGACAAAGATATCGATGCTGTCTTCTCTAAACGATCCGGAAGAGAAGTCAACAGATGGTATTATTAGCTGGTTTCCTGCAGGATGGGAACCTGTAAGTGTATATGCAACTTTTTGTCTTAAGCCAGTTTGATCAACGCTAATTATTGCTTGATTTTCTTGAGTCGTATCAATCGTAACGCCTGCTCCTGCAGTCAATATTCTTTCATTCGATAGACCTGTTGAGCTTCCAAATGTAAGAAAAGGAGCAGCTGAAGGTGCAAATCCTGTTCCTTGAGACGCTGATCCGGATGATAAAACAATTGCATCGATGATATCGTCTTGTTCTAGATCAAACCCAAAAACAATCTGATTTTCTCCTGAGAGTGTGTAATCTGCCAAGGATCCGGTAACCTGATCATATGTTCCTGAGTGAACCAGCATACCATTGACATGTATATCAATTGCATCAGATGAAAAGTCAACTTCACTAAAGTTTACGCCTGTTGCTTGAAATGGTGTTAGGGCAACATGTGTTCCGGTCAATATGTAGTCTCTTTTTGTCCTTGTAAGCCCTAAAGCATCAGCCTGTATTGTAAGAGCTCCTGCCTCCCCTGTGCTGATTTCTATGCCGGGACCAGCTGTCAAGACTCTTTCATTTGACATAATGCTTGACTGCTCATACGTCAAGAAAGGACCTGATCTTAAATCAGTGTCAGATCCTCCTACAGGTGCAGGAGCAGAAATTGTTACTTGACCATTTGATGCAGATGATATTGTGACATTAGATCCTGCCACTAGATAACTTAGACCCGACTGTATCCGAGTTAGCGATCCACTTAGACCTTGGTTAAATCTTACCGGCCCTGTAAATGTAGATCCTGAAATTGTGGCAACAATATTGTCGTCTATTTCTACAGAAAAACTATTTCCTGCACCTCCGTCGACTGACTTGATTCCTGTACCAGTTCCAAAAACTCTTTCATTTGCCATTGAACCAGTAGCACTTAGAACCAAAAACTCAGCTTCTCGATCAAATCCGTCAATAGAAAGACCAGGCGCAGCAATAGTTATTGATCCATCACTTCCAGTACTAATTTCAACGTTGTCACCACCTCGAAGAAAAGCACTTCCATCTGAAAGCTGTGTAATAGAACCGGTCAATCCATTTTCGAATATATGAGTCCCCGAAAACACACTTCCAGAAATAGTGGCAACCACACTATTATCAATCTGGAGGGTAGCAGAAGATCCTGCGCCACCATCAATAAGGGTTAACCCAGTCCCAGCTACTAAAGCTCTTTCAGAGTTTAACGATCCTGTATTGGTAAGCACCAAATAAGAAGCGCCTAAATCTCCAGGTGAAGACGAACCCAGCATCGACCCGACATAGTCACCAATGTATATGAAGGCATCTACATACGTTGGATTTTGCGGGTGATAACCTGTCCCAGGTGGATCTTGCTGAAAGACAATTCCGTTAAAGTAGTCTAAGTTCCAGTCTCTCGCATCCAAAAGAGGGATTCTGGACTCGACTCCGCTAGCGGTGTGGTATAATTTTGCTTCATATGTGTTGCCAAACGAAGGAGGAACTAGCTGAATTCCTCCTCCTGAAGCGTTTACAACAGCACCGTTTGTAAAATAGCCTGTACCTTTTTTGGAATTTGTTGAATTAGATTCGTAATCATCTGGGAGGGTTAGTTGAAACCCATGCTGTCCTGATGTAGTATCAGAACCCATTATAAATGACGCAGAAAGTCTTACATACTCAACAACGCTATCTGTTATGTCATAAAGAGTTGTTCCTGGTGAGGCTGGTATAGCCTGTCCAAAGACTGATGATGCGGCAATTGTAACTCCTGACGACAATGCCTCATTGGATAAACCTTTGTCGTTTGAAGTGTGTGCCTTGCCAGAGAGCTTCTTAAGCGACAGCAAGCGCTCTGTTTTTGCATCATATGCCATCGCGAATCCTCAAAGATTAAGCTGTACGCCATGAAAGTGTCATCTGCGTAATATTTCCTGTCCAAGTCTTGTCAGCCTTAACCCTGATAAGTATGTATTCATTGTTGTTAACAAATCTACTACCAAAAGTTCCTGTATTAGAGGCATTTAGTGAACTGTCAAATGTTCCTGCGCCGTCATCAAAACAACCATCATCATCTGAAACTTGATCTGTAGCATAAGAAACTGCAATATCCATCCAGCCTGTTGTTTGTGCAGAGTTTGATGATGGAATCTTAAAGTTTACCTGCAATTTGTCACCGGTCAATGAAGTACTATTTGAAACAATTGTACCAGATCCATTAATGGCTATAGTAAACATCTGGCGTGCTGCTCCTTCAGTGTTTCTAAACCATCTTATGTATTCTCTTGTTGAATTTGTAAGTGTTCCATAGTCAGGATTGCCGTCAGGGGCAATTAGAGTTCCGCCATCAGCAATATTTCTAAAGTCGCCTGAGTTACCTGCTTCTTGAGGTGATATCAATTCTCCATTGTAAACCATAAGACCTGTATTGTGTCCTGTATCTGTTCCATCATTTAGCGAAACTGTAGAATCCCATGCATTCGAAGAAGAAGTTATATCTGATTGCTGAGAATATGTAGCTGCCTGAAGTCTTTTTGATTCACTCTGGAATGATTCAAACGTGTTGGTAGAATTATCACTTGGACTGTAAATAAGCAATGTGTTACTTTGAGTTGATGCTGTATCTGTATTACCCTTTAACGGATGGTGTACACGACCAACCATTGTGACGGTTTGCGGAGAGTCAACTGGAAGTGATGTTGTTGAGCTAACACTAAATGATCCTGTGATTAACAAATCTTCATCATGTGCATTTGCAACGCTGGTTGAAAGAAGAGGTAACGACGCAAAAGAACTGTTTGTAACAGCATTTGCCACACCTGATCCGTTTGCATCAATTCTCGTAACAGAGCAATTTGTAGATGTAGGATAACTAATTGCATTATTTTCATCACTATACACATATTTGTATAGATTTTCAGCAGTCATAAAGAACTTACCTGAAACTGACTCAAAATATGTAACACCTGATAAATTAAATGATGTTCCTGTTTCTGCAAATTCACCGTATGCAACAGACGTTA
>Ga0181587_10002555_pt1 | contig 15100 bp, 5 predicted proteins | sample 071ome_27_FD_132463 | JGI IMG/M metagenome (GOLD analysis project Ga0181587, IMG submission 132463) | Coastal salt marsh microbial communities from the Groves Creek Marsh, Skidaway Island, Georgia - 071409AT metaG (megahit assembly) | ecosystem: Environmental > Aquatic > Marine > Intertidal zone...
AATTTAACAGGACCTAACTCACCTCCGATACCAAATTCATTTAGCTCAGGTACATACGGCATGATATCACCGTTATTTTTAGAGATGAATCCCCAGTTTCCTCTACCGCCCATGCATAAGAAATCTTGGGTGGGTAGTTCAAATGATCCTCCAAAATGAAATTCGTAACGGGTCCCTTCCTCAACTTCACGCTTCACAAACTCTATAGGAGGCAAGTTTTCGAATCGTTGCATGGGATCGTTATTCTCTTGAAGTCTACGTCTACTGCGGCGATTATCTTGTTCTATCTCCTGTTGAGAACGGTTGTCATTGGATGCATCGGAGGCATTTGAATTATCGCTTCCCGCGTTGGAACCATTATTGTTACCACCCGTTGTGTTATTTCCATTCCCCTCTTCGTTATTATTTGAAGGGTTGTCATCATTGGTATTACCACCACCTTGTTGGTCACCGGATGAGTTGTTTTGGCCTTCTTCGCGAGCGTTTAGTGCTCTTCCGCCACGTTGGCCATTTCCAAGTCCCATTCTATATTTTAGAACTTGCAACTCATCAAAGCTGATGTCTTTGACCGCTAAGTATTTTCCAGGAATATTTGAAAACGACAGTTCTTCAATGCTCCCTTTAGCATGTAAAATGGTCTTATTCCCATTTTTATATTTAGCATCAAAATCCGTGTTCAAGGCAAGTTTAACCTGTAAACCATCGGTTTTACTGTAGCTCAGATCAAGGGAGCTACTTCTAACATCTAGATCTGCACCCATGGCTTCGAAATATACTTCTGTACCCAGTTGTGTATTTCCGAATATTCTTGATTTTTCGAATCCCAATCGAATGTCGGTGACATTACTTCCCGTATCAAGTGGGGTTTTAATGATACCCGAGGCAAAGCTTTTAAATAATTCACTATGCTTAAACTCGATATTAATGGTATCCAGTGCGTAACGCCATCCTCCCAAGGTCCATCGTCTAGAATAGGGGATTATATTCGTTGCGTAAATGTTGGTGTTAAATCCGTTATCCTCACTGACCGAAAGGTGTTCAACCGCTATTTCCGTAATTTCTTCTGTTTCATTTTCTTCATCATTATCGTCACTTTCGGCTTTGAATACTTGTGAGAATCGAGCGGTTAGATCCTTAGCATAGAATCCTACCCAAGCAGGAGTTGGCCCAGTAACGGGTGGAGTTATTTGAGGATGATTTTGCCGTCTAGAGAAATCAAATACAAATTCAGTGGTATCTATTTCAAGATATTCTATTCCTCCGGGTCTGAATTTCGGTACAATAACGCTTCCTAGGAAGTTTCCGTTCACGTCCAACGATGCATCGAATGGGATATCCATCGGGGTATTTTCATCTCCCTCTGCTGGAGTAAATAAGCTTGAGTCTAAATGAACAAATCCAGCAATTCTACCTTCTCTGAAAATACCGTCACAACCAAATTGAACGTGAGTAGTTGTGCCGCTTTGAGAGTTGGGCCGGATACTTATTTTATTACCTTCTGCCCCAGGAAGAGGAATATCGTAATCAGAAATTAAGCTGAGTTTCATCAACTCTGTGTTATCGCAACTAGGCTTAACACTGCTGCTTAAGGAAACAAATTCTAGGGTATCACCAAACATCGGAACTTGGTAGTAGGTATAAGCCGATGCACTGTCTTTATCAAAAACCAGTTTCCATACAAATAATTTTGACTCGGTTCCAGGCACGTTGAATAAATAAGGCAAGGTACGCGCAATGCTGTCTCCTCTTTCCTCAACGTCTGTATCGAAGAGAATTTTTCTATTTTCTTCAGCGGTTATCACAGCTAGGGCATCATCTCGATTTAATCCTTTTGGTACCAAGTTTTCATGAATATTTACGGCTTCTGCGGTTCCTCCGACAACCGTACCACCCGCTTCAATTTGCAGGTTTTCGAAGTCAATCATGAATTTTTCATCCCAAACCGGTATTCTTACCCAACCTCTACCATTGTATGTTCCGTTTCTATTTTCCTCTGTGATTTCTAACGCTTTTAATTGAATCCCACCAGCAATACAAACGGTATCTCCTACATGAAATCCGTCATAGGACTCTACTCCAATACATGCTGACCGGTTATCAATATTATCACGATTAACAATGTGAATTTCACTCGCATTTATGATCACAGAAGTGGTATCAGTAGGGTCTGTTAACCAACCAATGCGCAATGCCGTAATGGTAGAATCTGGAAGGTCAAAATCCCATTCTTTTAGGCTGTACAGATCTTGAAGAATCTGCTCCTCTGTGACTGTATTTAGATCATACGTAAAACTGAAATCTTTACATTGTAGTTTCTCCGGAAAGTCAAATTCAAGGTTGTCTTTGTACTCCAAGCATAGTTTTTGGTTCACAACCAACTCGCTGGGAAATGAAGATTCATCATTTTCAATGATGTATTCAATGTCATCAGGAAGAATTTTACTTGGAGGGCGCCCAGGTAGGTAACGAATTTTAAATTGATTTTTCTTGGTGCCGCGCCGTTGCAAATCCGTAATTGCGGGCTTAGTCATTCCGCTAACAAAGGTTTGATTTTCAATACCTCCTGAGGGAAGAAGATTGTCGTTGTCTATAAAAGCAGTTGCCGTTGTTACATTGAAAATATCACCATAAGCCATTGAGTTAACGGGTTCTAATGTCTCGAGGTGAAGGCTGTAACGGTCGTTGGGATTAGATTCTGAAATTTCATCCTCCTCAAAAATGATGGTTTTGCCAATTTCGGGTATACCAATATTGAACTGTTGGTATGCCACCCTAATCTCACTTAATGATCGATTTTGGGGGCTTATTTTCTGTATAATGGGGACATATTCAAAAGGCAAGGTATCCATATCTCTAGGAAAAGAAATGGATGTAGAATAATTACTAATGATACCATCAGGCAAATCGTCAGAAGCCTCGATATTCGTCATTCTAAATGAGCACGATTGACTATATCCATCATTTTGGAAAACGTTATTGTTTGTTGGGTCGTAAACCTGAACTCTGAAAATGTATCGTACGTTATTTAGAAGGTTATAATTATTCGGATTAATATACAGGGTAGGAACATTGATATCGCCGATATCTACCACAGGGTTTCCGGCGAATACTTGATTGTCTGAATTTACGGACTCGCTTAAATTCTCGTATAATTGGAATCGGTATTTTGGTTGGTTTATGCCTAAAACAATGGAGGGCGACCATGTGAAAATCAAAGACGAAAATTGTTTGGCACCTGCTACATCTTCCCCACAATCAGATGTATTGACACTGATGATTTGAGGAGGTTCTGTGTAAGAAATGATAATCGGGTTACTGCAGCAAGTAAGTTCATCAGCTACAGGTAAAAGTGATGTGTTATCATGAGGAATTACACAAAGTTCATATTCGCCTTGAGGGATGATTCCACTGGTCGCAGCCGAATTCACGATACTTTGGTCATACTCGAGTCTTGTATTTCTAAAAACATCCTCAACTTCAATTCGTGTTAATGATCTAGATTCAAATGGGTTTAATGTGATGGCTGTGCTTATGGGTTGACTTACAACATTCGTTTCTGCAAGGGTATAATTATCAGCAATTCGATTGAGCTTGGCTTTAAGTGTAAGACTTAGTGGGTCCGAAGTAGTATTGGTGAGCGTTATACTTATTTTACTGAAATCAAAGGATTCGTAAGCTGAGATTTGAGGTCTGAAGGGAGGAGTTGCATTGACATTAACATTGACTTGCGCAATTGAAAATGAACAGTAGACAACTGATAATAGTGAAAAGAGGAATTTTTTGTTAAAAAGAATAGCCATAAGTAATTCCGATTCTGTTTTGGTTTTGTTTTAATAAGGACTGTGCACTAGAAGTATTGATCACCTGTTGGTGAACAACTCCAAGTCTATGTTTCTTTTGAATAGTCCAATTAATATTATTACTGAGTGATAAAATACTTCCGTCACTCACATCATTTTGCACTCGATTCTGTTGATTAAGACCAGCGCTAACATTTAAATGGTATTTGGGTAGACTCCAACCAACCCTCATCACGGGGCCAGATTGGAGGATATTGCCTTGATTATTTTGAATATCGCTTATGCTGTATCCAATTCCCATGTTTAAGCCAGATTTTTTATGGCCAATGTTGTAGTTGAAGGTGGCGGTATTTAGTTGAGTTTCGGAGAATTGTGCAGTTACCACATTTAAGTCATCCAATCCTTGGCTCATAATATTGGCCACAATGTTGGAGAAAAACCTCTTGCCTCGTATGTTGTACATCACAGAAGCGCCATATGTTCGATTGATTTGACTCACCCGAATGGAGTCATTTAACTGAATTAATCCGCTACTTTGATCGGTACCGAAGTTGGAAAAATTAGCTCTTAACATAAGATTACGGCCAAGGCGTGCACTGGCATTCCCCGAAGAAATGACTCGTGTTGTAGTCGTTGCTTTTTGATTGAATAGGTTATCGGTTTGATATCCAATAGATCCACTTAGATTTAGCTTTCCTTTAAAGAGTCTCAGGGAGGGTTTGATTGAATTTCTCCATAAATCATTTTGGATGTAATACATACCAAATGTTCTAAATGCGGGACCGATAAATTCACTTTGAATACCCAGTCTGAAATACTTGCTATTGTATGCTAGTGAAGCAAATGCTGCAGGGTTTATGGTACTTGAATAATTAATACTCATAAATCGTTCTAAAAATTTTGCTTCAGGGATTTCTCCCTTCACAGTGAGGTCATTGGTGACTGCGGATAAGGTACTCTCAAATTCGGCGGTTACTTTCCTTTTGAACATCCTGAACTTCCCGGCTAAACCCACGCATATATTATCCCCTGGTCGGATATTTTCGTTATCGGGTGTTTGTATTGAGGCAGTATCGTCTTTGATTTTTGTTATAACTAGGTCTAAATGATTTTGTTCCGTACCAACGCCAATTTTCACTCCATATCCCCATCTCTCGTAGGTTGGAATTAAAACCGCTCCGGTATTCAATACGTTTGAGTCTTGTTCAATGCCCTTTGCAAATCGGCCGTAAAATGCACTAAATCTGAATTTGCCTGGATTTAAATCAACACCACCTCCCAAAAAGGTAACACCCGCCATGCTGTATTTACTGAAGGTCATGTTTCGATAACCACCGTGTAATGTTACCCATTTATAACGGGGACTTACTCCGTATTGATTGAATGGTTGAGAGTATGAAAACTGGTTATTGGAATAGTTGGCTGTAAATGGAAACTGCATTCCATAAATACTGACGGTTGGAGCGCCTTGTATAAACCAATTGGGCGTAGAGGTAATGGTTTTTTCACCTGCAGCGTTTGTGCTAACTCGGGTATTAAACCAGTAACCCACAGATAAAGAACCGTTTATCTTGATGTTTTTCAATAATCCCGTATCTCTCTGGGCTAGGGCGCTATTTAGCACAAATAACCCTAACGATAAGCATATCAGTTCATTGAGTGTGTGCTTGGACGAATTGGTTGTTTTTTCGGATAAAAGCAAACTCAAGAATAACTAAAAAATCAAAATTCCTAACAGAAAAAATGGAAATTTTAAGAATATAATCTTGGTTAACATTCGTATTCATTGGATTTCTGCTTGGATTTATAGCTTACGATGCCTTTTATCTATTTTTGTTTTGTGGGGGTCATCATCAGGCAGAGTTTCAAGTCGTCGGTTTATACCTATGTCGGAACCATTGTTGGAGCAGCATCACTACTTTATTTTTTCCCACGCTTTTTTACCCCCGAAGAGTTAGGGGCATTCCGCTTGATGGTGGAAGTTGGTGCGCTATTAGCTGGTTTTGGACTGCTAGGAATAGGTCAGAGTATTACAAGGTTTTTCCCGCATTTTGTAGACGAAAATGGCTCTGTTAACGGGTTCCTGTTCTTGGCATTATCTATACCTGTCATAGGTTCTATCATTGTGTCAATGGTGTACATCCTAAATAAGGATGTCTTATTGTCGTTCTTTGATGTAGATACAGAACTCATAGGCATTATTTATTTACCTGTATTATTCATTGCTCTTTTCAGGATTTATCAAACCGTTTTCGAAAATATTTCGGCAAATTATCGCAGGATTGCTGCAAATAATTTCATTCGAGAAATAGTCACCAGGCTATTACTCTTACTTCTGAGCTTTTTCTTTTTTTTGGGATGGTATCCCTTTGATGTTTTTTGTTTTTATGCATCACTGGTATTTGGCATAAACGCTCTGCTGAATTTCATCGTTTTAGCTACTCAAGTAAGATTAGATTTCCGTCCGGACTTTGGTTTTTTACGTTCCAACCCTAAGCTACGGTCCGATATGCTGAAATATAATTTGTGGTTATTTGGAAGTAGCCTCGCGGTTTTGATCGTAAATAAAATTGATTTTCTAATGATATCTACCGAAAAAGGTCTGCAGGATACCGCAATTTATTCCATCGCTTTTTACATTGCCATATTAATTGAGATCCCTAAACGCGGGGTCCTTCAGATTGCAGCACCTATTGTATCCAAACACATGAAAGATAAAAACATATCTGAATTGGATACCCTATACAAAAAAGCATCTCTGGCTATATTTTCTGTGTGCACGGTCTTGTTTTTTTTGATTGGTTTCAACCTACCGCTAATCATGAGTTTCATCCCTAAAGGTGAAATTTATCAGCAAGGAACATGGGTTGTATTGATCATAGGGCTGGGTAAGGTAATTGAGGTTATAGGGTTATTGGCCTATCCGATTATCAGTAACTCAAATTATTATACCTACGGATTCATAAGCTCTGTGGTGAATATTTTTATAGCCATAGTTTTCAATTATATCTTAATCCCTTTATATGGGATAAATGGTGCTGCAATCGCAACATTCTTGACATTTGTTGTTTCAATGATGATTCAAACTATTATCGTATTCAAGAAAATTGGAATTCAGCCATTTACCAAGGAGCACGTGAAAACCATTTTGGTGGCATTGTTTTCATTGGGATTGATTATCATTTTCAAAATGAAGGAATTCGATTTGATTGGGTTGATTTTAGGTAATGTGCTGATGTATGCCATTTACGTTGCTTGGTATTATAAATCGGCGTATAAAACAGAGGTTAAGAATTTAGTTTTAAATGCATTTAAACGGTCATAAATCAAATTGAAAATGCAGTTTATCCATAATATCATAACCATGCTGAAGGTGATTTATCAATCTAAGCTATCTTCAACAAAGTGGATTCGAAAGAATAATACTTTACCGAAAGACTTAATCATATTAGGAAACGGTCCATCACTGAATGACGAATTAGAAGAACTTAAAAGATTAGCACAAAGCCATCATATGATGGCAGTAAATATGTTTGCCATTGGGAACCTATTTCAATCGCTAAAGCCCAGTTACTACTTTTTATTAGATGGTGCTTTTTTTAACTTTTCGAAGGAAGTATTCGAGGATCATTCTAAACACCCCAACTTGAAATTCAAGCCTGATTTTGAACAAGTTCAGAAACAAATCAATGAAACATGGCGCACCTTATTTGATAGTTCTTGGGGAATTCATTTGGTCATTCCTCAGCTTTACGAGCATACCTATATTGTACAAGAGGCCAAGAAACGAGGCTTGTCTGTCATGGTGTATAATTACACAGTACTCAAAGGTAGTAAGGGATTGTTAAGTTGGTTTTATAATAGAGGATTGGGTTTACCTCAGAGCCAGAATGTCATGAATGCAGCTATAGCTATAGCGGGTTTGATTGGGCCTCGTAAGCTTTATTTAGTGGGTTTTGATCATACATTTCATTTATCCATAAAAGTCGATGAGGGCAATCAACTTTGGAATGTGAGTTCGCACTTTTACACGGATAAAAAGCCTTTAGAACAGCGGTTATTAAATCCTCTTACGAAGAAGTCGGTAACACTTAAAGAGACCTTTTACAATTTATATAAGGTTCATAGATCATATGAGGTTGTTAGAGAATTGGTTAGCTCTAGAGGAATTTCCATTTACAATGCAACGAAAGGTGGATTTGTAGACGCTTTTGAGAGGAAGTTGTTATCTGAAGTTATCAATGATTGACCCAATTCTAATGCGTATCTTTGCATTTCATTATATCGCTGGGGTTAATCGGAATTGACGGGGTGATTGATTAGCGGTGTAAGCAGGTGGTGTGTTGTAAGGAGGCACCTAAATCTGAACTTTCAATCTTTTAAGAGGCGAAAATAACTACGCCCTAGCTGCCTAACCCGAGTGGTAGAGCAATTGCTAGTTGTCTCGATTTCCTTTACTCATGCCGGAAATCGCTCGAGGCAATCGACACGCATGGGTATGATTTGAGGGTTGCCAGAGACTCATTTCATTATTTCTTTGGATAAGGGGCGATGAAGGCTTGGACCGGGCCTTATCACTCACGAAAATTAACCGATTCCTAAACCTGTAGAAAGCGCCAGCAGTCGCACGTTCGGACGGGGGTTCGATTCCCCCTAACTCCACCACCTACTATTGTAAAGTAATTTATTTCAATTACTTATGATGGTAATATTAAAAAACGTGTACCGTTTTGTGGTCTGTTTGCTTTATTTCTATTTATTTTCATATTCGAGCATGATAATGTTGGGAATATTGGGTGATATGGTATACTACGGTAGTTGGTTGATGATTCTTGTTATTTCCTATTTCGTTGGAGGATACTTTTATAAGTTCTTGAATTTAGAAAACACGGCTCATTGGAAAAAATTTGCTGTTGGCTTTATTATCACTTTAATATTTTTAATTCTTTTGTTGTTGTTATTCCGTTAGATTCAAGGTCACATCAATCTTCTTCTCTTCAACCTGAATCTCGCTTTGTTGTTTAGGCATTCCTACACTTCGATTTAGAAGGCTCTCCATTGCATATAGATTGCCCTTTTTATGGCTGTTAATGAGTGCTTTTGCTATGATTACTTGTTAATTGAGACAGTCAATTCTCCGACAGATTTCTTTGATGTAGTTGTTGAGTTTTTGATTTGATATTCCGTATTCGATCCTTATTAAGTAACAGGTATATATGTTAAGTAACAGGTATATATGCTCTTACATGATTTTTTTTTTCAAGTAGAATGCTTTAATTGCATTATGTTTAACCAAAACTTAACAGTATGATTAAAAAAACTTTACACAAAACAAAAGTCGTTTCCGTGTTGGTAGTAATCTGTTTAGCGGTAAATCCGAATAGGGTATTTGCACAGGCAGAAGAAACTGACACTATTGCGCTTGATGAGGTTACCATCAATGCGGTCGGTTTTTCTACGGATGCTAGAAAGATTGGCTATGGGACTTCTCAAATTCAAAGTAAGTCAATCTCAACTTCCGGCGAGAGCGGTTTAATTCAATCCTTAACAGGAAAAGCATCAAATGTTCAAATTACCCGCTCAACGGGTGATCCAGGTGCAGGAGCGTTCATTCAAATTCGAGGACAAAACACAATCACTGGATCAAGTCAACCTCTTATAGTAGTTGATGGTGTTCCCATAAGTAATTCGAGCTTCGGTGGTGATGTTGATGGTGTTGTTCAGCAATCTCGATTGAATGATATTAACCCTGCGGATATTAAAGATGTTCAAATTCTTAAAGGTGCTGCAGCTGCAGCAATTTGGGGGACAAGGGCGGCTAACGGCGTGATTATGATTACCACTAAAAAGGGAAAGAAGGGCTTGAACATTGAGTTTAGTAGTAGTCTTGCACTAGATTATGTTAATCGTGAATTTGAAAAACAAGATAAATATGGTCAAGGTGTCAACGGAGGCTGGGTTCCCAATAATGCTCTAAGCTGGGGTGACCGTATCGCAGATAGAACGGGAGCAGATACGGTTCTCTCGGGGGGACCACGCTTTGTTGCCGAGGATGGAACAGAGTATGGAACTATTACTCATAAAGGAGATAAGTCTACCTTTAACCAATCGAATAGAGATCAAGTATTCAGAACAGGGATGACTTGGAATAATAATATATCCATTTCTTCTGCAAGTGAAAAGGGGGGGGTTTATTTTTCAGCGAGTGATTGGAATCAAACTGGTGTAATGGCTGGTAATTCTGATTACCGTAGAACTACAGGTAGATTGAATTTCGATTACAATGTTAATAAAGACTTAACCCTCTCAATGAAGAGTACCTTAGCAAAGGTTTCTTCCAATAGAATACAAATGGGTTCTAATCTTAATGGTCTATATCTAGGGTATTTGCGAACACCTGCTGATTTTGACAATACACATTATACTGGTACTTATTACGATGCGGCAGGAGTTGCTAGTTTTAATGCCCATAGAGGTTACAGAAATTATTTGGGTGCTGCGCCTCCTACATACAACAATCCAGGTTGGACCTTAAATAAACAGGTTAATACGAGTGATGTGACTCGATTTATATTAAACCCTGAGGTTAAATACAAATGGTTGGAAAATGCTCAGTTCGTTGCCCGTGTCGGTTATGACCAGTCTGGCGACAGAAGAAAGACGTATTTCCCATTTAATTCTGCGGCCAATACTTCGACTGGTTCGTTTGGAGATAACTTGATTACTGAATCCGAGTTGAGTATGCATTTCATCAATAATTCTTTTCACAAATTGTCAGATAAATTAAATTTAAATGCAACATTGGGGTACCTCTACACAGATAGAAACTTTTTTCAAATAGGAGGTTCGGCAATTAACTTTATCGTTCAAGATCAAGATCGTTTCGGATTTTTCAATTCTACAGCTGAGAATATGAACCCCTTCAATTCCACGGTTAGGGTGATAAACGATCGATATTATGGAATGTTTGATTTTGACTATGATGATAAATTATTCGTACAATTAGCAACAGCTGCGGAGGCTTCAAGCACATTCGCTGATAGATTCTATTCGCCAAGTGCAAGTTTAGGCTACGAGTTTACGAAAGATATGAAGTTGCCTGGGGTTTCTTACGGTAAATTACGTGCATCATGGGGGCAAGTTGGTATAGCTCCTCCAGCTTATATTTGGGGGACAAACTACGTAAACGGCGGTTCTGCCTCGGGTTGGGGTGAATTAATGGATGCTTCTTTTTATGGAGGGTCTATTTACCGTAGTACCGTCCGGGGAAATCCTGACATTCGTCCTGAAGTGAAGCGCGAAATGGAGTTTGGTGCAGACTTGAAGTTCCTAAAGGATAAAATATCTCTAGGGGCTACTTATTATACTAATACTACCAAAGATATTATCCTTGCAGTAGATGTTCCTGCGTCAACAGGATATTTGAATCAATGGTCAAACGCTGCTACTATGTCTAACTCAGGAATTGAAGTTGATTGGAATATCAAAGTGATCGACGGCAAAGATTTTAAATGGAACATTTATGGAAACATCGGAGCGAACAAGAATGTGGTTGAAGATCTAAAAGGATCTAAATCCATTTTTTTAAACGGATTTACAGGTACATCTTCACGAGCGGTTGAAGGTCATGCAATGGGAACGCTTTGGGGAGGTAGATGGAAGCGTGATGAAAGCGGTAATTTAGAGTTAGACGCTGACGGCTTCCCAATTCCGGATGCTGAAGAAGGTGTTATTGGAGATCCAAATCCGACCTGGAAAGGTGGTTTTGGAACCAATGTTTCGTATAAAGGACTTTACGTAAATGTTTTGTTTGAAGCATGTCAGGGTAATCAGATGTGGGGTGGAACTATGGGAGTCTTGAATTACTTTGGTATTGCTCCTGAAACTGCAAATGAAATCATAATGACAGCAGAACAAGGAACTACCATAAAAGACGCATACGGTTTGACAGCTGCAGATTGGGTTGCTCCAAATGCCGACGGTACTTACACCGTTCGTGGAAATCTCAAAGACTTTGGTGGTGGAGATGTTTGGTTAAACCAAGGATGGTATCTAGGAAATGGTGGTGGATTTGGTCCTGTAGGTGAGCAGTTTATTTATGATGCTTCTTGGTTTAGATTGCGTGAGTTGAGTGTACGTTATGAGTTGCCTCAATCTATACTCAGAGTGATCAATGTGCCCGGTGCGAGTATTGGTTTCACTGGCCGTAATTTGGCCTTGTGGTCAAATTTCAAAGGGTTGGACCCTGAGACGAACTTGACAGGTGTTACAAATGGACGTGGTTTAGATTATTTCAATAATCCTGGTACGCGTTCATATATGTTTAACCTAACTATTAAAATTTAATAACATGAAAAGAATAAATATTTTATCCTTAATTGGAATACTTTCCATTGCCCTAATTTCTTGTTCAAAGGAAAGGAAGGAAATAAATGATTTTAATCCGAATCAATTTAGTGATTCTGATCCAACGCTAATGATTACAGGTGCCCAAATGGCGAATGTACTCTTCAACGAAGGAGAAGCCGCGCGTCTCGCCGGGATTTTCTCTGGACATTTTACTGGTGCTGACCGACAATATATTTCTTACCAAAACTATAGCATTGTAGCAGGCGACTTTGATAACATCTGGGGAACTGTCTATGCCGAAGGAATTGCTCAATGTAGATTGATCAAAGAAAAAGCACTCGCCGCGAACAATATGGAATTACATTCTGTAGCTGCTATTACCGAGGCTCATCTTTTACTTACGGCTTCTGGTTTGTGGGGGGATATACCCAATTCCGAAGCATGTGATGATGCGATTTTAATGCCGAAATACGATAAGATGGATGATGTTCATCAATATTGTATAGGAATATTGGATGCTGCATTGCCGTATGTTGAAGGTAGTTCTGCATTTAGTAGCGCGTATGTTGGAGGCCATAATTGGGCTGAAGTAGCCCAGACCCTAAAAGCGAGAGCCTTACTTCGTAAAGGGGATTACACAGGTGCTCAAACAGCAGCTGAAAATGGTATTCAAGCAGGTAAGGATTTATTGGTTGACCACTCTGCCGATGCTCCTGGAGCTTGGAACTTATTCTTTGATTTTTGTTATTGGAACCGTGGAGGATACATGGTTTCGTCGGGTTCTCATCTCTCAAAAATTTTAAATCAGGATTCAGGTAATACTATGACCCGCTCGAACGATAAAACAGATGAAAGCCAGAGATACGGACAATACTATTTCTCCGGAACAGCATATAATTACTCAGATTTAGATCCGAATTTCTTAAATGGGATATTTGCAAGCTCTTCTCCCTTTGCTTTGGTGACTTACGTTGAAAATGAGTTGATTCTTGCTGAGTGTGCATCTCGAGCGAAGGATGATGCAACGGCTCTTGCTCATTTAAATAATGTAAGATCCTTCAACCAAGGAATCTATGGAGATAGCACTTATTTGCCGTATGATTTGGCCGACTTTGGATCGGGTCAAATGGTTGATGGTACAGATGCTTCTGATGCCCTTCTCCACGAGATTCTAGAAGAGAAATATGTGAGTCTCTTTGGTCAAATAGAAACTTTTGTGGACATGAGGAGAACTAAAAATGAATTGGATATTCCATTAAATACTGGGTCTCAAGCACCACAGCGCTTTTTATTTCCACAGTCGGAAATCAATTCAAATGATAATGTACCAACTGATCAGTTAGACCTATTTATGCCATTAGAATATTTTAAATAACCTAACTTCTATTTTAATAAAAGGCCACATTTATGTGGCCTTTTATTATTTACCTTAGTTTGGGTTAAAAGATTTAATGATATGGGGTTTGAAAAACATGTTTAATCCGTTATGATTAAAATAGGTTCGATTCCCCTAACTCCACCTAATGGCTTATTTTTCCTGAGCCCTGAACAAATTCTCATTCAATTTGCTGTATCTTAGTAAATTGGAGAATGCAACAACATACGATTATGCCTTTCTTGGATTAGGAGCTTCAAACTCCTTGTTGATTCTTCAGCTAAATGAACTGGGTTTACTAAAGAATAAGACCCTAGCGATTATTGAGCCAGACCATAAATTAAGTAACGATAAAACCTTTTGTTTTTGGGCAACACCCAAAGAGGTTGAACAAATGGGTGTGTCGGATTTAGTGGATTATCAATGGACTTCTCTGCAAGTAGCTGGTATGAAACCAAGTAGTTTGAACGGACTCATATATTATCATGTTTCCAGCATCAATCTGTATGAAAAAATCAAACAAATCATTAACGATCTCGGTAGTTCGGTTAATTGGGTGAAAGAACCTGCATCGGAAGTTACCCTAAATGATGAAAAACTTTTCCAAATTAAAACCAATAACCAATCTACATTAGAATCGACATACCTCTTTGATTCAAGACCAACAAAATGGAAGGATAAAAAGCCTAATCAAGCCTTCCTTTGGCAGTCTTTTTTCGGTTGGAAAATTAAAACCAAAGATCACCATTTTGATCCCGCTGTTTTTAATATGATGGATTTTGATGTTCCACAAGCGGGTAATACTCAGTTCGTTTATACACTTCCTAACTCGCCTGAAACCGCCTTGGTTGAGCTTACACGCTTTGGTGTGCATCCTTTAGAAGAAAAAGAATCCGATCAGTTACTAGAGGCGTATCTAAAAAATAAAGGAATTTCAAAGTATACCATCGAAGAAAAAGAAAAAGGTCGCATTCCTATGTCGACTCTGGATGTGGATGTACAAAATATTTCGCATAGGCATGTTTTATTGGGAGGCGCAGCAGGGAAAGTAAAACCGAGTACCGGTTATGCCTTTAAATCGATGTGTTTTGATGCCATTCAAATTGCAGAAAATCTTCGACAACAAATGGACCTTAACTTGCATAGAGACGATACTCGAAGGATGGGAAGGTTTGCTTTCTACGATCGACTTCTCTTAAAAATATTGGAAGAAACCCCGCATAAAGGCAAGCGTATTTTTGAAGCACTGTTCAACCGTGTAGATGCTACTCGCGTTTTAAAATTCCTTGAAGAGAAAACAAGTTTAAGAGAAGATATTCAAGTGCTCGCATCACTACCGAAGTGGCCTTTTATTCGGCAGGCTTTTAAGGACATTTACGCAAGTTTCACAACTAATATTCGGGTGTTTATTCCCCTGTTAGCTTCCTTGTTTTTTATACTCTTTGATTGGTTAGATTTGCAGTTTTTGAGTTATACTTTCTTGGTATTGGGCCTTGTGTTAGTTGGTATACCCCACGGAGCGATGGATCATATTTTGCTACAGGGTAAAGGGGTGAAACCCACGTTTTCTCTTGGG
>Ga0181587_10002559_pt1 | contig 15086 bp, 11 predicted proteins | sample 071ome_27_FD_132463 | JGI IMG/M metagenome (GOLD analysis project Ga0181587, IMG submission 132463) | Coastal salt marsh microbial communities from the Groves Creek Marsh, Skidaway Island, Georgia - 071409AT metaG (megahit assembly) | ecosystem: Environmental > Aquatic > Marine > Intertidal...
AGCGAAGCTGAGATAGTTGAACAAAGTAGAAAGCGAGCCTCCCCCCTGCCCGTTCAAAATCAAAGCAAAACATCAACTTTTTGCGCTGCAAACTCAATTACTTAGAGATTTCTGGAACTATTTTTACTACTCGTTGTCTATTACAGGAATAACTCTTAGGTCGGACTATGCTGAAACCGCTACGTAGAGAGATGACTCACATGGAAGATGCCTCGGATGAAGAGCTGGTACGAAAGGCAACCTGTGGAGAGGAGGATGCGTACCGTCAGCTGGTGGCTCGGTACAAAAACTATGTCTTTGCAGTCATCGGGCGACAAATAGGAGATCGAGACACTGCAGAAGAGCTTGCCCAAGATGTCTTTGTAAAAGCTTATAAAGCACTCTCTCATTTTAGAACTGAGGCCACCTTTAAAACATGGCTTACAAAAATAACCTTAAATACCACTCGTTCTTACTTTAAATCCCGAAGATATAAGGAATCAATTCAAACTGTCTCCAATGAAGACGTATCAATTCCCGAACAAGGAAAACTCGTTCCTGACTTAGTAGTTACGAGAGATCTACTTTCTGTTTTTCAACTGTGCTTCGGAGCCCTCAGCCCATTGATGCAAGACGTGATAACTCTGTGTGGTTATCAAGGAGAGAGTTATGAGCAAGCTTCGAAAATGCTTGATATTCCAGTTGGAACTGTCCGCTCCAGATTAAACAGGGCGCGTATCGTACTAAAAGAGTGCATGCAATCAAAGGGGGCACTGTAAAATGAGTAGAGAAAAAGATTTTTTGAACTATTTAGATGGAACGTTGTCTGTAGAGGAGAAGGCCCGCTTTGAAGAGGCTCTCAACGAAGATGCTTCTCTTCAAAGTGATTTTAACAACTACCAACGAATCGTTCAGATGGAACAAGAAAAAGCGAAAGAGCATTTTGAGCTAGATGAGAGGTTCGTTTCAAGGGTCATGGCAGAAATAAAGTATAAGCCATCCCTCTTCAGGAGACTTCTCATGGAAATAAAAAACCCCTCCCTCATGTTAAAGGCAGGTTTCGGAAGCCTAGCTACTGTAACCATCTGCTTTGCCCTCATGTATGGGCCTGAGTATCAAGCTTATCAAGCAGGAATTTCACAGCCTGACGCAATCGTTTCTACTGATACTTCCGAGGCATCGGACATGAAAGATACCCAAAGGGCGGCTAGTGAAGCAGGTGCTACAGTACTGCACCCAATAGCAACTCCCAAAGCAGAAAAAAGCGAAAGTCAGATTATCCCTCAAAGTAAGGAAGCAAGTCTGGATAGCCGAGCGCTCATTGGAGCAAATGAAAGCCTTCCCAGACGTTCGGAAACAGCTCGTTCTGACCTTTTAACAGGCAAACCTACTCAGGAAATGCTTCTGGGCCCGGGGCTGTCAGTTCAACAAGAGAACACTCGTTGGGATCTTGGGCAACCGTATGATCACTATTATGGGCGCCACATTGTGGAGAGTAATACAGAACGATACGGTGAATTCATTGAAAACAATCCAGTCCTTACCTCAATCGAGCCAACATCTACCTTTAGTATCGATGTTGATACTGGAAGCTACACCAACGCACGTAGGTTTCTTCGCGCTGGACAGCTTCCGCCGGCTAATGCCGTACGGATAGAAGAGTTCATTAACTACTTTGACTACACCTATCCAACGACTAAGGGGCAAGATCCTTTTACAGCAAACTTTGAGGTGGCGCCTTCCCCGGATGGAAGTGGAACGTACCTCCTTAAAATAGGAGTTCAGGCACAAGAGAGTGGTTATGACGGAAGTGAGAAGCCTTGGAACCTTGTTTTCTTAATTGATGTATCGGGTTCAATGAATAGCGCTGACAAATTGCCACTTGTTCAGCGCTCCCTAACACTCCTTGTCAATAATATGCGGCAAGGAGACACACTGAGTATTGTTACGTATGCTCATGGGGCTAGAACAGTTCTCTCACCAAGTGGGATCGAGAAGAAGAGTCAGATTTTAGATGCCATAAACATGCTATCGGCAGGCGGAGGCACTCACGGTGCAGCAGGGATTGACCAGGCCTATAAGGCGGCAGAACAAGCCTGGATCGCTAATGGGGTAAACCGAGTAATTCTCGCTACTGATGGAGATTTTAATGTCGGAACCACTGGGACTGAAGAGCTGATCAAGCTTATTGAACAGAAGCGAAAAAGTGGAATTACTCTAACAACTCTTGGCTTTGGTACCAATAACTACAACGAGGCCATGATGGAGCAGATCGCTAACAAGGGGAACGGGAACTATTTCTATATCGATAATTTCTCTGAAGCGAGAAAGGTCTTTGAACATGACTTGCATGGGACCCTAGAGGTTGTTGCAAAAGACGTTAAGCTCCAGATTGAGTTTAATCCAGAACACATTGCCCAGTACCGATTAGTCGGCTACGAGAATCGTAAGCTTCGAAATCAAGACTTTGCCAACGATAAGATCGATGCAGGTGAAATCGGAGCTGGTCATAGCGTTACGGCACTTTATGAAATTATTCTAACAGGCACTGAAGCGGCACAGCGACTAGTCACCGAGTACCGCTATAAAAAACCGGAACTGAAAGAGGAGAAGTCTGCTCGAGAGTCTAATTTTGCAGCAGAGCTTGCATTCTTAAAGATTCGGTACAAAGAGCCACAAGGAAACCGTTCAAAGCTGCTTAACTTCCCGCTTAACCGAAATGTTATTCAGGAAAAGTTTACGACTGCTTCCTCTGACTTCAGATTTACGGCAGCCGTATCTGCATTTGCACATCTCCTTCGAGGAAGCCAATATGAACCAGAGCTCTCCTTTTCCGAGGTAGCACAGCTTGCTAAGGAGGCGAAAGGAGAAGACCCTCATGGTTACAGACAAGAGTTTATAGAGTTGGTTCAAAATGCCGCTGCAAGCCGTCGGTAGTGGTTGCACCAATACGCCTTACTAATGCACAGGTACGGGTCGTAGCAAGCCCGTACCTGGAGCTCCCACAAAGCAAAGACCCACTCGAAAAAAGATAGTCGCACGCAAGTAATGGGGTTTGCTGATATCACTCCAGAATTCATCAATCTTCTCTCCATTGTACGGATTTTTCCTTTAGGCATTAAGTGATGTCTTCTCTCCTCCTAAATCCACCATCTTTTTTTATATACTCAGGAACGGCTGGAGCGGCGCATTTCATTCCCTCTTCTTTATCCCACCCACCAGTGAGTTGAGACAGGTAGAAATCTTGAAGGCAGAGAACAAGACCAGCTCCTACATCGCCGATCATACGGCACACCATCTTCGAGCTTTTCACTGCAGTTGAGACATCATACGGCGGATACCCATAGCCATAAGGCACATACCACCGAATCTTCGCACCACTTGAGATAGACACAGGCGGAAGTCGAAAGAGTTGCTCCACCTCATAAGGCGTCTTTCCCTCCTGTAATATCTCCTCTATCTGCATCACGAGCGCAGCGTCATGAGAGGCAATCCCGACAACTCCCGCATAGCCCTGTAGCATTCGTGCTAATGTGTGACACCCCCCTCTCGGCTCTACCTCACCAGAGGCTCTGTCCGGAAGTTGTCCCTTCACGAGTCTCACCGGAAGGTGGAGCGCAATTAATCGCTCTAAGTCTTCCACACTCCGCTTCCACCGCGAAGGAATCGTGTAGCCAAGATTTGAAAAGTGAGGGCGAAGCACCTCTAACATTTTAAGAGTACGGTCTACCGAATCTGGTAAAAGCGCATCAAAGTGAACCCGAATCTCTCCCTTCGCCGCCTCTTGCACCAGCTCCCGCACTCGCCCAAGGTCGAATCCAAGCGAGGGAAACTTTACTGAGAGATAACAGTCAAACGGTTGTATACGTAGTAAATGTTCAAGTGCGTCACGATACGAGCGGTGAACCTCTGCTGGGGTCTCCTCAGGCCTATCCCATGGGCAAATGATAAATTGATTGTGGCCCTTTTTCCCCTCGGCCTCATACACCGTTAACGCATCATCGCACGAACGGCCAGCGATATACCGCCGCGCACCGAAAGATGCTATCTGGTCAAGTACCGAAAGCGCAGTTCGCTTTCCGAAACGAATCAGGCTCACTACCCCCTTTCCCCACTCTCGCTCAACGAACACCGCCCATAGCGCGTCTTTAAATTCGCTACAACATCTTTCCCAAGCCTCGTTAACCCTCGTTGAGAATAGGGATACAAACTCAGGGTGTAGTAACGACGAGACATTTTCGTCCATATTTTAATCCAATTCTCTTCATATCCAAGGAACTCAAAACTCTGAATTCGCTCCGTATGCGCATACCGAAGCATTTCATGCATTAACAAGATACCTGGCGAGCACTTTCGAAACGCTTCATCAAAGGCGATTTTTAGCACCCATAAAGACTGAGAATGGATTACGCTAATCTGACCAGCGGCAAGCTTTCCTCCGATAGACAGAAACCCAAACACTATCCCTGGATAATGATTTACCAGATGGTCAAAAAAGGCATGTATGTGCTCTTTATCTCGTATCGTACTTGCCTCAGAAGATTTCCAACTCATACTTTCGACTTGAATAAACCTTCTCAGCAATTCAGAGGGCTCATGCTCACCGGCACGAAGAAACTCAACCGCAATACCACCGGAGCGATTCGCTTGCCGATAAGCGCGATTCAGATCTCCTCTTCGCTTACTGGTTATTCCTTGCTCAAACTCCTCCCAACTCGTACCGAGGGCCACCCACGGTGAGCCCCCCTCCTCACGAATCGACTTTAAGGACATAACTCCCAAAGCATCTTGCATCACTTCAGGGTTCCATAGCTCGATTGGTATTCGCTCAAGCTCGAGTGGAAATCCCAAATCTCTCACTCCTGCTAATAGAGACTGGAGTGATGCAGGGCTGTCAGCAAGCATTCCAGCAGGTTCTGGTATAGCAATACTACTCAAGAATCCCAGGTTATTGCTCTTGTTAAGGCGAACCAGTGGAGCAACCCCACGTAGCTCACCAAACGGTCCTAAAACCATCACGATGTATGGAGTATCTTCAGGGAGAAGTGCTTGAAGCGCAGCAGCATGCCATTCATGCGTGATCATTGGGAAGCGTAATCCCCACGTAAGCACGTGCCAACGGGAACGGAAGTCAGGGAACTCTTCCCGCGTACAAAGATGTATAGTTCCAACCATGAAAAATGACTCCATGAAAGCAAAGAAGACAACACCCTGCGTCATCAAAAAGGAATGATGCTCCTCATAGAGGATAGCTGCGTTATAGACTCTCGATATTGAAGAAGAGAACTCCCGATGGAACGGAGATGTCGAGGCTGCAACATCCAGCTCAACTGCCAGCAATCAGAGGAATTCTTTTTTATAGAAATCGCGCCGCCTCTATGAAGTGGCTCAAGGGCATCCCTTGAAATCCTACACACCTCTCCAACAAACCTGCGTATGGCAGGGTCCTGCCCAATGATAATATGACGACCACGCGTGGGAATAAGCGCCTGGTAGCCTTCAGTTGAGGCATGAGAGAGAGACTCAATAATCTCAAAATCTCTTCCAAAAAAACGGCTAATGGCTTTTGCTGCTTGAATCGTCCGTATGGCAGGTCCCGTAAAGACCCCATCAACCTCACGCACGACACCAAAGAGCCCAAGCGCGACCCTCTCCATTCGCTCAGAATCGTGCTCCGTCCATAGCTTTTTAGGCTTACCACTCCCCCGCCATTTTGAGTCGAGAGGCTCTCCTTGCTGAACGAGAATTACTTCAATCATGAACTCTCCACCCACTATTTTTTGACTTTTAACGCCCCGCCGACAAATAATCCTGCCCTATGAACAGCGAAAGAACTCATTCCTCCTCTCCGGGAGCCCGACAACTCCCCCTCCTCATCGATACACCTCCTGAGTGGGCGCATCAGGTGCTCAAAGACCCTATCAGCCTCCTCATTGACCACGCGCACCTTGAGAAGAAAGCTGCCCAAAATGCCCTACAACTTCTCCATCAGTGGCCAGAGAACTCCCCACCCACTGAGTGGACAGAAGCTCTGTCAGAGATTAATCGTGACGAATCACAACACCTGGCACTCGTACTTCGTATTCTTCACCGTCGAGGGGGAGAACTCTCCCGCTCGCATCGCAATCCATACGCTCAAACGCTGAAAGAAGAGATTCGTAATGGCCTCTATCCAGGAGAGCTCGTTGACAAGCTTCTTACCTCTTCACTCATCGAGGCGCGATCCTGTGAACGATTTCGACTCCTCGCAGACCACTCGCAGGATCAAGAGCTTCGAAAACTCTATACTGGACTCTGGTCAAGTGAACATGACCACTATCGTGTCTTCCTGAACCTTGCCCTGCATATTGAAAGCGAAGATGAAGTACATAAGCGATGGCAATGGTGGCTAGAAAAAGAGCGTGAGATCATTGCTGCTCAAGATTTTTCAGCAACAATGCATTCGTGGATCAAAAAATCTCTCCCCCATACCATTGCATCTCTTGTCTCTTGACCCACAAACAGACACACTGGGAAAAGAGTGATTGGTCGCGATGTACGAGTCGCAATACACACATTCTTCTTGGAGAGCTATGAAGCACGTACTCATGCTTGGTTGGGAGTACCCTCCTTTTATATCAGGAGGGCTGGGAACAGCATGTGAAGGTCTGAGCACGGCGCTCAGCCGTTTAGGGGTAAAAATCACTTTTCTGATTCCGCGCTTGCAAGGCTCTGAAAACGCCTCTCACATGAACCTCGTGGATCCAGCAACACTCCTCTCACGAGAGAACCTCTCAAAGTCCTCCAAAAACGGACTCATCGGTCATACCTCCCTAAAAATGGCTGCAAACGGCGGTGGCTATATCCCAACAACTGAAGAAGCTCAATTACCCTCTTCAAGCTCTGGTCAGGGCTCCAGACAAATACCATCAGGGTCTCAGTCTGGGGGAATTACTACCATCGGAATCCCAGCTTTTCTACAACCCTACTGGAGCGAGAGTGAGTATCAACTCGCGCTGAATCGAGTGAAAAAAACAAAGAATTTGAGCTCCGAGAGTGAGGTTGAGTTATCAGATGTTCTTGAGCATCTTGGACATACTGCAACCTCTGGGGGCGCCACTCTCGGTGGACCCGAAGAGTACACTCAGTCCAGCTTACACCATCACTCCCCTCAACAGGCTAGCGCATCAGCAGGAGCTCACTATGGAGACTCACTGTTTGAAGAGGTCGCTCGATATACAGGACTTGTCCTTTCAGCAGCAGATAACCTTGATTTCGACGTGATCCATGCCCACGACTGGATGACGTTTCCAGCAGGGGTCGCACTAGCCGAAAAAACGGGGAAACCACTTATTGTTCACGTTCACAGCCTTGAATATGACCGCACGGGTCAAAGCGGTGGCTCTCAGATCCATGAACTAGAGCAGCTTGGAACGAAAAATGCGGATGCGGTTATCGCCGTTAGTCACTATACAAAGGGCGTAATCTCCCAAGAGCATGGCATTCCAGAGGAAAAAATCTTTGTTTCTCACAATGGTATTTATCCAATGGAAGCACTGGAGCATTACCAAGAGCAGAAGCCCTCAAATGAAAAATGGGTACTTTTTCTCGGAAGGATCACGTTCCAAAAAGGCCCTGATTACTTCATTGAAGCTGCTGCAAAGGTCATCCCCCACGTTCCGGATGCAAAGTTTATTGTGGCTGGAAGCGGTGATATGCTCCCACGACTAAAGGCTCGGGTTGAAGAGCTTGGCATCACAGACGCTGTGAAGTTCCCAGGCTTCCTTCGCGGGAAAGCGGTAGAGGAGGCCTTCTCGAATGCTGATTTATACGTGATGCCCTCCGTCTCCGAGCCATTTGGGCTTGCTGCTTTAGAAGCCATTAACTTTGATACCCCTGCCCTCATTTCTCGTCAGACTGGGGTCTCTGAAGTGCTTGGACACACGCTCAAATTCGATTTCTGGGACGTAGACCGAATGGCGGACCTCATTATTAATGCCCTTCAATTCGGTGAATTGCGTGATGATATGCTTGAAAGCGCGAGAAAAGAACTCTCTCGAATCAAATGGGATGCCTCTGCTGAGCGCGTCAAAGAGGTCTACGAACGCTTCTAAGGATAACACCTCAAATCGCTATCGAACTCTCTGGGTTATGGGCTCGTGTGGAATGGTGTGCTCGTGGAAACTCCATCTGAGGATGGAACTTTTTGAATCTACCCGATGCTGGTCATATCAGAGCCTTGCCTGAACTCGATACCGTCTGAAGATGGTACTATCAGCTTTCAAAGCATGCATTCCGAAGTGACGCGACTCCCTGTAACAGAAATGTACAGGTTATGTCAGGAAGAAGTAAAAGTTTTAAATTCAGCATAGAATTGCTTCACAAAGGATTGAATAGCTTTGCAAAGATTGGCATCACATAAGCACTACTTTTTTACAAAGGAAAAAATGCCAGCAGTTTGCTTCTATTTTCAGGTTCACCAACCCTACCGCGTCGGCCGTTACAGCCACTTTGACTCTCTCGAACATCTTACCTATTTCGACGAAGCAAAAAACGACCAAATCATGAAGAAGGTAGCAGAGAAATGCTACCTCCCCATGAACAACCTCCTCCTTCGGATGATTGACAGGTATCCTGACCAGTTTAAGGTTTCATTCGCCGTTACGGGCGTCGCCATTGAGCAAATGGAGGCGTATGCTCCTGAAGTTCTTAAGAGCTTTCAACGACTTGCTGAGACAGGCCAAGTCGAATTTATCGGGGAAACGTACTACCACTCACTGGCAGCGCTCTATAGTGAGGAGGAGTTTAAACAGCAGGTAACAGAGCACTCCATACTCACAGAAGCCCTTTTTGGACAGCGGCCACAGGTCTTCCGGAATACGGAGCTCATCTATGACAATCGGATTGCGAAACTCGCGTCTGAGATGGGTTTTCAGGGAGTTATCGCTGAAGGGGTTGATGACGTCTTAGGCTGGCGGAGCCCAAACTTTGTCTATGAGGCTCAAGGGAGTGACACGAAGCTTCTCCTCAAAAATTACCGCTTATCAGATGACATCGCATTTCGCTTCTCAAATCAGGGTTGGAAGGAATGGCCACTGACTACTGAAAAGTTTGCCAATTGGACACATCAAATTAGTGGTAATGGTGAAGTCCTGAACCTTTTTATGGATTATGAGACGTTCGGCGAACATCAGTGGGCTTCGACAGGAATCTTTGACTTCATGTGGCATCTCCCAGAACAGATTCTTGCCCATGAAGACTGGTGTTTTCTCACTCCCTCTGAGGTAATTAACCGATATGAGCCGAAGGGGAAAGTTCACTTCCATCGCCTAACCTCCTGGGCAGACATGGAGAGAGACCTGACTGCATGGAGAGGAAACAAGATGCAGCAGAAAGCACTCCATGAAGCGTACTCGCTTGAAGCGAGTGTCCGAGAGCTTGAGGACGAAGAACTCACAGATACCTGGAAGAAGCTCCTTACCTCTGATCACTTCTACTATATGTGTACGAAATTTTTCGCGGATGGGGACGTTCATGCCTACTTTAGCCCATTCGAAAGCCCCTATGATGCGTTTGTCAATTATATGAATGTCTTAAAGGACTTCAGACGTTACCTCGAGAGTCGAAAAGCTATTCAGCGTATAGAGCATTCTCGCGAACAGATAGAGCAACAGCCGCCTCTGGGAATTCATGCCTGATCAATTTGATGAGTAGCTATTGCTAGGCAGGAGGTTAGCTCTCACTGTTAGGAGTCCCGAGAATCTCCTTCACCATGTTCTCATCAACTATCAGTTCGGGTTGATCCTCAGACTTTAGCTCAGGAGCTTCAAACCGCATTTCTCGAGTAATCTTCTTCATGACAGTTCTCAAGCCTCTTGCGCCTTTCTTAACAGCCAACGCATGCGATACAATCAAGTCTTTTGCCTCTTCAGTTACGAGCACCCGAACATCATCCTTTTCAAGACTCTCAAGCGCTGTACGATACGGTCCTTGAGGATGCTCCATTATAACCTTCATTTGTTGAGGTCCGACTGGTTCGGTGAAGGTTAAATCAACTCGCCCTACCCACTCACGAGCCATTCCATAACGCTCGAGGTCTGTTTCTGTGGCTTGAGAAAGAAGGCTTATTCTTCTTTCCTCTGTTGTCATGGCAAATTGTCCAGGGGAGATTTCATTACTGCGAAACCCGATAGTGTCGACCCGTAGTCGCTTTGCTACAATTTCATCTAAGCCCTGAAAAGATCCTCCAAAAATAAATCCGACTGTTGAGAAGTCAATGCCGGTCTCCTGGTCTACGCCATCTTCCATGACCCGGAGCAAGGCATGTTGCACACCAATTCCCGCTATATCTCGTCCGTCCTGTCCTCCTGATATATGGCGCTTTTTGTCGAACTCATCAAAGAACACAACAGCTCTACTTGCCAGTTCAGGATTCCCTTCAGTAAGTTCAATTAATCGCTCAGGCAACTCTGCTATGCTGTTCCCTTCATAGCCTACTTCTGTAAAGGTACTCGCATCGAAGCGAATAATTGGAATATGCTCGGGCATGACGGCTTCAAGCGCCCTTATTGTCTGGGTTTTACCAGTCCCAGTATCACCGATAATGCAAAGGGACTCCTTCCCTCCGACTACCATTCTTGACGAGGCAGACGTTCGATGCCTTTTTTGTGTCTGATGCAGCGCTTTTACGATTCCATGGACGACTTTTTCAAGGGCATCTGAAGAGCTCTTTTCTTCACTCGCTTTCAATCTTCTTTCTATAAGGTTCTTTCCGACCCGTTCTTGGAGCAAATATCGGCGAACTTTGTCATGAAGCGTTCCCTTTGCACTTACGGATACCTCTCCCTGACGAACGGCATTATGAAAGCGGGTCAACCAACTATCGAAAGAACGGAATTCCTTGCTACCGGATTCTGGCAATTGATATCTCCGTGCCAGCGCTTTTTTGAAATCAATTTTTGAATAGATTTCCTCATTCGCAACGGCACGATTTCTCGCACTTGCAATTGAACGGACTATCCGACTCACTTCATCCTTTTGAGCTCGCTTCTCCTCACTGGTAGCTCGATGAGATATGATCTCTGGACGAATACGAATCAGCCCAGACTCTTTTGCAAGTCGAGTAAGACCAAGAATATCTTTGTATGGATTACTATTCTTTGAGTTACTAATTTTATTATTTCTGGCAATACGAGTAACAGCATATACAAGTTCTCGAGCCTCTTGTGAATGTGGCTTTTTAAAATAAAAATTTCTCTGCAACAAATCCCGAATATAAGGAACAGCAAAGTAACTTCCTGCTCTCTGAAGATGCTCATGAGCAAAGATAGAGACATCCTTCAAGAGCTGATCACATCCTGCTACGTATTTCCTAAGTTTCCTGCGAATCTCTCGTGGTGTTGGAATTTCATATTCTTTTAATCGAACAGCTACGTCCTCTCTCGGGATCGAAGTGCTCCCACCACTAGACGTCTGTTCTTTCTGACCTTCTGGCAGAGGCACCTTTAATGGAGCTTCTGGCGTGGTGCGCGGTTCAGAGGTTGGTTTTATTCCAGGGAGAATCGGTTGATTTGCTCCCCCCTCTTTATCTGCACCTGAAGACTTCTCTTCATGGGGTTGCCTCGAACTCGTTGAAGAGCGCTTACTGGACATCTTCCGAGGGTCTTTTGAACTATGGTGAGATGATATATCCATGCTTTTAAACAGTGTCTCAAAACCATGATTGGATCAAATAATCTCATAAAATAAAGGATTTTAAGTGCTTTACTTCGATAAATGGGCTTATTTTCCTCGACCCCGAAACGGGCTTATCAACTGACCTTCTCTCAGATAGGGTGATTTCTAGAAGGTTTAAAGAGGAGTATAATGAAAAGAGCATTGTGTATTCAGCCAATGAAGGTACTACTTTCCCTCAAAAGGGATTTACCACATTCAAAAAGAGAGATTCCTCAAACCAGTTCTCCAGATGCAAATCGGAGCAATTCTGATATTGGAGCTCGTACGATTTAGGAACAGATTGAATCAAAACTACGTACAACTTTATTTGTCAGCGAACTTCCTACTTGATATTTCAATGAACATCACTCACATTCCTAGCGATTCCGCCGTCCAGAGACAATGCCATGAGTGAACAACCTAAAAAGTCTCAAGAATATGCTGTAACGGGAACCTCGGGGAAAACATGTTCCTCTAGAAGCTTCCGCGCCCTGCTCGGCGCCCAGTTTCTCGGAGCGTTCAATGACAATCTGTTTAAGACAATTGCCTCGATACTTGTCATCAATGAAATCGTTGGCAACGATAGCAGTGCTCTTTATGCCAGTCTTGCGGGAGCTCTCTTTTTTCTTCCCTACATCCTTTTCTCTGCTTTCGCAGGTTGGTGCTCAGATCGCTTCTCGAAATCAGACATGATTCGATGGACAAAAGAAATGGAGCTTGTCGTGATGTGCATCGGCTTGCTCGCCTTTATGGTCGATAGCACTGAGCTTCTTCTCAGTTGTGTATTCTTAATGGGTGCTCAAAGCGCCCTTTTCAGCCCCTCAAAACTGGGAATTCTGCCCGAAATACTCGATTTATCCGAACTCTCCAAAGCGAACGGATATCTTGAATTCATTGTGTTTACTGCCATTATTATTGGCACAGCTTCAGCTGGTTTTGTCTCAGATGGATCCTTCGGTAATCCAGGGCTTTTCTGCATCGGAATCGCCTGTATTGGAATAATACTGAGTCTCTTTATCAAACGAGTGCCTGCTCGAAGTGTGGACAACAAACGCAATCCCCTTCCAATTGACCCGATTCTTCCTAATATCCGCATTCTCAGAAAGATTGCTCATACGAACTCTCTTTGGATGTGTACCCTCGGAATCGCCTTTTTCTGGTCAGTAGGTGCACTCTTTCAATTGAATATCCTTTTCTTCTCGAAAGAAATTCTTCATTTTGATGATCGAGGAACAGCTCTTATCCTTGCCAGCATTGGACTAGGAATAGGAATCGGAAGCATTCTTGCGGGGACCATATCGAAGGGCGCTGCTGAACTTGGCCTTCTTCCAGTTGGCGCGGGAGGTATGGTTCTCTTCTCAGCACTGCTCGGTCTTTATGGTCAGTACCAAACAATAGCCTTTCCGGGGATTTTCTTTCTTGGCCTCAGCTCAGGATTTTTCATCATACCCCTGACGGCCTACCTACAAGCATTTAGTCCGATTGAAGAACGAGGAAGATATATGGCTGCCTCAAACTTTCTTTCAAACGTTGGCATGTTGTCCTCTACATTTCTCTTTCTTGTATTCCGCGACTACTTTGATATGAGCGCAAAGGATATTTTTTCAACTATAGGGATTGCAGCACTTGCGGTAACCATTGGCCTTACTCGTATCCTCCCTGGGACAACTGCCCGTGCTATTACCTGGATAAAAGAACAGCTGGTCAAAAAAAAGAGCGTGATCAAGGGGGACTAATCTTCGGCCGTTATAACGTGCCATAATGACGGGTCGGATCTGTCGTGTTCTCTTATCTCTCGATCCCAGATGTTACCCTCTTACTCTACAGAAGAGATTGAAGGCAACCGACACGTCTCAAAAGGCTTATCGGTTGGCTTCGGCTCTGGAGCTGGATCGGGTTTCGGGTATGGTACTGTAGCTGGTTGACCAGGCTTTGGCTTTGGAGTTGTATCTGGCTTTGGTCGTGTCTCTGGTGATGGGGTTTCTAGCGATGACATGTTACTTCTCCTTTTTTACCGGTATCTACTCTGACCTCTTTTTTACAACATCACTCTTTGGAGCAACAAGCACCAGTTGTGACTGCGTCTTCGCTCCCATCGCGAGAAACGCTTCTAAACCAGTTTCCTTCATTGCATCCTGATCAGAGCTGCGAAGATCAAAGCGTGAGAGCTTTGTCAGTAAGTCTAGTACAACTGCATCCACTGGCAAACGCGCACGCTCCCCTTGCTGCACCGAAGCAGATGAGAGAAAAAACGGCTCGGCAGTCCAAGCTGGGAGGTGCCTATTGAAAAAGGAGAGCTCTGGTAACGGCTTTGGATCTATTCCATGCTTCTCGAGTTGCTCATTATATCGCATCTTCGCATTCAAAAACTCCACTACATGAGGAAATCCAGTGCTAAAATGATGGCCATTACCATTTACATAGAGTTGTCCAGTTGACTCATCAGTGGACCAAGCTGTCTCACGGCGCGTATCAAATTCCCAATCTTTGATCGCATTCTTTAGTTTTAGGAGGTCTTGTGAGAGAGCAAAAACTCTTGGATGGTCATCCAGACCCTCTCGAAAGTTGGGAATCGAGAATATAGTGTCAAGAAGCTCATCACTGAATATTTTCGGATCCAGATTCAAGAGGTCTGATTCGGTCAGCCCATTGTCAAAACTCGCATGAGACCAGTAGGCCGTATGTTCAAGCCCATCTCGACCAAAAGTCGGAGAGGAGTTCCGAATAAGCAGCGTTCCATTGCTATTTGAAGCAAGCATGTAACCCTGCCGAAACTCTACCCATGTTCCCGGTTCGATATCAAGCTGCTGTAGATGAGGCAATTGCCAGGCATCTGAATCTGGGTGTAGAAGATATCCTCTGCCAAAGCCAGGATGTTGCTCGTATTCATAGTATAAGAAATTACTCCTATCTGAGATGCGGCTATCTATACGCTCAAAGCCAAACTTCTCAATAATGCTTGATTGCGGAATATGTATGACTTCTCCCCTCTCATTCATCTCGCGCTGCTGCTCAGTCTCATATCGAAGAAAACGGAAAGAGTGAGTAAGTAGTCCCACCTGCTTAACAGCATCGACTGCCGAAGGAGTAAATTCAACGAGACCTGCAAAGTAAACACGATGAGGTGATGTAATCGCTCTCGTAATTGCATTTACCAGTTCCGTATCCGGACCCTTAGACACATCGAGATTGAGATTATTAAGAAGAAGTGCTAACTCAGCCTCCGATTGATGCCATCCATGGAGCTCTGGAGATGTGTCCATTAAATCTTCAATAGCTGATATCATTGCCGTCATGGTAGTCGGCATGTCCTCATAGAGCATCTGTTTTGTATATTCGAGGAAATAAGGCCCGAGATGAACTCGATCTTCAATTGCCTGGTTTATACTTGTGGCTTCTTCAAATGCCTTTAG
>Ga0181587_10002574_pt1 | contig 15040 bp, 11 predicted proteins | sample 071ome_27_FD_132463 | JGI IMG/M metagenome (GOLD analysis project Ga0181587, IMG submission 132463) | Coastal salt marsh microbial communities from the Groves Creek Marsh, Skidaway Island, Georgia - 071409AT metaG (megahit assembly) | ecosystem: Environmental > Aquatic > Marine > Intertidal...
GATCTCGCCATGACCGTGGTGGCGAACGTGATCACCCTGACGCCGGGAACGGTGACCATCGAGGCCAAGGGCACACCGCCGGTGCTGTACGTGCATGTGCTCCACCTCGACGACATCGAGCGCGTCAAGGCCGAACTGCTGCACCTCGAGGAGTTGTCGGTGAGAGCGTTCGGCTCGCGCGCCGCGCGGGCGCAACTGGGAGGTGGCTCATGATCGTCGCGGCCTTTGCGCTGCTCGCCCTCGCCGGCATCTGCTTCATGGTTCGGCTCTTCATCGGGCCGTCGGTCGTCGACCGGGTGATCGCCGTCGATGGCCTGCTGATGGTGATCACCTGCGGGATCCTGGTGGAGGTGGCGAGCGACGATTCGGTCGCCGGTCTCGACACCGTGCTCGTGGTCGCCCTCGTCGCCTTTGTCGGCACCGGCGTGCTCGCCCGATACGTGGAGAGGAGGGGAGCATGATCGACACCGTCGCCGGCGTGCTGCTCGTGTTCGGTTCGGCGCTCATCCTCCTCGCCGGTGTCGGCGTGGTCCGCTTCCAGTCGGTGTTCGCGCGGATGCACTCGGCGGCCAAGGCACCGACGCTCGGCATCCTCGCCATCGCCGTCGGTGTGGCGCTGTCGGTGCGCTCGGTCGCCGCGCTGGTTACGGCGCTGCTCGTGGTGGTGTTGCAGTTGGTGACCGGCCCGGTCGGCACGCACCTGCTCGGTCGCTCCGCCTACCGCCGACTCCCGAACGACTTCGATGCCGGTGACGAACTGGCGTCTAATGAGGGCTCAGGGCTCGACCACTAGGGTCGACCCATGGTCCCCACCGCAGTCTTCGGCCGCACCGGACACCTCTCGTCGAGGGTCATCTTCGGGGGCGCTGCCCTCGGGGAGATGTCGCAGCGACGCGCCTACGACACCCTGGAGATCGCCCGAGCCGCCGGGGTCAACCACTACGACACCGCCCACTCCTACGGCCACGCTGAGGACGTCATGCAGCCCTGGCTCGCCGAGCACCGGGCGTCGATCTTCCTCGCCACCAAGACCGGTGAGCGAACCGGTGACGCGGCGCGGGCCGGTCTGGAGGACTCACTGCGACGTATGGGTGTCGACCGGGTCGAGTTGATCCAGTTGCACAACCTCGTCGAGGTCGATGAGTGGGAGACGGCCTTCCGGCCCGGCGGAGCCGTCGAGGCGCTGGCCGCAGCCCGAGACGAGGGGCTCGTCGACTGGATCGGGGTGACGGGACACGGGGTGCGCATCCCGTCGATGCATGTGCGCAGCCTCGCCGAGTTCGACTTCGACTCGGTCCTGTTCCCGTTCAATCACACGATGCTCGCCAATCCGGCATATCGCAGCGATGTCGAGGAACTGCTCGCGGTGTGCGCCGATCGGAACGTTGCGGTGCAGACCATCAAGTCGATCGCGAAGGGCCGCTGGTCGGTGGACTACGACGGCCCGAGGTTCTCCTGGTACGAGCCGTTGACCGATCACGGGGCGATCGGACGCGCGGTGCGCAACGTGTTGTCGCGCGAGCAGTTGTTCCTCAACTCGACGAGCGACGCCAACCTGTTGCCGGCCGTGCTCGAGACCGCGGCCGGTGATCTCACCGCGCCCTCGGTCGATCAACTGGATGCCGACGTCGCCGACTTCGACATGACGCCGTTGTTCGACGGCGCCGAACTCGAGTTGATGTGAGTCAGCGTCGGTAGTCGACCACGAGCGGGGCGTGATCGCTCCAGCGCTCCGCGTAACTCGGGGCCCGGTCGACCGACGACGACACGGCTCGCTCGGCCCACTCGGGGCTCGCCACCTGGTAGTCGATCCGCCAGCCGACGTCCTTGTCGAAGGCCTGCCCGCGGAACGACCACCAGGTGAACGGACCGTCGACGTCGCCGGCCAGGCTGCGGGCGACATCGACCCAGCCGAGCTCGTCGAACCACCGGTCGAACCAGGCGCGCTCGACCTCGAGGAAACCCGCCTTGTTGCGGTTCCCCTTCCAGTTCTTGATGTCGCGCTCGGTGTGTCCGACGTTGAAGTCCCCGGTCACCACGACGTGGTGGCCCTGGCGTCGCAGACGGGTCATCCGGTCGGTTACCGCGGCGAAGAAGCCGAGTTTCTCCTCCATCTTCTCGTCGCTGTCGGCGTCGCCGGTGTGGATGTAGGCCGACACGACCGTGAGCGGCGCGTCGACACCGTCGAGGTCGAAGGTGGCCTCCACCCACCGGCCCGAGCGGTTGTAGCGGGAGTGCTTGCCACCGATGTCGATTCGCTGAGCGGTGATCGGGAGATGCGACACCACCGCGACACCAGCGCGGCCCTTGGCCTCGCTCTCGGCGTGGACCCGATGCCAGTCGGCGCCGAACATGGTGTCAACGTGATCGACGAAGATGTCATCGGGCGCGCGCACCTCCTGCATGGTCACGATGTCGGCGGCCCGCTCCGCGATCCATGGCTCCATTCCGTTGCGTTTCGCCGCCCGGATGCCGTTGACGTTGACGGAGGCGATCGAGAGTTTCCGAGATGAGCCCATCCCTTGATCCTCTCAGACGCTCAACCGTGATCGGTTGCCGACGACGTGCGGGTGACCCGGACGACCGTGAGGAGCGAGAGCGCACCGATCCCGACGATCACTACTCCTTGCACCAAGTCGCCCAGGCCGCTGTCGAGCACCCAGCCGACGAGACCGATGAGCACAGTGATCGCGCCGGCGACAGCGATCTCCAGCCAGTGCTCGCTGGCGCCGAGAGCGAACGCGCCGAGACCGATGGCGACGAGCGGTAGTGCTGCGACAACCCCGTCGTGCGTGCCGAACCAGATCATCGACACGACCACAACGGTTCCAGCCGCCGCGACTCTCGCGAGCACTGCTCCAGGTTGACTGCGTCGCACCGAAGCGAGGCCAACGAGCCCCGATGCCACCACGAGGAACACAGGTGGGGTCGCGCGGTCGTCGAGATCCGCCACGGCCAGCCAGGCGGTCGTCGCGACGAGCGCGGCCGAGGAGGTGACGGCCCACCCCGCGATCTGGGTGTGAAGCCGTGAGAGCCCCCATGCCAACGCCACGGCCGCGATGATCGCGACCGACAACTCGATGGATTCGAGCAGGTGCTGATCGAGAAGGATCCCGACAGCGATCGCCAACTGGGTCACGCTCGCCACCTCGATCACCTCGATGAGGCGTTGGCGGGACATCGAGCCACTTGTGATTCGCCTCGTCGATATTGCTGACACGTAACCGGTCACCAACAGCGCGATCGCGATCGCCGAGGGGGAGGCCTCGGCCGCAGCGAGGAGTCGGATGAGACCGACTACCACGATGAGGCCCGCGAGATATCCGACGAGCTCGGGTGTCGAGAAGGCGAGACCCGGCGCGCGCACGATCGAATCAGCATCCTCGCGGTCGAGTCGGCCCTCGTCGACGAGGCGATCGAGGATCTCCCTACGGGCTGGTCGTGGCATGTTGGCTCCCTCAGCGGCCGGCCCGGCCGCCTCGGTTGCCATTCTCGCTTCTACCCGGTGACTCGGGGGCGTCTTCCGCTTCGGTGTCGGCGGCTATCGCGTCAACCTCCGCCTCGTCGGCGGCTACTCCGCGACCGTTGCCGTTGCCTTGGCCGTTGTTGCCGCTGCTGGAACTGTTCCCGTTCCCGTTGTTGCCGGACTGGCCGGGGGCGTTGCTTGATGGGTTGTTGGTGTCGTTGGAGCTGTTGCCGTTGCCTTGGCCGTTGTTGCCGCTGCTGGAACTGTTCCCGTTCCCGTTGTTGCCGGACTGGCCGGGGGCGTTGCTTGATGGGTTGTCGGTGTTGCCTTGACCGTTGCTGTTGTTGTCGTTCGACTGTCCGGGAGCTCTTCCCGACTGTCCCGGAGTGTTACCCGACTGCCCGGGCGTGGTGCCGGCCTGGCCCGGTGGTTCGGCACCCTGCGCAGGGGTGTTGCCCGACTGACCGGGAGTGTTTCCCGACTGCCCCGGGGTGGAGCCGGTCTGGCCCGGAGCCTCCTCGGAACGTCCCGGGGACTCGTCCGCGTCGAGGTCATCGTCGACCGACTCGTCGGGCACCGTGGTGGTGGGTGGAGCGATGGGTTCCTCGATCGGATCGTCAACAGGTTCGTCGATCGGCTCCTCCTCAGGATCGTCCGGCTCGACCACCGTGGTCGGTGTCGGCTCGGTCACCGGTGGCTCAGCTGGCGGCGTCTCCTCCACGGGCTCCTCGACCGGGTCGGGAACGATCTCCACTGACGACACCGGTCGCGGCACCTCGATGTTGACGACCTCCAGCACATCGGCGACCACGTTCTGGATCGGATCGGGGAGCGAACCGGTTGACACGAGGCCGACGCTCGCACCAGCGGCCGCAGCTCCTGCCCAGCCGAACACACCGATCGCGCCGACCGCGGCGCCAACCCGGCGCTTCCAGCGACCCTTGGCCAGCGTCGGATCAGCCGAGCTGGCGATCGCCAATGACCGCAGGCGGGCCACGAGATCCTGGTCGACCTCGAAGGCCGCCTCGGTGGCGCGCAGGTCGGCGAGCCGGAGGGCGAGACGGTGGTTTGGCGGCCAGATCACGATGCCACCCCCTCGCTGCTCGACTCCTCACGCAACTCCTCCGAGAGGAGATCCTTCAGCTTCGCGAACGCTCGCGACAGCGCGACGCGGGTGGCCACCTCGGACTTGCCGATCGCCTTCGCCGTCTCTCGGGTCGACAGTCCGACCACATACCGCAGCTCGAGCATGCGGTGCTGCTCCTCCGGAAGCCGTTCGAGCGCGGCGAGAAGATCTGGATCGCTGAAGGTCTCCTCGTTCGGTTCCTCGGCCTCGAGCAGATCGAGGGTGTTCTCGATCGACACCTCGCTGCGTCGGGTGTTGCGACGCAGGTCGTCGACGATCCGCGCATGAGCGATGGAGAACACGAAGGATCGAAGATCGCCCGCGCCGCCCTCGAACTCGCCGATGCGCCGAGCCACCGCTTCCAGGGTGGCGCCCATCACCTCGTCGGGATCGCGAGAACCCATTCGGTGCGCGTAGCCGACGATCTTCGGACCGACGTCACCGACGAAGCGCGACCACTCCGATGAGTCGCCGCGCTTCAGGGCGCGCACGGAGATTCGATCGCCCATCAGGCCGCGCTCCGTGAGACGGCGCACGAGCATGCGCTCCGGGTGGTCATCGCCTCCGAGTCTGTCGTGAGGTCGGCCCATCAGGCACTCGGTGATGCTCGCTGTCGTCATCACCGCTGTTATCGCCTGACATGGGGAGAGTGTTACGCCGCCCGATCGGGCGGCGTAACGGAACGGGTCGAACCGGACGGGGGTGGTGAGGCGTCAGGGGAGGTAGCCGCTCACATCCACCAGCACGTCGGCGCGCCCGTGCACGTAGACGCACACCGTTCCCGTGCTCGACAGCGGCGCGATCACCGCATTGGCGACCGTGTCGCCGGTGGAGAAGTTGAGGTTCGACGCCTCGTAACGGGTGCCGCACGGGTAGACGGTGATGTAGCCACCGGCGGCTGTCGTGTTGGTGACCGTCACGTTGAGGGATGCGACGGAGGCTCCGGTCGGCACGCCGGCTCGACCGGCGACCTGGACCTCGACGATGCTGTTCGCCACCAGACCCGAGCGACCCGCCGAACGGGTGTCCGCGAGGCGGGTCGGCGCTGTCGCACCGAAACCGGACCCATCGAGGAAGGCACCGTTCACGTCGATGAGCACATCGGCCGAGCCGTAGACGTAGACACAAACGGTTCCGGTCGACGAGAGCGGGGAGATGACCGCGTTCGCGACGGTCTGACCGTTCGTGAAGTTGAGGTTCGAGGCATCCGGCCGCGCACCGCACGGGTACACGGTGGCGTAACCGGACCCGGGTACCGAGGTGTTGGTGACCGTCAGGTTCATCGACACCGCTGACACTCCCGATGCGGGGATGCCGGCCACGCCGAGCAGGCCGACCTCGAGGACCCTGGCTCCTCCGATCGTGCCGGAGTTCCGGGTGTCGGCCACGCGTGTCGGGCTGGTGGGGATGAAGCCGGAGCCCTCGAGGATCGCGCCGCTCACATCGACCAGTACGTCGGCCTGACCGTTCGCCGCGAGACACACCGAGCCCGATGCCGAGACCGGGACGATCACCGCGTTGGCGACTGTTCTGCCGGCTGTGAAGTTGAGACTCGAGACGTCGGGCTGGGCACCGCAGGGGTAGACCGTCAGGAATCCGGAGCCTCCCGTGGCGCCCGTGTTGGTGACTGTGACGTTCATGGACACCGCTGAGACCCCGGCACTCGGGACCCCTGCCCGTCCGAGAACGGGTACCTCGAGGATCCGACCGTCGCCGACGCGTGCCGGGGCGACGCCTCCCTGGCCGGTACGGGTGTCGATGAGACGGTTGGGAGCGATGGCCTGCAGCGTGGACACCGGCGAGTCGTCGGAACCGCCGCCGCCACCGGAACCACCGCCGCCACCGGAACCGCCACCGCCACCACCGCCGCCGCCACCGCCGCCGCCGCCGCCACCACCACCACCGGAGCTGGGCGGGGCGGAGGGCACGGCGGTCGCGGGGGTCGAGGCCGTACCGGTCTTGCCGAGACCGGCGGAGGCCACGGAGAACGTGTAGGTCGTGCCGGCCGAGAGCCCCGTGATGGTGCAACTCGACTCGTAGTAGGCGGCGGTGCACGAACCGGACGGGGAGGCCGTGACGGTGAACGTGCCCACCGGGGGAGCGGTCGCGGCCGGCGAGGCTGAACTCGGGGTCACGGCGGTCCATGAGACGGTCACCGAGTTCACTCCCGCGGTGGCGGTCACACCTGTGACGGTGGTGGCCGGAGCGGCGGTCAGGTCGTAGATCGTCGTCGTGACGTTGAGGAAGCGGTCCGGGGAGCCAGTGCCCCGGTCGCTCACCACGCCGGTGCGACCGTCGGCCGTCAGGATCGCGGCCACATCGTGGGCGCTCGCGCTCGGATACTGGGTGCGGACCAGGGCCGCGGCTCCGGCTACGTGCGGGGCCGCCATCGAGGTGCCGCTCAGGGTGACGGTGTCCGATGTCCCCGTGATCGAGGCCGCCTCGATCGACGAACCCGGCGCGAAGATGTCGACGCACGATCCGGTGTTCGAGAAGTACGACCGTTGATCATCCGACGCCGTCGCCCCGACCGTGATGGCTGTGGCTTCCCGCGCAGGGCTGTAGGAGCAGGCGTCGTCGTCGGAGTTGCCGGCAGCGGCGACCACGACGATTCCGGCGTCGACGAGGTTCTCCACGGCGGCGTCGAGGGCATCGGAGGCGCCTCCGCCGAGGCTCATGTTGACGACACCCTTCTTGCCAGTGAGGTCGTAGTCGGCGACCCATTCCAGACCGGCGACCACGCCGGAGGTGGAACCCGATCCCCAGCAGTCGAGGACCCGCACCGGCACGATCGTGGCGGAGGTCGCGATGCCGTAGTTGGTGCCGGCGGCGGTGGAGGCAACGTGGGTGCCGTGACCGTCGCAGTCGGACGCGTCGTTGTCGCTGTCGACGATGTCGCGACCGGTCACCAAACGCGCGCCGAAGTCATCGTGGGTGCTGACTCCGGTGTCGACCACGAAGATCACCGCACCCGATCCACGGTCGGCGTCACCGTTGGTGACCGAGGAGTCACCCCGGGTGGAGAGCACCCCATTGAGGGAGTTCGTCGCCTGGTCGACGCGGTCCTGCCCCCAGGAGTTGATCCAACTGCGGTCGGATCCGGGGTGGGATGCGGCGACCGCTGATGACGCCGATGACGCCTCCGAGGTTCCCGAGGAGTTGGTCGCTGTCACGGAGAACGTGTACGACGCGTCCGGGGTGAGGCCGGTGACCGTGCACAGTGTCGGTCCCGTCGTCCAGGTGCAGGTCCGGCTGTCCGGGGAGGACGTCACCGTGTAGGCGGTGACCACGGGGTAGGCGTCGCTCGCGGCCCACCGCACCTGTACGGCGCCGTCGGCGACGGCGAGCGCCTCGACTCCGGAGGGTGCAGTGGGCGCGCCGGTGGTCGCGAACTCCCAGTTGAGGGTGACGTCCCCGCCGGTCGAGCCGTACTGGTTCACCCGGAGGTGGTACTCGGTGCCGGAGGTGACGTCGAGGGTGAGAGTGCTCTGGTAGTAGTTCCCGGTCTGACGGGAGTCGTCGTTGTAGCTCAGTCGGTTGAGCGAGGGGAGTGACGACCCGGTGTAGGCGGCGAGCACGGTGTCGAAGGACGAGCCGAAGGTGTCCACGTTGAGTCGGCCCGATGCCGACGCGGTCCAGGAGAACCACAGGGTCGCGGAACCCCAGCCGACATCGATCGGCGGTTCGCCGGTCTCCAACGTCGCCCCCGTGTTCGAGTCGGTGACCGTGCCGGACGATCCGGTCAGGGCGGTCGATGCGACGAAGTAGTCGTTGTTGGAGCCGACCGAGACGGTCACCGCGTTGGTCGCCGAGGACGGATCGGAGGCACCGGCCGAGTTGGAGGCGATGACGGTGAACGTGAAGGTGCCCGGGGTGAGGGAGGTGATGTCGCACTCGAGCGGGCCGGACGTCCAGGTGCAGGTGAAGGCGTCGTCCTCGACGGCGGTGGCGACGTACCGCGTGATCGTCGCACCGCCGTCGTCGGCTGGCGCCGACCAGGAGATCGTCGCGGTGGTTCCGTCGAGGGCAGCGGCAGCCCCCGTGGGTGCCCCAGGGGCTGTCGGGTTGGAGCCACCCCCACCGTCGAGTGGGTTGAGGTAGAGGAGGGCGTCCGGGGAGTTGGGGCCGCGGTCGGTGATCAGGCCGGTGGAGAACGATGCCAGGACCGCTGACTTGACGGCGGCGGCGGTCTGGTTGAGGTCGGTCCCCCAGAGCGCGGCGGCGGCACCGGCCACGTGGGGCGAGGCCATGGAGGTGCCGCTGATGGTGTTGGTGCCACCGGTGTGCCAGGCGGAGGTGATCGACGAACCGGGAGCGAAGATGTCGACGCACGAGCCGTAGTTGGAGAACGACGAGCGGGCGTCGGTGCTCGTGGTGGATCCGACGGTGATCGAGGTCGACTCGCGAGCCGGGCTGTAGTAGCAGGCGTTGTTGTTCGAGTTTCCGGCGGCGACCGCGGTGACGATCCCATCCGAGACCAGGCCCTGCACCGCGGTGTCGAGAGCCCAGGAGGCGCCGCCACCGAGGGAGAGGTTGGCGACGGCCGGGTCACCGGAGGTGTGCTGGGTGAGCACCCAGTCGATGGCGGCCACGATCGTGCTGGTCGAGGTGCTGCCGGTGCAGCCGAACACCCGCACCGGCACGAGGGTGGTCCCGTCGGCGACCCCGTAGGTCGAGCCGCCGACGGTTCCGGCCACGTGGGTGCCGTGTCCGTTGCAGTCGGAGGCATCACTGGCGTCCTGATCCGACGTGTAGAAGTTGCGGCCTGAGGCGAGGCGAGCTCCGAACTCGCTGTGAGCGGAGATACCGGTGTCGATGATGTAGGCGGTGACGCCGGTCCCGTCACTGCGGTCGGTGTAGGAGCTGTCGAGCGGGAGGTTGACCTGGTCGATCCGATCGAGCCCCCAGGTCGCGCCGGTCTGCGTGGCGGACGGGAGTACCGAGTCGGTCCTCCCATCGAGGGTGATGACACGGTCGGGCTCGATGTCCACGACACTCGGATGGGCTTTGAGTTCCGACACCTGGGCATCGGTGAGGTCGAGTACCCAGCCGTCGAAGACCTGTTCGAGGGTCGACACGATCTCATTCGCGACGGTCGCGGCGATCGCGATCCGCTGGGCATCGCTCGTCGACTCGCTCAACCTGACGATGTAGCGGCCGGGCACCACATCGCCGGCCACGGAGGGCATGCTCCGGTCGGTCGGTCGGTCGAGGAGTCCGACACCTCGGTTCACGTCGATGGCGGCCACCCATGGGTGCGCTCCGAGATCGGTGGCCTGGTCACCGGAGAGGGTGACGAGAGCCGACCCGATCGAGTCGTGACGGGCTCCGACGAGTCCGCCGGCGTTCACGATGGCGGCCAGGGCGAGGGCGAAGTGATCGGGGTCGGCGTCGTCGATGACGAGCACATACCGGTCGACGCCCGAGTCGATCGTGGAGGCGAGCGAGGGGAGCGAGGGTGGTGGCACCTCGATCGGGGTCTCGGCCCCGTCGTTCGGGTTTCCGTCGATGTCGAGGACGTTGCCGTCGGTGTCGAGCAGACGGAAGTCGAAGTCCTCCTGCGCGTCAGCAGCCGAGGGCAGGATGACCGTCGCCGCGACGAGGCCGGTGACCAGGCTCGTCGCAACGCGACGTCGACGTGGGCGGGTCGGATGCTCGCGGTTCACGGGGCGGTGCAGGCTCCGCCACCGTGCTGTCGGTTGGTCTGAAATGTCATCGAACGGTGACCCTGCCACGTCGGTCTCCCTGCATGCCTCTGAATTTCACAGTCATCAGAGGTGATCGACTCGGTCCTCAGAAGTGTTACACGCATTTCATCCTGTTGGTCCACCGATGACCATCCAAACGCCGCGGGCGTGATCAGATGTGATGTTGTGGAGCGACCTACCGAACCGGCGGGGATCTCCGAGGTGCGCCGGTGGGCAACGGTGGCGGCCGCCTTCGTGTCGACCTTCACGGTGTTCGGCGTGGCCTACTCCTTCGGGGCGTTCTTCGATTCGATGGCCGACGAGTTCGGCACCGGTCGGGGCCTGACGGCTCTCATGTTCTCGGTGGCGACCGCCCTCTATTTCGGGGGAGGTGTCGTCTCGGGTCGATTCGCTGACCGTTACGGGCCGCGACCGGTGATGGTCGTCGGCACCGTCAGCCTCGGCCTCGGGCTCCTCGCCACCTCGGCGGTCGGATCGATCTGGCTCGGCTACATCACCTATGGGCTCGGTGTCGGCACCGCGGTCGCCTGTGGCTACGTGCCGATGGTGGCCATGGTCGGGGGATGGTTCGAACGACGGCGTACCACCGCCCTCGGTATCGCGGTCGCCGGTATCGGCGCCGGCACGCTGGTGTGCGCGCCGCTCGCCGCCCACCTCATCGAGGCCCACGGGTGGCGTCGGGCGTACGTCATCTTCGCGATCGGTGGCGTCGCGTCGATGGCTCTCGCCACCCTCGGAGTGCGCCGAGCACCGTCGCGGGGTGCCGGAGGCCGCGTCGATCTGAGAGCGGTGGCCCGCCAGCGTCCCTTCGTCGTCCTGTACCTCGGCTCGCTCGCCCTCTCGCTCGCGCTCTTCGTGCCGTTCGTGTTCATCAAGTCGTACGCGACCGAGCGGGGGGTCGAGGCGGGACGGGCCGCGTTGCTCGTCGGTTTGATCGGGGCCTCCTCGATCATCGGTCGACTCGGTCTCGGCGCGCTCGGCGCGAGGCTCGGCGCCATCAGACTGCTCCAGGGGAGTTTCGTCACCATGGCCGGCAGCTATCTGATCTGGATGGCCTCGGACGGCCGATACGGGCTGCTGGTGCTCTACACCGTGGTCATGGGCATCGGCTACGGCGGGTTCATCGCGCTCTCGCCGGCCGTGGTCGCCGAACTCTTCGGCACCGACGGCATGGCGACCATCCTCGGAGCCACCTACACGGCGGCGGGGATCGGCGGGCTGGTCGGACCTCCGACGGCCGGGGCGATCATCGACCGATGGGGATTCGGCATCGGTATCGGCTTCGCCCTGGTCATGACGCTCGTCGCCGCGGTGACGCTCCTCGCCCTGCCGCGCGGCCGCTGACGATCAGCGACGACTCAGAGCCGACCGGCGGCCCGGGCGGCGTCGACGGCGGCGTTCAACTGCCCCTCGACGATGTCGAGCCCGGCCGACCAGAACCCCGGGTCGGTGAGATCGCATCCGACGATGGCGGTGAGCGCCTCGGGCGACATCGACCCTCCGGCGCGCAGCATGTCGAGGTAGGCCGGCACGAACGAGTCGCCCTGCTCCCGGTAGCGGGCGTAGACCGACAACGCCAGCAACTGCCCGTACGCGTAGGCGTACACGTAGCCGGGGGTGGCGATGAAATGCGGCACATAACTCCACCAGGTGCGATATCCCTCGGTCACCTCGACCGCCTCGCCGAGCATCGCCGTCTGGCTCTCGGCCCAGTAGTCGCCGAAGGTCTCGACGGACAGTTCTCCGACCTCACGGCGGTGCGAGTGGCAGGAGTGCTCGAACCGGTTCATCGCCACCTGTCGGAACACCGTCGCGATGGAGTCCTCCAATGTGGCGGCGAGCAGCGAGAAGCGCTCCTCGGGATCGTCGAGCGACTCGAGGAGGCGGTTGTTGGTCACCGTCTCGCCGAACACCGAGGCCGTCTCGGCGAGAGTGAGCGGTGTCGACTGGTGGAAGATGCCCTGCTCGCGGGCGAGGTAGCCGTGCACCCCGTGGCCGAGTTCGTGAGCGAGGGTAGCGACGTCGCGCGCGGTGCTCGTCCAGTTGAGGAGCACATAGGGATGGTGCTCGGGCACGCCGTAGGCGCAGAAGGCGCCGCCGCGCTTGCCCGGACGCACCGGCGCGTCGATCCAGCGCTCGTCGATGAAGCGCCCGACGATGCCGGCCAACTCATCGGAGAACGATGCGTAGGCGTCGCGCACGATGCTCGTGCCCTCCGCCCAGCCGATCTCGGCTGACCCGCCGGCGGTCACCGAGGCCATCCGATCGAAGTCGCGCAGCCGGTCGACACCGAGGATCTCGGCCTTCAGCGCGTACCAGCGCTGCGGGATGTCGTAGCGGGAGACCACGGCGTCGACGAGCGCCTGCACGCTCGCGTCACTCGCCTCATTGGCCATGTTCCGGCTGGTGATCCACGACGGGTAGTCGCGCAGGCGGTCGTCGATCGACTTGTCGAGCAGCAGCGTGTTGTAGATGAACGCCCGGGTGCGCAGACCCGGGGCGAGGGCTGTGGTCACGGCCGCCGCCGACGACCCACGGACCTCCGGTTCGGAGTGCTGCAGTTGGGCGAGCGCGGTCATGAGGCCGACGGTCCCACCCATCGCCTCGGGAAGGTCGACCTCGATGGCGGAGGTCTGCTCCTCGAAGAGTCGCACCCAGGCAGCCGGCCCCGAGAGCGAGGTCTCCGACAGCACCGTCTCCTCCGGCTCGCTCAACTGGTGCGGTCGGTACCGACGGAGGTTCTCGAGGTGGTGCCGGCAGAACGCCAGGCGCTCGTCGTCGAGCACCGCCGCGGCGTGGGCGTCGTCGGTGTCGGCCCACTCCAGATCGATGAAGAGCAACGAAGTACTGATCGCGGTGCTCCGCTCGTTCACGGTCTGCATTGCCGCCGCGACCGCCGGGTCGCTGGTGTCCTCGGAGAATCGCAGGGAGGTGAAGTGTCCGGCCCGACTGACGAGCGAGGACAGCTCCGCCAGTGTCGTCATCAATTCGACCAGCCCGTCGGAGTCGAGCGACGCGACCCTTCCGCGGTGGGCGCGCAGGTCAGCAGCGAGACGATCGGCCCGATCGAGGAGCTCGAGTGGCCCGTCGGCGCCATCGAGCAGCGGGTCGAGATCCCAGGCGACGTCGGAGGCGAGGAGATCGGTGTCGGAGGAGCCCATGCCGACAGGATGTCAGCCATGGGGCCGAGCCGTCTCGGTGGGCGGGTCGCTCGTTAGGGTCGATCCGTGACCCCCTTGGCCTCGACCGATGTGGCGACCCGTCCGCATCCGGGGCGCAATGAGACCCTCGCGATGCTCTCCGCGGTGATGGCGCTCATGGCGATGGCCATCGATCTGATGCTCTCGGCCTTCGACGAGATGCGCCTCAGTTTCGGGCTCGATCCGAACTCCAACGAGGTGGCGGGCGTGGTCACCGTCTTCTTCATGGGCCTCGCTGTCGCGCAGCTGTTCTTCGGGCCGATCACGGACCGGTTCGGACGAAAGTCGGTGCTCTACGCGAGCGTCGCCGTCTACGTGCTCGGCGCGGTCGGCTCGGCGCTCGCCCCGACCCTGCCGCTGTTGCTGGTGGCCCGTTTCGTCTGGGGAGTCGGTGCGGCCGGAGCGAGGGTGGTGGCCACCGCCGTCGCCCGCGACCTCTTCGAAGGGGTCGAGATGGCCCGAGCCATGTCGCAGATCATGGCCGTGTTCGTGCTGGTGCCGGTGATCGCGCCGACGGTCGGGGCCGGGATCGTCGCGATCCTGCCCTGGCGCGCCGTGTTCTGGGCCTGCGCCATCTGGGCGGTCGCCATAGCGGCATGGACGCGTCGACTGCCGGAGAGCCTGCCGCCCGAGCGACGCCGGCGGCTCGACCGCTCCGACATCGCCTCGGCCTACGCCGAGTTCGCGCGCACCCGACCCACGTTGTGGTTCTCGATCTCCTCGGTGTTCCTGCAGAGCGTGTTCACCATGTATCTCGCCTCGGCCGAGTTGATCGTGAGCGAGATCTTCGGGCGACGCAGCGCCTTCCCGGTGGTGTTCGGGGTGATCGCCATCGGCTTCGGTATCGCGGCGCTCGTCAACGGACGTCTCGTCGGCCGCTTCGGAGTGCGACCGGTCATGAACACCATGCTCGTCAGCCTGATCATCGGCGCGGTTCTGCTGGTGGCGGTGACCCTCGCGGGTGATGGGACCCCGTCGTTCTGGGTGTTCATGCCGCTCCTGGCTGTGCTACTCGCCCAGTTCATGTTCCTGATGCCCAACATGAACGCCGAGGCGCTCGAACCGGTACCGCACATCGCCGGCACCGCCTCGTCGCTGTCCGGTGGCCTCCGGATGGCGGGCGGGGCGGTGCTCGGTGGGGTCGTCGCCGCGCGAATCGACACCTCGCTGACGCCGTTCGCGCTCGCCTTCCTGGTGTTCATCCTGTTGGCTGCCGCGTCGATGTCGGTCGCGACGCGTCGGGTCGACACACCGTCCTGACGGTCGCCTCCTCCCTCGGGTACCGACCGTGTTTCGTTATGGCACGAATTCGGTAGCCTGCGGCCCACGTGCACCGCAGGGGAGGGCAGTGCAACGGTTCCAATCGTTCTCCCGGTTCCACCCAAGGAGGAACACCGTGATCAAGACCCGTAGAAGTGGTCGTCTGATCGCCGCCGCCGCCGCGATGTCTCTCGTCATCGCAGCTTGCGGAGGCGACGACGACAGCGCATCCGATGAGCCCGCAGCGGCCGAGGCTCCGGCCGACGAGCCGGCCGAGGCC
>Ga0181587_10002593_pt1 | contig 14989 bp, 10 predicted proteins | sample 071ome_27_FD_132463 | JGI IMG/M metagenome (GOLD analysis project Ga0181587, IMG submission 132463) | Coastal salt marsh microbial communities from the Groves Creek Marsh, Skidaway Island, Georgia - 071409AT metaG (megahit assembly) | ecosystem: Environmental > Aquatic > Marine > Intertidal...
TAACGGCTACGCCATAGACCTCGACTGGTTCGCGCCTTTCCAGGAATTCCGCTTCCCCCATTACGGCCGCTTCCACATCGCCGGCCTGCAACTGGACATCCATGGCGCCATCGAACCCTGGCACGTGCTGGGCGAGGAAATGAGCGGTGGCGGCACGGCCCGCTACGTGGACTCGTCGGTGGAAAGATTGCAGGTGCAGGTACAGGGAATGACCGGCAACCGCTTGGCCATATGCTGCAACGGGCGCAAGCTGCCGCTACAGGCCACAGGGCAGGAAGGTGAATATGTCGCCGGGATCCGCTACAAGGCCTGGGACCCCTACTCTGCGCTGCACCCGACCATCAAGGTGCACACGCCACTGGTCATCGACGTGGTGGACACGGTCAACAACCGTTCGATGGGCGGCTGCCAGTATCATGTCTCACACCCGGGCGGGCGCAATTACGACACCTGCCCCGTGAATGCCAACGAGGCCGAGGCGCGGCGCGTTGCGCGATTCAACAGCTTCGGCCACACGCAGGAAGAAATGGATATACGGGAAGAAGAACCGCATCCCGAGAGACCTTATACCCTGGACCTGCGTTTCCTGGATGTTTAACTAAAACGCCGGATGCGGTCATTGTCGGCAAACAGCCCTGCGGGCTTATGCCGACCTGCGACCTTGTCCGGCCTACCTTAGAAAGCCTGAAGATTTAACGGCGACAGCAGGGCGAGCGCACGCTGCTCGCCCCAACAAAGCCCCGCGCTGGCAGCGTCGCGAGCGACGACAAATCGAGGCAAAAATTTTTTTGGAAGCCGGGCGCATACAGGCAGTATGTAACCGGTTCCGAAAAAATTTTTAACGAAGAGTTGGCGAGCGTAGCAACTGCTACGTAAGTGAATTACCTGAAGTCAGTGGTAATTACTGGTCTATCCCTAACATCCTGTCCGGATCGAGGTTGTTCTCCTGACACAGGTAGTCAAACGGCTCGACGCCGTCGCCCCAGGTCATGTACCAGCCGCCAGTCCAGGGTTTGGTGTAGGCACCGGGATCGTCGATCGTGATCTCGTACTTCAACCTGCCCCAATCCGGACGTGAGAATTTCTCGATTGTGGTCAGCTGCTCGGTATGCGGATATCCGCCGCGACTGATCCAGAAACCGGTATTGAAGCCCTTGGTGGTGACGACCAGGGTGTCATCCTCCCAGCGGCCGATGGAATAACCGTACCAGCCCGGCTCGATGTTTTCCGGGAATTCACGGCCATCCACCCAGATGCGGCGCCAGGAATGGGGAGCACCGACGTTGATCAGGATCATTTCCGAGCCCAGGTCGAGAAATTCCATGCCGTACGGGGTGTGGAACATGCGTGCACCGCCGGACGGTTTGCAGCGGGTGTGCGGGTCGTAGGCGCCGCCCTTGGCGATGCGCTCGGCATGCAGTTCCGCCGCCCATGGCTGGAACGGCACTTCGTCGTACATCAGCGATTCCGGGATATTGAAGGCGCTACGCTGTGGGCCACGGTTGGCCAGGCTGCCGAGCAGCCCCTGCCAGTTGCCTATCCGTGCAGTCGTACCGGCAAAGCTCGGGTGGCCGAACTCGTTGCGCGGCACGGGCATCGGGTCGATCTCTGGTTCGGGGAATTGGGCAAGCCCAGCCTCTAGCCACAAGCTGCTAGCCACTAGAAGTGAAGCCTTGATGCATGCCTTGAATTTCGTGATTCTTGGTTTCATTGGATATTTCCGATTCGATTCCCGGTATTTGATATTGGCTGTGGCTGGCAGCTAGCGGCTTAATTGTTGTCCCGTCCAGTGAGGGTCTGCGACTCGCTCGACGCCGCGCCGAGCACCTTGCCGGTGGCGACCATCTTTACGGAACGGGCATTGGCAGTCGTGCTGCCGTCACGGGCACGGGTGGCTTCGACCAGCATCTCGTCGCCGATCTGCATGTCGTTGCGCTTCCAGCCGGCGTTTTGCAGCATGTGGGGCGGGCCCATTTCGATAGCCCAGTTTTCCCATTCGCCGGTATCCTTGTTTTCCACGTCAACGTAAAAATACACATGCGGGTTGTACCACTCCACCTTGGTGACATAGCCTTGCAGCGTCACCGGTTTGTTTGAATCGTACTGTGCCGCGAAAGAATGGTGCGCGCTGGCGTGCACAGCCACAAGCCACAAGCCGCAAGCCGCAAGAAATGCCATCAAGTTAGTCGCTTTTTTCATAACCTTTCTCCTCTCAAGAGTTTCAGGTAAAAATCAATTTTTAACTGTCGTTTGAGCCGCTTGTAGCTAGCGGCTAGTGCTATTCCGCCCCGGTGTATTGATCGATCGCTTCGATTTCTTCGCAGAACGTTTCCTTGATCTCGCCACCCTCGATCCAGTCCATGGTCCACGATGCTGTCCATGGGCGTGTGTAAGTCCGTGGATCGGTGATTTCCACCGAGTATTCCAGGGTATCGTAGTCCGGCCGGCTGAAGCGCTCCACCAGGGACAGCGCCGGCGTGTGCGGCAGTCCGCCGTTTGAGAACCAGAAACGATCGTTGAAACCGCTGGACTGTACGACCAGGGTATCGCCGTCCCAGTGCCCGGCCGAGTGTCCGTAATAGGTGCCGACCACTTCATCCGGATTCGGTGCTTCCCTGCCGTCCATGTGAATCAGGCGCCAGCCGCGATTGCCGCCGCCGAACAGGATATAGATGCGATCGTAGTTGCGATCCTGGATGATGCGGAAACCGCCGGTGTAGTGCAGGTGCCTGGGACCAGCCGGTGAAATACAGGCGTTAACGGGATCGTCGGCGAAATCATTGGCCTGGCGGTACTTGTACAGGGCCAGCGCCCAGGGCATGAACGGCGCCACCCTGTCGGCGTCCCCGATATTGGCCAGCTTGCCGCGTTCGTCCATGGCGACATCCACACCGTTTTCCACCAGGGAGTGCTTGCTGGGGTTGTTCCAGAAGCCCAGTTCGCCGGGCACGCGATCGAAGCGTACGGTGCCGTCCGGATAGCGCGGCGTTTCCCGCGCCATCTCCTGGGGCGGCATCGCGGATGATGATTGCGCCGCATCGGCTGGCTGGTCGCCGGAATCACTGCAGGCTGACAGGATCGAAGCCATGGCGAGTATCGCTATGTAATGCATTTTCAAGTTCATACTTCTTGTCTCTCCGGGTTCATTCACGGGTCAGCGTCAGTGCGTTGTCGACACCCGCGATGGTCCATGTGCCCGAGATAGTCCTGTTGTAGGAGCCGATATTTTCCAGCACACCTTCGAATACGATCGGTTCGCCGGCTTTGGAAGTGGAGGTGAAGCGCACGGTCCAGGTGTCGGGATCGAGACTGGCCTGTTCGAAGAAGGTCATGTTGCGACCGGGATTGATGCGGCCGCTGATGGCTTCTCCGTCCCAGTTCATGACGACGACGGCCATGGTCATTTCACCACCGGGCTGGCCCCATTCGCCGCGCCAGGTGCCGTCCAGCGGATAACCTTCCTGGGCCGAAGCGGCCAGGGACAACAGGATGAGCAGCACAGCGCTGCAGGACATGAATTTCATTGCAGAGACTTCCCCTCGTGACACCGGCATCGTCTGTCGCGATGCCTGGCGGATTCGGTGAAAATATAGCCTACTTTACGCAAAAAAAAACCTGTCCCCCGAGGCACAATCACCCGCTATCCACACTTGCGCCCAATATTCCCCATTATTTGCACAATAACCTGGCCAAAACGCCCAAGTACTTGACAAACAACAATAAAAGTCTATCCTTCACGGCCATGAACAGCAGGGCAATCTATTCTTTCTTTATTTACATTATTCGACGCTGACCGGGCGGATGAAGAGTAGAGCTTTGAGTAAAGTTTGAAAAACCCGCCACCAGGCGGGTTTTTTATTTCCGGTGCTGTTTATTAACGGCATGATCTTTCCGGTACGGCATGATCTTTTCAGTGTGTAGCAACAACGACAAGGCAATCGCGTGACAGAACAGAACGAACAATCCAGCGAGGGCTTTTCCTTCGTCCAGGCAGAGCATGACGTACTGGCATACTGGGAAAAGGACAAGGTTTTCGAGCAATCCCTGGAAGCCAGCGCCAGCAAGCCGCCCTACATCTTTTATGACGGCCCGCCGTTCGCCACCGGCCTGCCCCACCACGGCCACCTGGTGGGCTCCACACTGAAGGACATCATTCCCCGCTACTACACCATGAAGGGCTACTACGTGCAGCGCCGCTTCGGCTGGGACTGCCACGGCCTGCCTATCGAGCACGAAATCGACAAGGCGCTCGGCATGTCCGCCATCGAGGCCGTCGAGAAGATGGGCGTGAAGGGGTACAACGACGAATGCCGGAAGATCGTCCAGCGTTACACTGCCGAGTGGCGCAAAACCATCACCCGCATCGGCCGCTGGGTGGACTTCGACAACGACTACAAGACCATGGATCCCTCCTTCATGGAATCCGTCTGGTGGGTCATGAAGCAACTGTGGGACAAGGATCTCGTTTACCGCGGCGTAAAGGTCGTGCCCTTCTCGACCGCCCTCGGCACGGTGCTGTCCAACTTCGAGGCCGGCTCCAATTACCAGGACGTGCAGGACCCCGCCATCACGGTCCTGTTCAGGCTGAATGACGAAGACGCCTACATGAGCGCCTGGACCACCACGCCCTGGACGCTGCCCTCCAACCTCGCCCTGTGTGTGAACCTCGACATCACTTATGTGAAAGTGCGCGACACCGACCTGGACAAGGTCATCTACCTGGCAAAGGACCGCCTCGCGGCCGTTGGCAAGGGCAAGCATCTGGAAGTGATCAGCGAACATCCCGGTAGCGAACTGGTGGGCAAGACCTACGAGCCGCTGTTCCCCTACTTCGCCGACCTGAAAGCGGAAGGCGCCTTCCAGGTGGTCGCCGACGACTACGTCAGTACCGAAGCAGGTACCGGCATCGTGCACCAGGCACCCGCCTTCGGCGAGGACGACTTCCGCGTCATGAAGACCAACGGCATCACCGCGCTGGTGTGCCCGGTGGACCTGGAAGGCAAGTTCACCACTGAAGTCGTCGACTTTGCCGGCGTGTACGTCAAGGACGCCGACAAGGACATCATTCGCCGCCTGAAGGATGAGGGCAAACTCTATATCCAGGAGGTGTACCAGCACAGCTACCCCTTCTGTCCGCGTTCCGACACGCCCATCATCTACCGTACCATCCCGTCCTGGTACGTGAAGGTGGAGCAGATCAAGGCGCGCATCAGCGCCGCCAACCGGCAGATCAACTGGGTGCCCGACCACATTCGCGACGGCCGCATGGGCAACTGGCTGGAGAACGCCATCGACTGGTGTATTTCCCGCAACCGCTACTGGGGCACCCCGCTGCCGATCTGGATCAACGACACCACCGACGCCATGGTGTGCATCGGCTCCATCGACGAGCTGGAAAAATACACCGGCGTACGCGTCACCGACCTGCACCGTGAGTATGTCGACGAACTGACCTTCACTATCGATGGCGAGGAAGGCACTTACAGACGCATCAGCGAAGTGCTGGACTGCTGGTTCGAATCCGGCTCCATGCCCTATGCCCAGTTGCACTACCCGTTTGAAAACCGGGAACTGTTCGAAGCCGGTTTCCCGGCGGAATACATTGCCGAGGGCCTGGACCAGACCCGCGGCTGGTTTTACACCCTCCTGGTACTCAGCACCGCGCTGTTCGACAAGCCGGCGTTCCGCAATGTCATCGTCAACGGCATCGTCATGGCCGAGGACGGCAAGAAGATGTCCAAGCGCCTGCAGAACTACACGCCGCCCGACGTCCTGATGGAAGAATACGGCGCCGACGCCCTGCGCCTGTACCTGATCAACTCCGGCCTGGTGAAGGCCGAGGAGCAACGCTTTACCGATGCCGGCGTGAAGGACATGGTGCGCCGCGCCCTGCTGCCCTGGTACAACTCCTTCAAGTTCTTCCAGACCTATGCCGCCATTGATGCCTGGAAAGCCGATACTCAGGTGGCGGGTTCAGACAACATTACCGACCAGTGGATTCTGTCGCGCCTGCAGTCACTGAAAGCCAACGTGGCCCGCGAGATGGCGGAGTACAAACTCTACAACGTGGTCCCCGCACTGTTCGAATTCATCGAGGACCTGACCAACTGGTATATCCGCCTCAACCGCTCACGCTTCTGGGTGGAAGAGATGACCGACGACAAGGCGGCCGCCTACCAGACCCTGTACACCACCATCAGCGAGCTGACGGTGTGCATGGCGCCTTTCGCGCCCTTCCTGGCCGAGCATATCTACCGTGAGCTGGCCGTGTTTGCCGGCAATGCGGCCGATCGTCCCGCTTCGGTCCACTTGTGTGCTTATCCTGAAGCCGAAGACGGCTTGATCCAGCCGGTGCTGGAACAGGCAGTAACCCGCATGCAGAACATCATCCTGCTCGGGCGCCAGAAGCGTGAACAGGTGAAGATCAAGACCAAGATCCCGCTGAGCCGGCTCACCATCATCCACGAAAGCCAGGACATGCTCGACGAAATCGCCCGTCTCGCCGATTACATCGGCGGCGAACTGAACGTGAAGACGATCGAGTACTCCACGGATGAAGGCCGCTACATCAATCTCTTCGCCAAGCCGAATCTCCCCGTGCTGGGCAAGCGCCTGGGCAGGGAACTGAACAAGTATCGCCAGCTCATCCAGGGCCTGGATGCAAAATCGCTTAACCAGCTGCAGGATGACGGCAGCATCTCGCTCGACGGTGAACGCTTCAGCACCGATGACATTCTGGTGTTCCGCGAAGCGAAGGAAGGCACGCAAGCTGTATCCAACCGCTTCATTTCCATCGATCTCGCCTGTGAACTGACCGATGATCTCGTTGATGAGGGCCTGGCCCGCGAGGTGGTGAACCGCATTCAGAAAACCCGCAAGGATATCGGCCTGAATGTCACCGACCGGATCAGTGTCGACTACAGCGCCGATGCAGCGCTGGCGCAAGCCATCGAGAAACACAAGGACTACATCGCCGGGGAAACGCTGTGCACGGAATTTGTGGCCGGGAATGCCGGTGATCACCACTTCGATGTGGATGGAAACGAACTGACACTGGATATCAAAAAGGTAACGTAGACTGGCTGCACGGGCGTCTTGCGATCGCCATGCCGGATGACGGGCTGCGCCCTCTTCCGGCCTGCACTCTGCCGGCAATACAATTGCTTCAACAGGAATTCAACCATGACCCTGCAACATACAGACGATCTCAGAATCAAGGCGATGAAACAGTTGCTCGCTCCCGAGCAGCTGCTGGCCGAGTACCCGATGACGGAAAAAGCGTCTGAAACCGTCTTCAACGCCCGCAACGGCATCCAGAAAATCCTCAACGGCGAGGATGACCGGCTTTTCGTCATAGCAGGTCCTTGTTCGATCCACGACACGAAGGCGGCTCTGGAGTATGCCGAGCGCCTGGCCGTGTCGATGGAAGCCCTGAAAAACGAACTGCTGATCGTCATGCGCGTGTATTTCGAAAAACCGCGCACCACGGTCGGCTGGAAGGGCCTCATCAACGATCCGTACATGGACGAGAGTTTCCAGATCACCGAAGGCCTGCGCATCGCGCGTAAACTCCTGCTGGACCTGGCCGAACGCGGCATACCCGCCGCCACCGAATACCTGGACCTGATCAGCCCGCAGTACGTGGCCGACCTCGTGGCCTGGGGCGCTATCGGTGCGCGCACCACCGAATCACAGTGTCATCGCGAACTGGCCAGCGGCCTGTCCTGTCCGGTCGGTTTCAAGAACGGCACCACCGGTGACGTGCAGATCGCCATAGACGCCATCGGCTCGGCCATGCACCCGCACCATTTCCTGTCGGTGACCAAGGAAGGCCATTCCGCGATTTTCCAGACTTCCGGCAATGCTGATTGCCATATCATCCTGCGCGGCGGCCACAAGCACACCAACTACGACCCGGAAAACGTGCGCGATGTTTCCGAGAAACTGGTCAAGGCCGGACTTAAACCCAACATCGTCATCGACTGCAGCCACGCCAATTCCGGCAAGAGCCACGAGCGCCAGATAGTCGTCTGCCGTGACGTCGCCTACCAGATCGCCGCCGGCGAAAAGAACATCAAGGGCATCATGCTCGAGAGCCACCTGGTCGCGGGTAACCAGAAAGTGGTGCCGGGCCAGCCGCTGACCTACGGGCAAAGCATCACCGATGCGTGTATGTCCTGGGAAGACACCGCCGCCCTGCTGACCGAACTGGCCGACTCCGTCAAAACCCGTCGTACCACCTGAGGCAATGGCTGGCGACCATTTCAACCCGGAAGAGGCCCTGGCCCAGGCCCGCCGCTTGCACAGGGAAGGCCAACTGGGCGAAGCGGAGCAGCTTTATCGCCGCATATTGCAGGCGCAGCCGGAAAATGCGCAAGCAAACCACCTGCTCGGCATGCTGGCCTACCAGGTCGGCCGGTTCGCCGATGCGGCAAAACTCATATCCATGGCCATCCTGGCCGATGGCAACCAGCCTCCCTTCTACAACAACCTGGGCCTGGCCATGCAGGCGCAGGGCAACAATGAACAGGCGATTCTGTTATACAGGCAGGCCATCGCTCTCGATGCCACATACGCGGACGCCCACAGCAACCTGGGCATCATGCTGGAAACTATCGGCAACTACGACGAGGCACTGTCTGAGTTTGACCGGGCACTGGCGCTCAATCCCGGTCAGGCAAATACCCACAACAGCCTGGGTGTAGTTCTGCACAAACTCGGTCGGTTTGAGCAAGCGATCGCGGTACTGCACCAGGCAATCGCCATCGATCCTGACTTCGCCGAGGCGCACAATAACCTGGCCAACTCACTTGAAGCCCTGGGCAAGATCAGCGAAGCGCTCAATTCCTATGAACGGGTATTGGCACTGAACCCCGCTCATGCCGGCGCCCATTCCAACCTGCTGTTATGCATGAACTACGATGCAAAAACCGACGCTGCTTCCCTGTACGCCGCACACCAGGCGTGGAATGGAAAATTCACAACAGGTTTTGCCAATCTGCCAATCCACAAGAATTTGCGGGATCCGGATCGTCCGCTTCGCATCGGCTATGTTTCTGCAGATTTCCATTTTCATCCGGTGAGCCGCTTTTTCGAGCCCATACTGAAGGCCCACGATAGGAATAAATTCGAGATCACCTGTTACTCCAACACGACTTGGCATGACGTTGTCGCAGAACGACTTCAGGCATATGCCGACCACTGGCGGTCAATCGCCGGTATGGTAGACGACCAGGTCGTTGACCTCATTATGCGGGACGGTATCGACATCCTGGTGGATCTGTCCGGACACACGGCCGGCAATCGACTGCCTGTCTTTGCCCGCAAACCTGCGCCGATACAGGTGACTTATATAGGTTATCCAAGCACTACGGGGCTGTCGGCCATGGACTACAGGATCAGTGACAACTGGCTTGATCCCGATGGCATGACCGAACACGTTCACTCAGAAGAAATCGTCCGGCTCCCTAATGGAAGTTTCTGCTTCACACCCTATGAACAAAGTCCTGCCATTCTGGAAAAGCCTGCTGTATCACCCGGAAACGTGACCTTCGCTTCGTTCAACAACACAGCCAAGATCAACCATGAAGTCGTTGCACTCTGGTCTTCCGTACTGCAGGCCTTGCCGGGTTCTCGGATGCTGTTGGCTGCGAAAGCGTTGGACGACAACAGCGCTGTCGAACACCTGCTGACAATGTTCAAACAACAGGGAGTGGATCCGGAAAGGCTGGATTTCCAGGGCTGGCTGCCTATCGCAGAACATCTGAATTTATACAACCGCGTGGATATCGGACTGGACACGTTTCCCTGGTGCGGCAACACCACAACCTGCGACGCCCTGTGGATGGGAGTACCCGTCATCACGCTTGCGCAAAAAGAATCCCGCGGCAGGATGGGGGCCAGTGTGCTCAGCCAGGCCGGGCTGAATGGCTTTATCGCCGAATCACCCGATGAGTTCGTTGCCAGGGCGGTGGCATTGGCCAGGGACCCGGACCTGTTGCGGCAGTTGCGCAGCAGCCTGCGCGCAACACTGGAACAATCTCCGCTGCTCGACGCGCAGGCCATCACTGCTCCTCTGGAAAACGCCTACCGGGAAATGTGGCGACGCTGGTGCAAGGACGCCGGCAGCTTCTGACGATTTCCTGCGCGGCCGTTTCGGGTTACCCTTCGACTATCGCGTTTTCAGGAATCACTGCGTTGCACGGACGTCGTTCACCGAAACTCCTCTACTGGCTTCTCCAGTTTGCCGGACTCGGGTTGACCATTGTCTACCTGTCCTGGCATTTTCATGTCACTGACCGTGTTGCCATTCCCGAACCATCATTTGTATCGGTGCTGATCCTGCTGTGCATTTGCGCGCCGGTGACCAAGGGATTGAGCATTATTGCCGGCCATTTCCTGGTGGGCTCCCACTTCTGGCAGGTCAACCTGCGCATTCCCCGCGTCCTGCTGTACTATTTTCTCGACCTCGCCTGCTCCGCACTGACTCTCTCTTTCGTGTGGAAGTACCTGCTTGGCTGGCTGTTCACGGACGCCGGTTTCCCGATCGTCATGACGTTGTTCCCCTATGCATTCATCAACGGGGTGATACTGTCGTGGTATACACCGCGTCCGGCTCGCAAGGTATCTGCCACGCCAGCGGCCGGCAAGGACACCAGCGAAACCTCTTTCATCCTGGGCCTCAGACTCTGGTACTGACCATGAGCGAACATCACTGTCATTCCGAACACGAGAACAAGGCAGCACACAGTTGCCATGGCGAGAATCGCGGTCACGAGGAGCACGCCTGTCACCCGCCCAGCGGCAAGCCCGACAAGCTGTTGTGGGGATCGCTGGCCTTCATTGTTATCCTCTACCTGCACCAACTGCTGTTCCCGGCATCCACGGGGATCTTTGCCTGGTATGCAACACTGGCCAGTTCCATCTTCGATCTCGTCAACACCATGTGGTGGGGCATCACCCTCGGTGTATTGATGATCTCCCTGCTCACCCGCGTCCCCCGCGAATTCGTCATGTCCATTCTCGGGACAAGGCGCGGCCTCAACGGCATTCTGCGCGCCACCGCGGCCGGTCTGCTGCTGGACCTGTGCAGCCACGGCATCCTCATGGTGGGCGCAAAACTCTATGAACGCGGCGCCAGCATCGGCCAGGTCGTGGCCTTCCTCGTCGCCAGCCCGTGGAATTCCTTCTCCCTGACCCTGGTGCTGATTGCACTGGTCGGCCTGAAATGGACGCTCGCCTTCATCATCTTGTCCATGGTGATCGCCATAATCGCCGGCCTGCTTTTCGACAGGCTGGTGGGCCGCGGTGTGTTGCCGGACAACCCGGCGCAGATCGGTCTGCCGGCGCATTTCCGTTTCTGGGAATCCGCGCGTGCAGGCCTGTCCGGCGTCACCTGGAGCATCGGCCTGTTCGCCGGCATGCTGAAGGACGGCGTGAAGGAATCGCGCATGGTGCTGCGCTGGATATTCTTCGGCATTGTGCTGGCCGGCCTGGTGCGCGCCTTCCTGTCGCCGGACACCTTCGGCACCTGGTTCGGGCCCACGCTGGCGGGACTGGGCCTGACCGTGCTGGTCGCCACTGTCATGGAAGTGTGCTCCGAGGGCTCCACACCGATTGCCGCCGACCTGCTGACCCGGGCCAACGCGCCGGGCAACGGCTTCGCTTTCCTGATGACCGGCGTGTCCACCGACTACACGGAAGTGATGGTGCTGAAGGAAACCACCGGCAGTTTCAAGATCGCCCTCTTCCTGCCGCTGCTGACCGTGCCCCAGGTATTACTGGTGGCCTGGCTGCTCAACGGCTTCGCCGTCTGACCCCCCAAAAAAAAGGCCGCCCTGGGGCGACCTTCTCGTTACTTGACTCCCATCAATGGGCTTGCGGGTCGGGCCTGACCTGGAACTGCACGATCTTGCCCTTGGTGCCCTTGCCGCCCTCGATATGCCACACGAGATGCGTGCCGTAGTTCGCCCACAGTGAGCGTCCCTTCCAGCCGGCGTCGGGATCGTCGATGCGACCGTCCAGCCCACGCTGGTAGAAGCCCAGCGGGTACGGTACGCGCATGCGGGTCCACTCCCCACTGTCCGGATCCAGGGCGATCAACGAGTCGGAATTGGACCCGGTGATGATCGGCGTGTTGGCGCCGAAGCCGGCCACGTCGAACTGGTCCACCCAGCCGAAGTAATGGAAGTCGGCGGGTATGTCGGTGTCGGGATAGGTCGGCCCGTCGGTCTTGTACAGCGTCCAGCCCGCTTCGCAGTGGGTGCCCAGTTGGGTGCCCGGACCGTTCAGGACCGGGCACTGGTTGCGGTCGAACCGGGCGAAATGGCTGCTGGCGGCCAGCGCGGTCCAGACCACGCCGTTGGTGTCGATATCGATGCCGCGCGGGTCGAGGCCGGGGTCGGCCACTTCATACACTTCGGCGATGCAGGTTTCCGGCGGATTGTCGCCGCGATCCAGGCGCACGATGTAACCCGGGAAGGATTCCGAAGCGCCCCACACCACGTCACCGTCGCTGGGATCGGGAATCACCGAGTACAGGTTCTTGCGCACCTCGGTGTCCAGCGCAGGATCGGGATTTTCTGCGTCATAGGCATTCCACGGCTTGGTGATCCGGCCGTCGCCGTTGGTGTCGATGACCTGCGGACACCAGCCCTGTGAGTTGATCTCGTCACCGGTACGGTCCCAGGTGGCGGTATCGACCCAGCCGAACATCGGGCCGCTCAATTCATTGAAGTACAGCGTGCGTTCCGGGTTGTCGGCGAACTGCAGGTGATGGGTGGCGAAGCAGGTGTCGATCAGGCCGAACTCGCCGGTGGCCGGATCATACACGGACGCCTGCCGGCCGCTGCGTGTTAAGGGATAGTACTCGGCGTACTTGTTCCGGATATCGCCGCGGTTCTGGCACCAGTCCGGCTGGTCGTTGCGGATCTTGGAGGTCATCCACACGCGGCCCAGTTCGTCCATCATCGGGTTGTGCGGGTCGGACGGATTCTCCACGCCCCAGATATGCTCCATGCCCCAGAAATTGGATGGCCGGCCTGGTTGCGGGAAGCGGCTGCGCACTTCACGCGGGTCCTCGCGCGTGGGTATGACGATCTTGTAGTTGTCGTTGGTGATGGGATCCACCACTTCCAGGGTACCGTGACCGGAAGACACCGCGTAGATCGGGCCCATGGCATTCACGGTCGGGTTGCGCTTGTCGGTGGCGATCTCGTCATGCATGAAGTCATGGTCGCCGCCAATGTCACGCAGGGTCACGACCACGTTGCGCTCGACACCCTGTGGACGCGGCGGCGCTTCGGGGGGCACCAGGCCCGCTTCGATACCGCGCGTCCAGTTAGCCAGGATCTTCAGCATGCCTTCACGGCCGAGGCCGACGAAGGAGCCGTACATGCCGCCGCCGCGCACGCCTAGTTGCAGGCGGTAATCCCAGGCTTCCTCGTGGGAATCAAAGCCGAGTGCATCCATGTGATCGAGTGTGCGGGTGATCTGGCTGCCCTGCTGGTGGCAGAAATGGCAGCGCGCCTTGTATTCGTGCACCCACTCCTTCTGCGTCTCGATGTCGGTGGCGAAACCGTTGCCCTGCGGGCCGGTGCCGGGAAACATGTCGGCGGTCGGGATCTCCAGCATGGCGAACCAGTAATCCGGCGGATACACCATGGCCGCTTCCTGCGGGCTTGAGGCCACCACAGCAGTCAGGTCCAGATTGCGGTCACCGGGACGGCCTTCCACTGGTTCGGAATCCACCAGGCCGTAGCCGCGTACCCAGACGTCAAAAGTCGCTTCCGGCATCTGCGGCAGCGTGTAGCGACCGTCGTCGTCGGTGACGACAATCTTGATATAGGGCGTATTGGTTTCATGGGTTTCCGCGATCACCCAGACACCGGCTTCAGGGCCGTTGCTGCTGGTGACGCGGCCTGTGATATAGCCTTCGGGCCAGGCGCGTTCACTATCGGGTTTCATCGGGGCCTGCGCGAACAGCGATGTGCTGAGCGCGAGCAGGCAGAACAGGACGAGATTCGGTGCTTTCATGGCTTCCCCCGGACTGTCGGACAGTTTTATTTTGAAACTTATTGAGTGAGCAAGAATAGCCCCCACCGCTAGCCCTGTCCATTGCATCAGCCGCAACACCCGGCGCCGGGCCGGGAATTTCATATCTATCACAGGTAAAAGGGCGTATGGTAACCACTCTATCCGGATCCCCATCAACGATCCCGTCTCCTCACTCCCCCCTGCCGCTGACAAGCAAGGTATCCAATGACCCATTCGAAAGGCCATTTAGTCGGGGCAATGCACTGCGCACTGCTGCTGTTTCTCTCCACCCTCGTTACCGGCCAGCCCCACGCCCAGTCGGCAGCTGTATCCGCAAGCGAACCATTACCCGCAAACGCCCAGGCCAGTCTTTACGGCAACGGTTGGTCATGTGCGCGTGGCTACACCCGCGTCCGTGACGTATGCCGTGAAATTGACCTGCCTACCTATGCATACCTGAACGCCTCCGGCTCGGGCTGGGTATGCGAACGTGGCTATAAAAAACAGAACTCGGCCTGCGCACCGGTTGCAGTGCCGGCCAACGCGTTTTATTCCAATCCTGATTATGGCAACGGCTGGACTTGCATCAGGGGGTATCACACGAACGGTAACGAATGTGTGCAAACAGAAATCCCGGCCAATGCCAGGCTGGATGACAGTACGTTTGGAAAAGGCTGGACATGCAATTCCCCCTATCGTGAATCCGGCGACGCATGTTTGCTGGTAACGGTGCCCGCCAATGCCTATGCCACCGGCGACACTTACGGACCCGGCTGGAAATGCCACTACGGATTCCGGGAAGACGCGGGTTTGTGCCTTGAAGTGAGTATTCCCCAAAATGCCTTCAAGGCGCCTTTCGGTGACGGCTGGAAATGTGAACGCGGTTATACCCGTGAACGGGACAGTTGCGTCATGCTGGACATTCCTGACAACGGCTTCCTGTCCGAAAAAGGCA
>Ga0181587_10002596_pt1 | contig 14980 bp, 17 predicted proteins | sample 071ome_27_FD_132463 | JGI IMG/M metagenome (GOLD analysis project Ga0181587, IMG submission 132463) | Coastal salt marsh microbial communities from the Groves Creek Marsh, Skidaway Island, Georgia - 071409AT metaG (megahit assembly) | ecosystem: Environmental > Aquatic > Marine > Intertidal...
GCAACCGATGCACGTGCGCTGATCTATGGCGAAGCCGTAGCGCACGCAATCACTTCTTCCGGATCAGGAATCGCATCACGCCGCCGTCCTCGCTGGACTCGACGAGCTCGTTGCCGGTCTGATCGACCCACGCCGGGATGTCGGAGCGGGCACCGTTATCCGTCGCCTCGATCAGCATTGTCTCGCCAGCCTGCAGGTCGTTCGCGGCCTTAGCGGTCATCAAGACCGGCATCGGACACGTTTGGCCCTTGGCGTCAACAGTGGTTGTTGCATCTTCCATGGTGAATTCCTTCCTAGATGAACAGGCTGATGTTGGAGTTGGCCATCTTCTTCAAAGCCGTAGCGGCTCCGACCGGCTCACCGAGCCCGTCGACCATCTGATCGTTCTCGATGCCGAGAAGGTCCATGGTCATCTGGCACGGCCACATGTTGACGCCCATGTCCTTCGCGATACCGAACAGGTCCTCCGGCGGCATGAGATTGTTCTTCTTGGCGACCTTGCGCATCATCCAACTGCCCATGCCACCCATGTTGAGTTTGCTGAGCTTGGCCTTCTTCATGCCTGGCGCGTTCATGCCGGCAAGCATCTTGGTCATGGCGTCATAGCCGGTGATGCGGACGTCGTCCTTGACCAGAGGGAACAGGCCCCAGAAGGTGAAGAAGACGGTTACGTCCATTCCGTTGGCCGCAGCCGTGGAGCTGAGGATCGTGGTGGGCCAGAGCTTGTCGAGGTCGCCGCTGAAAGCGATGATCGTCATGGACTCTGGTTCGGTGTTCATAGGGGTGTCAGACATGGCCTCTCCTTAGGGTCTAGGGCGACGGTAGATGTCCGGACACCCCGAAGCAAGGGCTTCAGAACAATTCCCGAAAATTTCCGGGAATTGCTTCCCTCAGACACATGAGCGTATTAGCGTCTGCGCATATGCCAATGCGCCCGGATAACCGATAGCCGGCGCCCAGGAGGTTGGAAATGCCCGGAAGTGTCACCCCCCGAGAGCTATACGACGGGATCGCCGAGGGGACCATCCCGTTCATCCTGGACGTGCGCAACCAGGATGAGTTCGCGGCCTGGCAGGTCGAGGGAACCAAGCCGGTGGACACCAAGAACGTGCCGATCTGGATGGCTGTCGAGGACCTGGATTCCCTGGTCCCCGAGGTGCCGCAGCAGTCGGTAGTCGTGTGCGCACATGGCAACGGCAGTGCGCTGTTGCTGGACATGCTTGCCGAGGCCGGGGTGGAAGCCCGCAACCTGGAAGGCGGCACGGCAGCGTGGGCCGAGTTGCTCGTCCCCATGCCGCTGACATGCCTACCTGAGGGAGTCATCGGTTGGCAGATCCTTCGCCCGTCCAAGGCATGCCTGTCCTACATGATCGGGGTACCCGGCAAGGACGCGATCGTGGTCGATCCCGCCCGCTACCCCGACCCCTACATTGAACTCGCCGCATCGGAGGGCATGACGATCGCGCGCGTCATCGACACTCACGTGCACGCCGACCACATCAGCGGTGGCCCCGAACTGGCCGAGAAGGTCGGAGCCGAGTACCACCTGCCTTTGGAAGATGCGGGCGGTTCGATCCCCTGGCCCAACACACCACTGGAAGATGGAACCGAAATCGACCTCGGTGGACACACGGTCGCAACCTTCGCCATCAAGATGCCTGGCCACACTCCGGGAACGACGTGCGTTCACATCCCCGGTCACCTGTTGCTCACCGGCGACACCGTGTTCGTCCGCGGTGTGGGACGCCCGGACTTGACCGGTAAGGCTGATGAGCTCGCTCGCGAGTTGTTCTACACCGTCAACGAGAAGCTGCGCCCGCTCGATTCCAAGACGACCGTTTTGCCAGCGCACTGGTCCACGGTCGACGAGATGGGCGACGACGGCATGGTCAAGACCACACTTGGCCAGGTCTTCGAATCGACTCTGTTGAACGAAGAGGACCTGGTGAAGTTCGTGGAGGAGATTGTCGGCACGCTGCCGAGCGCCCCGGACTTTTACGACACCATCCGCGAGGTCAACTCCGGTAAGAAGGTGTCGGCTGACGAAATCGAAACACTCGAGATCGGCAAGAACCAGTGCGCTGCATCTAATACGGTTTAGTCACATCACACAGGGATAAATGACTATGGACAAGCAAACCGAGCTCGAGATCCACGAACTGCACGCCCGGATCTGCAAGGCCATCGCCGACCCCAAGCGCCTTTTGATCATCAATGAGCTTCGCAACGGCCCCTTGACGGTCAATGAGATCGCGGAAGCGCTTGATTTGTCCCAGAGCAACACCAGCCAGCACCTCGCGGTCCTGCGCGAGCGCAATGTCGTGCAGGCCGATCGGGAAGGCGCCAGCGTCTTCTACTCGCTTCGCAGCAAGAAAGTGGTCAAGGCCATCGATCTGCTCCGCGAATTCATGGCCGAGGAACTCACCGGTTCGACCAAACTGCAGCGTGCCGCGGGACGCCTCGTTACTGCGCGACGCTGAGGATCGCCAACGGACTCAGTTCTGCCGGGACCGAAACCAGGGCACCGGAATCCAGGGCACCGTAGCGCCCGGCGGGACTCCCTTGGCTGGAATAACAGCCCATCCGTCGGCGTGTGCGATACCGCGCAGCATCGCCGATGACACGTGCTCGACCTGACGGAAGCCACCTAGTTCGCGACATCCGACCATGAGCCGGGTCAAGCCCTTGGTCGATGGTGAGACGGACTCTGCCATCTGCACCTGAGGCAGTTCTCGGTCCCCGCGACCGAACCATGATTCGATGCCCGGTTCAACGAGGGTGACCATCGCCACCAGGGCGCTCAGTGGATTCCCGGGTAGACCCACCACGGGCGTGCCATCGATGTCGGCCAGCATCATCGGGTGCCCCGGGCGCACGGCCACCCCGTCGACGAGGAAACGCGCACCGAGCGACTCCAGGACCGACCGCAGGAAATCCCGGTGCCCACGGGCGGTGCCGCCCGTAGCAACGACGACGTCGCTTTCGGAGATCGACGACGCAAGGGCCGAGCCCAGAGCCGCCGGGTCATCGGTTACGTGTCTCGGTGATGCGGCCTCACCCCCCAGTGCGCTGACCCATGCGGGAATCTGCACCCCGAGCGCGTCGCGCACCTCACCGGCACGGGGAACACCGGCGTGAACGACTTCGTCTCCCAAGACCAGGACCGAGACCTTCGGGCGTTGCACCACGCGGACCGCGTCGGTGGCAGCGGCTGCCAGCGACCCCAACAGAGCGGGATTGACGATGTCTCCTCTGCGCGCGAGAACGTCACCGACAACGCACTCCTCACCCTGCGGGCGGATATGCGACTTACCCGGGAGGTCCGCTGTCACGACGTCGCCACTCACGTGCGCCAATTCCCAGGGAATAACCGACGTCGCGCCGGCCGGAATCGCTCCACCGGTCGCGATCCGCATCGCTTGACCTTCTGCCACATCGCGGTCAGCAGGAGTGCCTGTATCAATCGTTCCTACGACGGTCCACGGACCGCTGCCCGCAACGACCCACCCGTCCATCGCTGCGGTGGCGAAACCCGGCAGATCGACAACAGCGCGGACGTCAGTTGCAAGAGTCCGGCCCAGCGACGTGGCTAGCGGAACCTCTTCGTCCGAGCCCGGATCCAACGCACCTGCTGCGAGCCCGCGAGCCTGCCACCAGGAAAGTTCACTCATCGAACCCCTGAGCCAGACGGGCGATGGCGTCGGCTACCGCGCGCGGATCGGCGCCCTGGGCGACGGCGTATCCCAGTAGGTACGTACTGACCGGAGCCGCGGGTCGTTCCACGCTATGCGCAGCATCCTTTGCCACATCCAAGATCGTCCCGACATCCGTCGGTGCGGGAACTCCCACCTCGGCGGTGACCAGGTCGATCCAGCGTGCCACGCGTTCGGCTTGTTCGGGGTTCATGGATCGCTCACCTCATCTGTGATGGTCGTGCCATTCCGCACGCGCTCGCTGGAGATCGGCGGGGGTATCGATATCCAGAAGGCTAACGTCTTGTTCCACCGAGATCTCGACGCACGCCAGCGATCCGACCAGTGCGCCAAACGAGGCTCCCGTCCAATCCGATCGCGCTTCTGCGGCGGACACCAGCGCCGACCGCCGATACACCGCGCACAGCCATTGGCGACGACCCTCGACATCGACGGGTATCCACGCCTGGATTTCGCCGCGCGGCGTCATCGCCTGCCTCACGGCCGCCATGGCAACACGCGCAAACGGCATGTCGACGGCCAAGGCACCGACGAACTCCGAGTCACCGAGGACAAGACCGGACACAACAGCAGCCGCGGGACCGCCGGTGAATTCTGGTCCGAGAACGCGGGTCTGAGCCGACGGAAATGACGACGCTACGCAGTCACGCGCATACTCGAGTAGGGATCGGCCGGAGATCAGCGTCGATGCCTTGTCCTGCCCCAGTCGAGCTGCTGCTCCTCCGGTCAGGATCAGGAATTCAACGGGAACATCGTGCACGGTTAACCCCCGAACTGCGGCAGGTCCTCGGTGGGCACGATGTTGAAGATCCGTCGAGCCTCATCTACGGGCGTCTTGGCCATCGCGAAGAGATCGACGTCCGCCATGATGTCCGTGTTGCATTGCGTGCCACGCCAAAAGGCAACTGCCCAACGGTCCACAGCGGCGTCGCTATTGATGGTGTCTACCTTCGCGTTACGTATGACCTTGCCGCGGACCTTCTTCAGCGCATCATTTTGGAAGATCCCCAGGGTCACGGCCAACAGCGAGAGACCGGCTTCCCCGGGCATCGTCGCGGCGATGAAGGCGAATACGTCCAACTCGCCCTCGCCGTCGGTTCCGTAGTCGGTCAGCACATGAACCCAGTCGTGGCGCGCACCCAACTCGTAGATCCCGTGGCGCTCGCCCGGGAAAGGGAACTCGTGCTCAAGATAGAAGTCGTACACACCTCGACCCCACGAACCATCCGGGCACTCTCCGAGGGCACGCCAACGCCGAGCCAGAGCCGGATCGGCGACCACTCCACGCTCCGCCAATCGGCTTCTTAGAAGCTCGATCAGTTTGCCGTGATGGCGGCCTTCGATCGTTTGCTCGCGGTACCACCCGTGCCGGTCGAGGTCTGCTGCCAACGTTTCGAAGTGCCTGTCAGCGAGAAATCGTGCATCTTCCAGTAGCCGATCCTCGATTCCCAGTCCGGCGAAGAATTCCTGAACTGACACGGCGACCTCAGGGTCGAGTGGATGCTCCATCATTTCCAGGACGACGCACAGACGCATAGCTCTCTCGCGTTCGTCCAAAGTTGTCTGGGTGATTGCCTTGGAGTCGAGAACCGAGCCACCGGTAAAAGTTTCACCGGCGATCAGGAATCCCAGATCATCGACCAGACTTTCCTGCAACTCATCCAGCCCACCGGTTCGAGCGAACGCCGTGCGAGTGAGCCCGATGACTGAATCAGCCTGATCGATGGTTGGTAAGTCCATGTCGAAGAATCTAACGTGATTTCGTTGAAGCCGACGCGCTTTTGCGTCGCGCGAGGAACGCCATCGGCAGCCCGGTCGCTGTGATAACTGCAGCCACCAGCAGCGCTAGTCGCAGACCGGTACTCGAGCCTGCTACATCGAGCGAGGTCACCATCGAGGTCGATACCGCCACCGCCAGCGCCAGCCCGATCACGCGGAGCATGCCAAGCGTGGCTGTGGCTTCGCCTGAATCGGAAGGATCCATATCAGCCAGGGCAACGCTCGTGGACGCGCTGTAGAGGACTCCATTCCCGATGCCGGCCACAGCCAGACCCGTGCTTATGAGCCACATCGGCCCCGATGCCCCTGCCACCATCAAAACCAACATGCCCACGACGAATACCACCGTCGGGAGGGCAAGCGCGGAGGGGCCACCGATGCGATTCACGATCCAACCACTCAGCGCCCCACCGATTGCGAACGTCGCCGAGAAGGCGAGGAAAACGACGCCCGTCGCCAGCACACTCAACCCACGCTCTTGTTGAAGGGCCAGAGGAACGAGAACCATCACGACACCCGATCCCCAATTAGAGAGCGTCGCTTCGGTCGTCCCCAGTCGGAAGTTCAGTGAACTGGTCACCGACGTTGGGATCACCGGATCATCCGGACGACGCATCAACCATGCGGCGCCAAGGGCGAGCACACCCGCAACCACAGGCAGGACCGTTCCCGCCGAAAGCCAACCTGCCTGCGACGCTTGCTGGATTCCGGCCACGATCAGTGTGATTCCAACCACGAGTGCTGCCAGTCGTTTGATCGGGATCGAACGTGAGGAGTCGCGCGGTAGCGCCGGAACAAGGATGGCCAGCGCGACGAGCGCGATGCTGAGCAAGATGAGGTTGACGCCGAAGAACCATCGCCAGCCCAGGGTTGCGCCGATGATGCTGGCGACGATGGGAGCTGCCGCCCCACCCACACCGCCGATAGCGCCCCAGAGCCCGATGGCCACCGGGCGGCGGCGGTCGTCGAACATTGCATCGACCGCCATCAAAGAAGTTGTCATAGCGAACGCCGATGCAACGCCTTGTAGTGCTCGGCCAGCGAGCATTATGGGAAACGTGGTCGCGAAAGCGCAGATCGCCGATGCAACCCAGAACCCAGCGACCCCTGCGAGCAACAGCGGTCGAGGTCCCCACCGACCAGCGAGCCGGCCAACGGCGAGCAACGGAGCCGCGTAAGCGATGCTCGCGACCGTGACGATGGATCCGGCCGTCGTTGCCGACACTCCCAAATCCGGACCGAGGTCGGACAGGAGCACGACAACTCCATTGATGTCAATGGACAAGGCGAGGATCGGCACACTCAACGCAACGAGCGCCGACCACATGCGCGCCACCGAGATGGGTCGACTCGCTTGCGAGGTCACGTCATGCCTTTCATGTCATGCACGATCGAAGACGCTCAACGCATCGCCAATTCCGAAGATGGACGGGACCTGGACCACTGAAAGGCCGGATGCATCCGCCAAGTCCTGAGCCGTGACTAATCCCAACGCAACCGCGGCGCGAAGGTGCTGACTTCGCGCCAGGGCACCAGCCAACCCACGTGACGAGAGCCGAGTTCCCAAGTCCTCGGAGTACTGCTCACCACTTGTCACAGCATTCGTCGATGCACAGGCACGCGTGAGAGCTTCGATCACAGACTCGGGAATCGGCCCGCCCGGCCCCGGCGGTCCGAAGGGAATCGACCAGAAATCCGGGGTGCTCATCTTCGGGTCGCCCCCCGGAGCAGTCCCGGCTCCACTGGGTGCCACTGGTGTCAGCAGGGAACTGCCAGGCGCATGCGAACAAAGCAAGGGAAGTGCAAGGGAGTTTTGGCGTCGCGCAAGTTCGGTTCCCGTATGGGCAAGTTCGGGGCGCCGGGCGATCAGTTGGGTGTGCACGAGCGCGACGACGAGGTGGAGCGTGGTCTCTTCCGCATGGTTGGCGTCGGTGCCGGACCAAGCAAGATCATGAGCAAGCGACGGTGCTACCGAGAGTGGATGCTCGAATGCATACCGCGCATTTATCGCTCGCGTGGCTTCATCGGCAGGGCCGCTGCCGACGAGCGCACCAACAACACGACCAGGTGAGGCCAGTTCACCGACAGTCAATGCCCCGATTGATGCGTTGCCCGCGACGAACGAGGTGTACATAGGTTCGGCGATGGTGCCCACGAGACCCGCGAGCGCTGCCCGCGCGAGAGCCTGTGGCGCCCGCTGGGCCAAAGCGGAATCTTCCCACGCGGCCGCGGCCGCAGGCCCCAACATCGCCAACGACTCTCGAGCGCGTTCGTCGGTCCACAACTCACCGGTGGCGGGCACCATGGGCGAGGCATCCGGGTACAGCCCTGGCTGGCCGAACAACGTGTTGGAACTGAAAAGGTCCGGCCTGACCACGCGGTGCACGGGTGCAGCCAGTACTGCATCGACAACGGCGTCGAGTTCGGGTGTTGGTTGGTCGATAGCGATGGCAGCACACTACTGATCCGACAGCGTCCTACGATCTCATTGCGGTAGATGCCGGAATCGAACTTCCACCGAGGGGAAGGGCCCATCATGACCAACGAGAGCCAGCCGGTCGGGTGGTTACGTGCTGTTGTCTTCGACGCTGAGGATCCACAGCGTCTGGCTGCCTTCTGGGCAGCGGTCCTCGGTGTGGGGGTCGTCGAAACTGCACCGGACTGGATTCAGCTAGCGCCCGGCAAGGGCGGTGCGTTCGTCGCGATCGAACCTGCAGCCGGATCGACCAAGAACAACACCCCAGCGGTCGGCCGCACTCGACCGGATCTCGAAGTCGAGGACATGGACGTCGCAAAGGCCCGCATCGAGGAACTCGGGGGCAGCTTGGTGGAGGTCATCCACGCCCGCCCAGGCGAGTCCCACTATCGAATGGCCGATCCCGAAGGAAACGAATTCACCGTGGTACTTCCGCTTCCCGATGACGTCGCCGAAGCTGCGTACGGACCGACCAAACAGCCACCGGGCGCCTGACCCTCAAGCAAGTTGGTCAGACGACGAGGCACCTGTCAGGAAGCAAGATGCGCTGCGTGCACCTCGGCCTCTTGAACGGCCCTCTGCAACTCGGTGACAGCTGGAGTGAGTCGGCCGTCCCACTCCCCCGCCCGGATGTGCCACATGACCGTGTCAACCGCTTCTTCGATAGCCGCTTGCGGGGATCGAGGACCATCGGGCCCGAGCCGACCGAGAACACGGTCCGAAGCCGCTAGCCAGGTCTCTGCCACTTGCAGGTGTCCGACCTGCTTGGTGATCTCGCGCAGTTGCGAGCCAGGATGCGATCGGGTCGGTGAGACGTCGTTGATCTGCGACTCGGCGGACGAAACCGCGGCCAGCAACTCCTTGCGAACCGCTTCGTGAATATTGGAGCGCTGAATCCTCGCGCGCAGATCCTCACACGCGTGCTGAGCGTCATGCTTGGCCTTATAAAAGCGTTCTTCGGTCCGATGGGGTTTGTGTTTCGCCGCATCCCGCTCTGCGCGTGATTTGCCGTTTCCGTTTTCCCGAGTGGGCATCGGACGCTCCCTTCGCTCGTGTCGCCAGTGACCGCCGCGTTGGCGTACGCCCATCTTTGCTGATCAGGCGCGGCGAAGAAAGGTCTTTGGACCCATTCAGCGGATGAATCGACAGAACGTAAAACCCTCGTCGGAGAACTGATGGGCAAGCGAGAAGCGCGGGAAGTCATCGGCCCCCGGAACTCGCACCTCACGTCCCAGATCAGGCAAGTACCCCGCACCAGCGAGCAACGGTGACACCGTCAGATCCATCTCATCTACGAGGTCCGCGCGAACCAGGCCGTCAAGCAGCACTTCACCGCCCTCGCAGACGATTCGACGCAGCCCTGCGGCGTGCATCCTCGTCACCAGGGAGGCGAGATCGACCGAATCGGTCCCCACTTGCCACACCTCAGCGTGCTCATGCGCTCGCGTCAGCACATCCGTGTCCACCGACTCCGTCGTCGCGACGATCACCGGAAGTGCCGACTCAGCGAACATCGGCTCTTCCCACGGGAGGTCGAGTCGACCGCTGACGACGACGATCTGCGGAGCCGGCGACCGCCCCGCCGCGAGACGGGCCTCCTGCCATTCGGCTTTGGCCAACATCGGCTTATAACGCTCGGCGCGGATCGTCCCGGCACCCACGAGCACAGCATCACTCAGCCGGCGGGTTTCCATGAATACCCGCTTATCCGCCGGTCCAGAAATGGACCCGCTGCGGCCGTCGGCACCGACCGTCGCACCGTCAAGCGTCGACACCATCATGGTGCGCAGCCACGGCTTGTCAGGCCACGGATAGAGGTCCGCATAATTCACGCTCCGACGATAGTCAGCGTCAGGGGGCGGACCTAGGGCATCGCGGATAGACCGCGGATCCCTAGGGCATGGCCGAAAGGCCGCCGTCGACAACGAGTTCCTGCCCCGTCATAAACGACGACGCATCGCTGGCCAGGAACAACGCGGCGTGGGCGATCTCCTCGCTGCGACCCCAACGCCCCATCGGCACCCGGCTGAGCACCGATGCTTCGGTTCCTTCATCGACACGGAGGAAATCGGTGAGGTCGGTTTCGATCCACCCGGGCACCAGCGAATTGACCCGCACACCCTGATGCGCCGCTTCGAGCGCCACACTCTTGGTCAACGAAGAGATCGCCGCCTTCGCGGCGCCGTAGTGCGACATCATCGGAGCGCCTCGCAGTCCGGCAACCGAGCCGACGTTCACGATCGCGCCGTGTTGGGAAGCCGCCAAGTGCGGAAGGGCTTGCTGGATGAGCGCAACCGTCGCCTCGACGTTGAGCGTCATGGTCTTGCTCCAGCCCGACAGGCGCATCGACGCGACCGGGACGGAGAAACTGTTGCCTCCCGCGTTGTTGACGAGGATGTCCAACCCCCCGAACGCCGCGACGGTCTCCGCGACCAGGCGCTCAGCGGCTCCCTCGTCGGTCACGTCTGCGGCGAAGGCAACGGCCCGTCCGCCCGCCGCGTTGATCCCATCCGCGGCTTGCTGCACGGTGTCGGGCGTGCGCGCCGCGAGCGCGACGGCGCATCCGTGGGCTGCGAGTTCCTCGGCGATCGCACGACCAATGCCCCGCGAGGCACCGGTCACCAGTGCAGAACGCCCGGTTAAGTCTTGCGGATCTTGCTCACCCATCACGAGTCCCTTCGGTCCGAAGGACAGCATGCCTAATCGGGACGGCTGCCGCAGACTTTCGACCTACACACCATCGGCGAGTCGGACGCCGGTGTAAGCCCACCGAGAATGCGGCGGGAAGAAGTTCCGATAGGAGCGTCGGGCGTGACCGATGGGTGTGATGGACGCTCCTCCACGCAACACCATCTGTCCGGACATGAACTTGCCGTTGTACTCACCGATCGCTCCGGCCGGGGCACGAAAACCCGGATACGGCAGGTAGGCCGACGCCGTCCACTGCCAGGCCGAGTCGAACACCTGACGAAGGCCTGTCCCACCGGTATCGGCGACCGGATGGAAGCCGGTGACCTGAGCATCGGCTGCCGGCTGCGACGGCAGGACGCCAGCTTGGCCCACAGCGTGCTCCCATTCGAACTCAGTCGGCAATCGCTTGCCGGCCCACGACGCGAATGCGTCGGCCTCGTAATGACTGACATGCAGTACTGGTTCCTCGAGGCGGACCGGGCGCGTGCCGTGCAACGTGTGCTCGAGCCATTGCGAACCGTCGCGTTGCCAGTACAGCGGAGCTCGCCAGCCCTCGGCGTTCACCCGGGCCCAACCATCGGACAACCACAATTCGTGTCGCTCGTAGCCGCCATCGGCCATGAACTCAAGCCATTCGCCGTTGGTCACGAGTCGATCCGCGAGCCGGAACGGATGCAGCAACACCGGGTGCTCAGGCAATTCGTTGTCGAAGTGGAACCCATCAATCGAACATCCCGCGTCGACAATCCCTCCGGAGAACTCGAGCCACGCGATGTCGGGCACTGACGTCGATGCGACTCTGGCTCCGGGGTAAGCAACCGGTTCGAGCGGATTCTTCGACAGCACATGCTTGATATCCATCAACAGGAGTTCCTGATGCTGATGCTCATGATGGAAGCCGAGCGAGATCAACCCTTCGAAATCCGGCCCGTGTTCTTTCTGCGAGGCAAGGAGGTCAAGCATGCGATCGTCTACGTGCGCCCGGTAGTCACCGACCTCGTGCGCTCCCGGCCGAGAGATGTGTCCTCGATCCGGTCGGGGATAGCGAGGTCCGACGGTCTCGTAGTAACTGTTGAACAAAGTCCAATAGGTGTCCTGGAAAGGCGCGAAACCCGGCTGGTGTTCAGCGAGCACGAACGCTTCGAAGAACCACGTCACGTGCGCTCGGTGCCATTTGGTGGGACTAACGTCGGGCATCGTTTGGACTGTTTGATCCTCCGGACTCAGCGGCGCCGCCAACTCCTCGGTGAGCGCCCGCACCCGTTGGTACTCCTCAGCGAGATCAACCGGGGGTGATCCATTGACCTCCGGGTGCATGTCGAGTGTCCGCTGCAGCGAAGCAGCCGGCGGGTTCGATTGAGTCGTAGGTGCGGACACGATGCCCCTAAGTCCCGAGTACGTCCCTCACAGCGCCGTTGCACCGATCGAAGGGCTGTCCATATCGAGACTAGCGCGCAAGCGGGCGGCTGCGCACCCCTTCTATTGACGAACCCACGCTCAGCCATCCGTGGGCCCATTACCCTGCGGTCATGTCTGAATCCTCAGCTCGGGGGGCCATCTCCGCCCAACCGCTAGAACTCAATCGCGGTATGGATCATCCGGCCCGGACCGGACTTATCGGGGCGGGTATCGCGCTCGGACGCAGCTTCCAGCCCAATCTCCTCACCCGCGGGAGCACCGATCAGGCTGTGATCAGTGGCGTAACAACAGCCTTCGCCTACGGCCTGTACTCCTCCGGTGACGCCATCGTTGATTCCTTGGCAGCGCGCATCAGCGGACAAGACGACCCAGGGGCAACCCCGCGGTTGATCGTCGCGGCAGGCATCGCCGCGGCCGGTGCGGCCACATTTGCGGGATTTCGGTGGCGCGAACACGAGCCTCGAGCACGAGCAGCAATACGACTCGTTGGTCGAAACGCGGCCGTCGGCGCGCTTGCAAGTGCGGCATCGTCGTTGACGGGCCGCAAGACCACCGGTCGGCGCTGGGGAGTGGCCGTAGCCGCCGCAGCGACCGCGGCGTCCTGGGCGAGCCTCACTCCCTGGCGGGCCACCCCGGGCTCGCTCATCCGAAAGGACACATCCGATAAGCACCACACTCCAGGGCAGGACCGCTTCTTCGAGGACTCGGTCCGAGAGGTTGCACCGGCAAAGATGGCGGCTATCGGAGTTGGAGTTGCCGCCGCGACGTACGGCATTGCCCGCGGTGAATCATTGTTGACGCACGGGATGGCCCGCGTCGCGAGCGCCACCCTCGGCGGTAAGCCCGAGGACCATCGAGCACTCGGCCGCCTGACGGCCTTCGGGCTGAGCGCCGGGTTCGCCTACCTGGCGATAAATCGCGCGTCGGCGATGCTGTCCAAAGGTGGTGGTGCGGTCGAACCGGGGATGGAAACGCCACCGAGCATCCCGGAGATCACCGGTTGCCCGGAGTCGGGGCTGGACTGGATGAAGCAAACGCGTGAGGGCGCACGTTGGTTGGCCGCAGCTCTGACGCCGTCCACCATTGATTCGGTAATGGGCACCTCCACAGCGAAACAGCCGATTCGCGTATACGCGAGTTTGGACATCGCCGAGGATCCGCACGAGCGGGTGGCCGTTCTGCTCAACGAGATCGACAGAACCAAAGCCCTCGAACGCGGCCACTTCGCGCTCTTCTCCCCCACCGGATCGGGCTACGTCAACTACGTCGCCACCGAAACTTTCGAGTTCTTAACCGGTGGTGATTGCGCGTCAGCCGCGATCCAGTACTCGGTCCTGCCCTCGAGTTTCTCACTCGGCGATGTCTCCACCGGCGTCGATCAGACGCGAATGGTGGTCGACGGCATAACGCAGCGTTTGCTCGACATGGACCCGACAGCCCGCCCGAAGTTCTACTTGTTCGGCGAATCCTTGGGCTCACAGGTGAGCGAAGGAATGTTCGAAGGGACATGGACCTACGGCCTGCCGGGAGCCAAAGTCGACCACGCGCTGTGGATCGGGACACCCAGCGCCACGACCTGGCGCAAGGAACTCTGGGGCGATCGCTCTATTACCGAGGCGCCGGACGTCGGCCCCGATGGCATTTATCTGCCCAGGACCATCCGAGATTGGCTCAATCTGCCCGATGCGGACCGCGAGCACATTCGCTACCTGCTCTTGCAAAACGGCGACGACCCCATACCGAAGTTCGGAAGCCAGTTGATCTGGCGTCGCCCCGACTGGCTGGGGCCCGATCGTCCAATCGGCGCTCCGCAGCACACGCGGTGGGTTCCCGGTGCAACGTTCCTCATGACGTTCATCGACATGCTTAATGCACTCACACCCACTCCGGGGGTCTTCGCCCAGGGCGGTCACGACTATCGCGAAATCCTTCCTCGCGCCATCAGTGAAACCTGGCGACTTCCGGCCAGCGACGATCAAATGACGACGATGAATCGCGTCCTCCGCGAACGCGAACTCGCGTGGGAGCTTTATCGCGATTGGTCGGCGGCCATTGCCAAACCGGCGGAGAAGCGAAGCGAAGCGATGGACAAGGTTTTGAAGAAGGCATCCGACTACGTCGAATCCCCTGTGGACGAGGCGCGTCTGATCGAGTTGGTGGCGCAGGCTCTACCGGATCGGGCTGCCGCGCTCAAAACTTCCTAGTCGCGCCGTCACTCGCGCTCGGAGTAGTCGCGTTCGGGATCCTCGACCACGACGAGTGCATCAACCGCAACGGCCCCGTTCGGCCCGAGGATTAACGGGTTGATATCCGCTTCGACGATCGTCGGATGGTCCATGGCCAGCCGTGACAGGACGAGAACTGTGTAGACGATGGCATCGAAGGTCTCTTCGGTTGTCAACTTAGATAATCCGGGTGCCTTGCGCACCAGCCGAACCGCCTGATCATGAGTGAGGGGGGCCAAGGATGTCGATGTCAAGGACAGCGCCTCGGCGTAACGACCACCAATGCCCACCGCCACCACGGGTCCGTAGTGCGGATCGCGGGTCATTCCGCAGATGACTTCCGGACCGGCGGCGACTTCCTGGGCGACCAGCACCGAACCACCGAATGCTTGCGTCGCGACCGATACTTCCTCGGCGGAGTTCAAGCCGAGCGCCACACCACCCACGGTCGCTTTATGCGCGGGGCCGTTCATCTTCACGACCACCGGAAAGCCGAGTTCTTGCGCTGCCGCGATCGCTTGGTCGGGACCATCGGCAAGTCGCCTATCGGCCATCGGGATCCCGTAACGTTCCATGATCTCGGCGGACTCGTGTTCGCTCAGGGCCCCCGGCCGCAGTAGATCGGAGACATCGACCTCTTCGTGCGGGTCGAGATCGCGGGCGGTGAACGGATGCCA
>Ga0181587_10002608_pt1 | contig 14935 bp, 16 predicted proteins | sample 071ome_27_FD_132463 | JGI IMG/M metagenome (GOLD analysis project Ga0181587, IMG submission 132463) | Coastal salt marsh microbial communities from the Groves Creek Marsh, Skidaway Island, Georgia - 071409AT metaG (megahit assembly) | ecosystem: Environmental > Aquatic > Marine > Intertidal...
GCACCAATTCTGGATATACGGGAAGGCATCCATGTTATAACCACCGCGCGTGCCCGAACTGTGCACGTAGCCGTAGAGTGCGATGTCAGCGATGCTTGGTGAAGCACCAGCCAGCCATTTGGCATCCATAAGGGCCATGTCAATGACGCTTAAAAGGGCCATGCCGTCATGTAAAAGCGTGTCCATTTTTTGTGGCGTCGCCTGCTCTGCCAGATGTGGGTAGCTGCGCAGAGAGGCGCGAACAGCAATAACAGGTTCAAGGCGGTTTTGTTCGAAGAACATCCATTCAAGAGCGCGCGCTTGTGCCATCGCGTTGACCGGTCGGAAGTCCGTCTCTTGACTAAGATACCACAAGATCGCGCCGCTTTCAGTTAGGGTGGTGCCATCGGCCAATACAAGAACGGGCAGTTTGCCCAGGGGCAAGGTCCCTGATGCCTTGGCGGCTTCAAGCTCGGCTGAATTGCTTTCAAGCGGGACATGCCGATAGGTGCGGCCCGATAGCGAAAGAAACAGGCGGATCTTGTAACTGTTGCCCGAGCTTGGCATGGAATACAGGGTGAAACCGTTCATAGTACCTCCGGCGCAGAGCGCGCCCAAATGACAATCCAAGGCTCTTCAATGCCTGCCATGCCCTTCCCGGCACCCAACTCCTCGCGTACGATGGTGAAGCCTGCGTCGGCCAACATGGTCACAAGTTCGTCGCGCGAATAATAAGCATAATACCGGCCCAAGCGATCCGTGCCGTCTTGTTGTTCCAGTTTCATCCCGATATGGAACAGTCCCTGCGGCTTCAGCGCTTGGTGAATTCGCCCAAGGCAATCAGGAAGTGTCCCGCGCGGGGCGTGCAAGAGAGAAAAGTTGGCCCAAATGGCATCATAAATGGCAGTCTCATCGAGATCTGAAAAAAGCGCCTGAACAGCGCGGACCCCTGGAAGTTTCGTGGCTAGGGCAACCATTTCTGCCGAGCCATCGCTCGCGTCCACAGACAGTCCGGCTCGCGCCATTTCCCCGGCGCAGTGCCCGGGGCCGCAGCCAAGGTCCAGAACACGCCCCCCACCGGCGATCAACGTGATGAATTCGGCCAGATACGGCGTATCTTCGGATGCGATCAAGTTCTGATACTGTTGTGCCGCGCTATCATAATAGCCGAGTGTTTTCTCTATTTTCGAATCTGAGGTCATTCCGGTCAGACCCTTAGAATGCGCGGAACTTTGAACTCCACGTCTTCTTTTGCGGTTTCAACCAGCTCAATGGTGACGTTGTATTCGCCTCGGAACGCTTCAATCACTTCATCCACTAAAACTTCAGGCGCCGAGGCCCCTGCAGTAATGCCGAGGCTTGAAATCCCTTGAAGTGCTCGCCAGTCGATGTCATCGGCCCTTTGGACCAACTGCGAGTAGGCGCACCCAGCGCGTTTCCCGACCTCGACAAGGCGCTTTGAGTTTGACGAATTGGGAGCGCCGACGACCAGCATCGCCTGTGCCTTTGAGGCCATAGCTTTGACAGCTTCTTGCCGGTTGGTGGTGGCATAGCAGATGTCTTCTTTGTGAGGGCCCTGTATCTGAGGGAACCGGTCCTGCAACGCTGCGACGACTGCTGCCGTATCATCGACAGAAAGTGTGGTTTGCGTGACATAGGCCAATGCTGCCGGGTCGCGCACTGCAAGATCAGACACGTCGTCGGGGGTTTCGACCAAAAGGACTTCGCCGTCGGGTAATTGACCCATCGTGCCTATGGTCTCGGGGTGGCCCGCATGGCCGATCATAATAATCTGTAGCCCGTTTTCGAAATGACGCGCCGCCTCGATGTGGACCTTGCTGACCAGTGGGCAGGTAGCGTCGACATAGATCATTTCGCGGCGGACCGCTTCGGTAGGTACGGTTTTGGGCACGCCGTGGGCCGAAAAAATGACGGGGCGATCATCGGGGCACTGATCGAGTTCTTCGACAAAGACTGCCCCTTTGTCGCGCAAACCATCGACGACAAACTTATTGTGGACGATTTCGTGCCGGACAAAGACCGGCGCCCCCCATTTTTCCAATGCCATTTCGACAATCTTTATGGCGCGGTCCACACCGGCACAAAAGCCGCGGGGGGCGGCTAGGAAAATCGTTAAAGCGGGCTTTTGTGTCATTGGTGCATCGGCTTTTCTTATTCGCGAACATAACCTAATCTGATTACGTGCTGAGACGTATAAAGGTTATATCTGAGCCATCCAACCGCGAACCTAAGGTTTAAGCCAAATCATAAAAAATTACCGAATGCATAGCGCAAACTAAGCTAAAGGAGCGACCATTTGAAAGTTCGTGCCCAAGATAAAAACTCCCAGGCGCATGACGAGATCGGCTTTGAGACCCGCAAAAAAGCCGTGGCGATGGTGATTTGGGTTGCTCTTGCAGTCTCATCGGCTTGGGCAATTATAGGCTATCTAATTGAAGTACCGGCTATGGCTATCTTGTGCGGCGTTACAGCTACGGCCCTGCTTATCACTTTGATCTTGTGGCGCTCCAAGCATTACATGCTGGCAAGGTTCGCCGTGCTGGTGATTGCGAACCTTGCGTTCGCGGTGAACTTGGCGTTCACCCATCCGGTCGCGCGGGTGGAAAGCAACTTTGTTATGACGATTGCGGCCGGCTTTTTGCTGTTCTCGTTGAGGTTCGAGCGTCGGTGGATTCTGTTCTTCTCGGGGTTTGCCGTTCTTTGCTGGATCGCGGGAATCTATGCACGACAGTATGGTTTGATGCCAATATTGGTCGACGAAGAAATGGCGCAGACGTATGTGGTAGGAACAGAAACGATAACAACCGGCTCGGTTGTCTTTGCTATTATGTACGCTTTTTCACGTCTCAATGCCCGCTATAACGAAGAGCTTGAAGAAGCCAAAGAAAAGGCCGAGGCCGCGGGGCGGGCGAAAAGTAACTTTCTTGCGAATATGAGCCATGAAATCCGCACCCCTATGAATGGTGTGGTTGGTATGTCTGAAATTTTGGACCAAACGGTTTTGACCCCCCAACAACAACGGATGACAAGAACTATCCGCGATTCGAGCCAAGCTTTGCTTCGTATTGTCGATGACGTCTTGGACAGTTCAAAAATCGAAGCTGGCTCGCTTCAACTTGACGTGCGCCCAGTCAGGATGTTGTCCGAAATTGAAAAGGCGCTGGACACGTTGAGTCCGATTGCCCGCGAAAAAGGCGTCCGGTTGGAATTTGACTGGGACACGACTTTGCCAGAGTGGGCCGAGATCGACCAAGGCCGTTTACGCCAGATTTTGCTAAACATCGTGGGGAATGCGATCAAATTCACCGGCTCAACCGGAGAAGATCATGAAAGCCGTGTGTCGCTTATTTTTCGGCGATCTTCAGCAGATACGTTCGAGATGATCGTTCAGGATACAGGTGTCGGCATGTCGGCCGAGACGATGGAACGCATGTTCGATCCCTTTTCACAGTCGGAGGATGGAACAACGCGCCGCCACGGTTGGACCGGTTTGGGCTTGACCATTTCTCACAGCCTCGTGGTTCTGATGGAGGGCGAAATTAGCTGTGAAAGTGAAATCGGTGTCGGGACAGTTATGACAGTAATTCTACCCTTGAAAGAGGCTCGGGGCGAAACGTCGCTTCCGGACCTGTCTGGGGTGAAGATCGTCGTGCTGGCAGACCCCGACGCTTTGCCCGGTGATCTGGCTGCTAGGTACAGCGAAGCGCTGGGGGCACAAATCGAGCGTTTGGAAAGTGTGCAGGACCTGTCCCAAACCCTGCAGGCTGCGGATCGAAATACGGCACTGGTTTGGAACCTGGCAAACCCGGACGATGACAATCTGTTGCTGGATATAATCAAAGACGGACCGCCACTTTTGTCTGCGGTGCGTTTAGGCAGCGACGCGTTTGTCGCGCCGGATGAGCCTAATGTTTACAACGTTGTGGCCGAACCCTTGTTCCCCGAGGAACTCTGGGCGGCAGTAACGCGAACTCGCAAAAAAATAGTTGCACATCCAGAGTCTTCAAATGACCCAAATCCAGTTGATGGTTCCTTTGAAGGTGTGGGAAAAGTCCTGTTGGTGGAAGACAACCGGACAAACCAAATCGTAATTGATCAGCAATTGAAAAGGTTGAACCTTGAGGCTGACATCGCATCCGACGGATTAGAGGGCTTCCGGATGTGGCAACAGGGCACCTATGCGCTCGTACTGACCGATTGCCACATGCCTGTCGCCGATGGGTTTGAGTTAACGCGTTTGATACGCGCACAGGAAGAAGAAAAGAACCTTGCACCGTCGACGATTATCGCGGTCACGGCTAATGCGCTTAAGGGCGAGGCCGAGGTCTGCCTGAGGTCCGGTATGGATGATTATCTCGCCAAGCCCGTCTTGCTGGACGACCTACGCAATACACTTCAAAAGTGGCTGAAATGAAAAAGGCCGCTGCGCGTTCTCGCCAGCGGCCTTTCGAATAAACTCAGGGATGGATCATCCCATGTCTTGGTCTTCACGCGGAGGGCGACCTACCACATCACGCAGTTCGTCCAACTCGATAAAGTTGTCCGCCTGACGACGCAGTTCATCGGCGATCATCGGCGGCTGGCTGCGGATGGTCGATACCACCGAGACTCGCACGCCTTGACGCTGAAGGCTTTCAATCAGCGGGCGGAAGTCGCCGTCGCCCGAGAAAAGAACGATATGATCGACATGTGGCGCCAATTCCATGGCGTCGACGGTTAGTTCGATGTCCATGTTCCCTTTGACCTTACGTCGACCCTGGGCGTCGGTGTATTCCTTTGCAGGCTTTGTCACCATGGTGAAGCCGTTATAGTTCAGCCAGTCAACCAGCGGACGGATCGGAGAATAGTCGTCGTTCTCTAGAAGAGCAGTGTAGTAGAAGGCGCGTAGCAGCTTGCCTCGGCGCATGAATTCCTGACGCAGGAGTTTATAGTCGATGTCGAAGCCAAGTGCTTTCGCAGCTGCGTATAGGTTCGACCCGTCGATGAACAGCGCAAGCCGCTCGTCCTTATAGAACATTCTAAAATCCTTTTCATACCAATATAACAACCCGGGCGTTTGAGTGAGTGGTTACGCTTGCTGAGCTGTATCAGATGAAAGATATAATGATATCGGAATCTGACAAGGGGCTAAGCGGTTTTCGCGAGTCAAAAAAAGGTAAAATGGCAATTTCATATGTAGCTTTTGGCGGAAATGTAGCAACTTCCTGTGGAAATTCGCATGAAACAATGAAGCAAGCTATCAAAATGATACGGGATCGGGGCGTGCGAATCACTTCGGTGAGCCGTTTTTTTGAAACCCCGGCATTTCCAGCTGGCAGTGGGCCAAATTTTGTAAACGGCGTTTTAGCGATTGATGATGATCGATCAGCCGAGGCTTTGTTGGCATTTTTACACGAAATTGAAGCAGAGTTTGGCCGCAAACGTACCTCTCGTTGGGGGGCGCGGACTTTGGATCTGGATGTTTTGGCGATTGAAGATTGTGTCATGCCAAATTTGCATTCATGGACCCAATGGCGGGACCTGCCGATTGAAAAGCAGATGCAAGACACGCCGGATTTTATGATCCTGCCGCACCCCCGCTTGCAGGATCGCGCGTTTGTTCTGGTGCCGTTTGCCGACGTCGCGGCAGACTGGGTGCATCCCGTGAGCGGACTGACGGTTGCTCAGATGTGTGCGGCTTTGCCGAAAAATCTGCTTGCTGAAGTGAAACCACTGTAAACCAGCCTTGTCATTATGTTTTGGCTGGATTAGAAGGCGGCTTTCGTACGACCTGAATGGATTGGAGTGCTTCATGGCCCGCGTGACCGTAGAAGATTGCGTAGACAAGGTTCCGAACCGGTTTGAACTGGTAATGCTTGCCGCCCACCGCGCGCGGGAAATTTCGGCGGGTTCGCCGATTACCATTGACCGCGACAATGATAAAAACCCTGTCGTCAGCCTGCGTGAAATCGCAGACGAAACCCAGTCTGCAGAAGAACTGCGTGAGCGGTTGATTGAATCAAACCAGACCCAGATCGAAGTCGACGAGCCTGAAGAAGATTCGATGGCTCTGCTGATGGGCGCGGAAAGCGATCAGCCTGCCGAGGATGATATGACCGAAGAAAACCTGCTTCGGGCATTGATGGACGCTCAGCGGCCACGGTAATGCTGTGACCTTCGCAAAGGATCAACACTCGCATGATTGCCGTTGATGATCTGATCGCGCTGGTTCGCAATTACAATCCAAAGACAAATGAAAAACTGATCAGAGAGGCCTATGCATTTGGCCTCTCAATGCATGATGGGCAAAAGCGCCATTCGGGCGATCCCTATTTTACCCATCCTGTCGCCGTTGCAGCGCTGTTAACCGAGCAAAAGCTGGACGATGCAACAATCATCACAGCTTTGCTGCACGACACAATCGAGGATACGCGCGCCTCGTACAGTATCGTGGCAGAAAAATTCGGTCAGGAAGTGGCGGACCTTGTGGATGGGGTCACCAAGCTGACCAATCTTCAGCTGTCCTCGACTGAGACAAAACAAGCTGAAAACTTTCGTAAGCTCTTTATGGCGATGTCCAAAGACCTTCGGGTTATTTTGGTCAAGCTTGCAGACCGTTTCCACAACATGCGTACCATCAAGGCTATGCGCCCAGAAAAGCAGGCCCAAAAAGCGCGCGAAACGATGGAGATTTTTGCGCCTTTGGCCGGCCGGATGGGTATGCAGTCAATGCGCGAAGACCTTGAGGATATGGCCTTCAAGGTGCTCAATTCCGAAGCGCGCGCGTCGATCATGCGTCGATTTATCATGATGCAGAAAGAATCCGGTGATGTGATCCAGAAGATCACCGGCGACATGCGTCATGAGCTTGAAAAGGCCAATGTCGAGGCTCAGGTTTTTGGTCGCGCGAAAAAACCCTATTCGATCTGGCGCAAGATGCAGGAAAAAGACATTCCTTTTTCCCGCTTGTCGGACATTTACGGCTTCCGCGTGATCACCGAAACCGAAGAAGATTGTTATCGCGCGTTGGGGGCGATCCATCAGCGCTGGCGAGCGGTGCCGGGGCGGTTCAAGGACTACATCAGCCAGCCAAAATCAAACGGGTATCGCTCGATTCATACGACGGTTTCAGGGCGTGATGGCAAGAGGGTCGAGGTGCAGATTCGTACCAGACAGATGCACGATGTTGCCGAAACCGGCGTAGCGGCGCATTGGTCTTATAAAGACGGCCAAAGATCCGCGAACCCGTTTGCTGTTGACCCCGCCAAGTGGATTACAACGGTGACCGAGGGCTTTGGTGACGACGATGACCACGGTGAATTTCTGGAAGCTGTTAAGCTTGAGATGTTTCAGGATCAGCGGTTCTGTTTCACACCCAAAGGGGATGTCATCAAGCTGCCACGCGGCGCGACGCCGATCGACTTTGCCTATGCGATCCACACGCGGATTGGCAACGCCTGTGTCGGAGCCAAAGTGGACGGCATGCGAGTTCCGCTTTGGAGCCGTCTGAAAAATGGGCAGTCGGTTGATATTATCACCGCCGAAGGGCAGAAGCCGCAGCCGACATGGCTGGATATTGCGGTTACCGGTCGTGCCCGGTCTGCCATCCGGCGCGCGCTAAGAGCCGAAGATCGGGAGCGGTTTGTCAAATTGGGGCAGGCTTTGGCCCGAGCGGCTTTTGAGCATGTTGGCAAAAAAGCGACCGACAAGGCTCTGGATACAGCTGCCTCCAAGCTACGGTTTGAAGACCGCGAGGAGCTGTTGGCACGACTGGGCAGTGCCGAGATCAATGGCGTTGACGTTATTGATGCGCTTTATCCGGGGCTCAATAAGCCCTCGGACAAGCCTGACGTTGACGCAAAACGTGCTGTAATCGGCTTGTCTGAAGGACAAAATTTCGAGCGCGCGAAGTGTTGCCAGCCCGTGCCCGGAGAGCGCATCGTCGGAATCACCCAGCGAGGGCGCGGAGTGGTTGTGCATGCGATCGAATGCGAAGTCCTTGCGGATTACGTTAGCGAGTCCAAACGTTGGGTGGATCTGCACTGGCACTCCGGTCAGCACGCCGCAGTGAATATGGTTTCTCTCGACCTGACTATCAGCAACGATGCCGGCGTTCTGGGGCGGATATGCACAATTATTGGCGAACAAAAAGCCAATATCTCGGATTTGAACTTTATTGATCGCAAGCCGGATTTCTATCGTTTGGTTGTAGATGTCGAGCTCAGCGATGCGCCGCATCTTCACCGAGTCATGACCGCACTGGAAGCCGAAAGCGACGTTGCGGAAATTAGCCGATTGCGGAACCCCAGCAAAGAACGCGACTTGCAAAGCGACCCGCAACCCGTCACATGAATTACGGGTGTTAGAGGTGTAGGGCATTGGTGTTTAAAAGGCGCGATACCAGATCGTTACCAAGGTTGGCCAAAGACCTGTTTTATCCGCGCGGAGGCTGGGGGCGTGCTGTTCAATACATACGCCACCGCGTAAATCGCCTTCCAGATCCACCCGAGCGTATTGCGCGAGGTATATTCGCCGGGGTTTTCGTCACCTTTACCCCGCTTTATGGCCTGCATTTCTTGCTGGCATTTATCGTCGCCAAATTGGTTCGCGGAAATGTTCTAGCCGCTTTGATGTCCACGTTTTTCGGCAATCCATTGACCTATGTGCCGATCGCTGTTGTTTCCTTGAAATTGGGCGATCTGTTTTTGGGGTCGGAGCCACGGCAGGAAATGGGGCACGGGGTGATGCGATCCTTTTTGCGCGCCAGTGATGACCTTTGGGAGAATTTTCTAGTACTGTTCAGTCATCGGGACGCCCATTGGGACAGACTGATCGAGTTTTTCTACGAAGTTTTTCTGCCGTTTCTTGTCGGTGGAATTCTCCCGGGTTTGATTGCCGGGGCTATCGCCTATTACCTGTCGGTTCCGGTTATTCGCGCCTATCAGAAGCGCCGAACGAACCGTCTTCGCAAGCGGATAAAAAAACGCCGTAAAAAAGCGCATGATCTGGCTGACGCCGTGCATGAATCGGACTAGTATCAAGTCTGCATGCTACTCAGGGGCTAAATATGTCTTCTAAACTTCGCTTGGGTGTTAACATAGATCACGTCGCTACAGTACGGAATGCGCGTGGCTCGGCCTATCCTGATCCGGTCCGCGCGGGCTTGATGGCTGAAGCCGCCGGTGCTGATGGCATCACGGCGCATTTGCGTGAAGATCGCCGTCATATTCGCGACGGTGATATTGAAGCGCTGATGGAAACTTTAACGGTGCCGTTGAACTTCGAAATGGCGGCAACTGTAGAAATGCAGCAGATCGCTCTGCGCCACAAGCCGCACGCGGTTTGCATCGTTCCCGAACGCCGCGAAGAATTGACGACGGAAGGTGGGCTTGATGTTGTGCGGGCTCAAAATACGCTTCCAGGCTTTATTGAGCCGCTGCGTGATGCAGGGTGCCGCGTTTCTTTGTTTATCGGGGCTGTTCCGGATCAAGTTGCGGCCTCTGCTAAGGTCGGTGCGGCCGTAGTGGAACTGCACTCGGGGGCATATTGCGATCTTTTTCATGAGGGCAAGTTTGAGGAATCTGCGCAAGAACTTGAACGGATAACCCAAATGGCCACATACGCGCATTCGCTTGGCCTTGAGGTGCACATTGGCCACGGTATCACCTACGATACTGTTCAACCCCTTGCGGCACTTCCCGAAGTTATGGAACTCAACATAGGCCATTTCCTTATTGGCGAAGCCATTTTCGTAGGGCTTCAAACGTCCATTCAGGAAATGCGTCGGTTGATGGGCGAAGCGCGCGCATGAAACTCGCCCTGATACCAATTGCGCTATTCGCATCACCTGTTTTAGCAGAACCTGTACTAACCGACTGTAATGATTGGCGTGCCTCGGCTGAATACGTTGCCGAGCCTTGGGACGAGATGACAGCAACCTTTGGGAATGGCGCTACCCGAATTGCAATAATGGATTCAGTCGAGCCCGCAAATGCGGCCTACAACTTGCTGATCCTGTCACCCCCTTTTGCCCCGACAGGCGAACGTCAGTGCCGTTTGCTAACCGGTTTTTCTGGGTTGTCACTTGAAGGGATGGAAGCAGGGTATGATCCTTCGATCGGACTCTATCTTACATTGACCACCCAGTTGTTTCTCGATGATATTTCCGAATTCGCGTCCGCCCAATTGGACGTTCGGATCAATCAGGAAACAGGCGATATTGATTATTTCATAGCCCCCTATTTCGAATGATATTGGGCATTGGCACAGATTTGGCGAACATCGACCGCATCGCGGGCGTTCTTGAACGTCATGGCGACAGGTTCCGAAATCGCGTTTTTACTGAGACCGAGCAGCGCAAGGCCGAACGGCGGCTGGACACGCCCGGAACCTATGCCAAGCGCTGGGCGGCGAAAGAAGCCTGCTCGAAGGCGCTAGGGACTGGGCTTCGCATGGGTATCGCGTGGAAAGATATGTCTGTCAGCAACCTGAAAACAGGCCAACCGGTTATGCAGGTGACCGGCTGGGCAAAAAAGCGTCTGGATGGCATGACCCCAGAGGGATACGAGGCGATTATCCACGTTACTCTCACCGATGATCACCCTTGGGCACAAGCATTTGTGGTGATCGAAGCCGTACCAAAACCCAAGGGCTGACCTTGACACCTTCGGCCACGCCCCTCATGTAGCCAGAACGCACATTTCCGGAGAACCCTATGCAAGACGAGGCGAAAAAGCCCAACGCCATTTTCGAGACGATCAAGACAATCGTATATGCATTGCTGATCGCCGGAGTGTTTCGAACTGTGTTTTTTCAGCCGTTCTGGATTCCTTCGGGGTCGATGAAGGACACGCTGCTTATCGGGGATTTTCTGTTCGTCAATAAAATGGCTTACGGCTATTCCTATGCTTCGTGCCCATCGGTTCGTATCCCAGCAGTCGGTTTGAGTGTTGACGCAAAAGACATCTGCGGCATGTTCGACGGCGACAATACCCGCCTTCTGGGCGGTGAACCCGAGCGCGGTGATGTGGTGGTCTTCCGGCACCCGGTCAATGGAACCGATTATATCAAACGCCTGATCGGCCTTCCCGGCGACAAGATTCAGATGAAAAACGGCCAGTTGTTCATTAACGGGAAAGCGGCGCCGCTAGAGGCCGACGGCACATTCAATGAAGTTGCCGGTCCGCAGGGGCCGCAGGGTCTGCACCCCATCTGTGCAAACGCACCAGTTGGGCGCGGTGGCGAATGCGTGAAGGAAAAACTGCGCGAAACACTGCCAAACGGTGTTGTTCATTCGGTGCTGAATGTCACCAGCCGCTCGGTTGATAACACTCCGGTCTATTCTGTCCCCGATGGGCATTATTTCTTCATGGGTGACAATCGTGACAACTCGACCGACAGCCGCGTGCCCCAAACTTTGGGTGGCGTCGGATTTGTTCCTTATGAAAACCTTATCGGGCGGGCGGATCGCGTGATGTTCTCATCTGCGGGCCGATCAATGCTGTTCTTCTGGACGTGGCGAGGTGATCGTTTCTTTAAGGGGATCGAGTGAAGCTTTCGGTCGAACTAAAAGCGTTTGAGACTCGGATCGGTTATTCATTTTCCGCTCCGTCGCTATTGGTAACGGCGGTAACACATTCTTCAAGGTCCTCAGCAACGCGCTCGGACAATCAAAGGCTCGAGTTTCTGGGCGACCGTGTGTTGGGGCTTGTTATGGCCGAAGCCCTTTTGGACCGTGACAAAAGCGCCTCAGAGGGGCAGTTGGCCCCGCGCTTCAATGCGCTCGTTCGCAAGGAAACCTGTGCGGATATCGCGCGCGAAATCGGCCTAGGAGATGTCTTGAAGCTTGGCCGCTCCGAGATGATGTCGGGCGGGCGGCGCAAACAGGCGCTCTTGGGTGACGCGATGGAGGCGGTGATTGCCGCTGTATATCTCGATGGCGGTTTCGCAACGGCTAAAGAATTCGTGATCCGTCTGTGGGGGAATCGGGCGGACAACGTCGAGGCCGATGCGCGCGACGCGAAAACAGTGCTTCAGGAATGGGCACAAGCACGCGGGCAACACCCGCCGAAATACAATGAATTAGCCCGAAGTGGACCGGACCATGCGCCCGTGTTTACAATCCGGTGTGAATTACAAAGCGGTCAGAGCGCCTCGGCAACAGCCGGATCAAAGCGTCAGGCCGAACAAAAAGCAGCACAAGCGTTGCTGAGTGAAGTGGAAAAATCATGACCCGCGCGGGTTTCATAGCTCTGATCGGCGAGCCGAACGCCGGTAAATCGACCCTTTTGAACCAGATGGTCGGGGCGAAAGTCTCGATTGTGACCCACAAAGTTCAAACAACCCGTGCCCGCATTCGCGGCGTTGCCATGGAAGGTGAAAGCCAGCTTGTGTTTGTGGACACTCCCGGACTGTTCAAACCCCGCCGCCGGCTGGATCGTGCGATGGTTGCTGCCGCATGGGGAGGCGCGGCTGATGCGGATGTGATCGTGCTTTTGATTGAAGCCCACCGCGGTGTGACCGAAGGCGTAGGGCGTATTCTGGAAGAGCTAGGAAACATCGGTCAGGGGCGCAACATTGCGTTGGCTATCAACAAAATCGACCGAGTTAAAGCCGAAGACTTGTTAGGGCTGACCAAAGACCTGAATGAACGGTTTGACTTTTCCGAGACGTTTATGATCTCGGCGGAAAAAGGTCATGGGGTTGGGGCGCTCCGCAAATGGCTTGCAGATGCGTTGCCTGAAAGTCCGTGGCTCTATCCCGAAGATCAGATTGCCGACCTGCCGATGCGGATGATCGCAGCCGAGATGACGCGCGAAAAGCTGACCCTGCGCTTGCATCAGGAGCTGCCGTATCAGCTGACCGTTGAAACCGAAAGCTGGCAAGAACGCAAAGACGGCTCGGCGCGAATCGACCAGATCATTTACGTCAGCCGCGACGGTCACAAGGGGATCATCCTTGGCAATCGTGGTGAAACAATCAAGGCAATTTCGAAAGCTGCGCGCGAGGAATTACAGGAGTTTTTAGGTCGCAAAGTCCATCTGTTTTTGCAGGTGAAAGTGCGTGAAAACTGGCTGGAAGAGGCCGAGCGTTACTCGGAAATGGGTCTTGAGTTCAAAGATGGAAACGCATGACTCGTCTGACGGCAGAGTTCTGGGTGCAGGCCTATCTGACTCGTCTACGACTTGCTGAAATTCCGGCGTTTGTTGTTGCGCATGGCGATAATGCCGCTGGGGCTGTTTTGGTGAAGCTGAATACGCTGGATGGCAATGCTGTACTGTTCCAGCGCGGATTTGATCTGATGTCAGGGGAGCGCAAGTGGGATGTGCTGTCCAAAGGATCAGAGCGTGACGTGGACACGGCCATCCACCGGCAGCGCGGATTTGATCCCGATCTGTGGGTGATAGAAGTCGAGGATCGAGCAGGCCGTCACTTGCTGGATGAACCCGGTCTGGCAGATTAGGGGGCTGTTTGCCCCCTCTTTTCCCGTGCAGGAAACTTCACCCCCAAGGATTTTTTGTGACAAAAGAAACTAGGCGGATTCGGCGTGTAACCAAACCCCGCCTTCGGGGCGAAGTGTCAGGATCATCACCGGCTCGGGGTGTTTTTCCGTGAGGGAAAATTTGAAGCGTGATAGAAGAGTGGCCAGAATGAGTACGGCTTCTTGCATAGCAAAGCTTTGGCCAATGCAGACGCGGGGGCCGTCGCCGAAGGGGAGATAGGCAAAACGCTCGGGACCATTTCCGTTCATGAAGCGTTCGGGCTGGAAGGCATCGGGTTCATCCCACAGCATATGGTGCCGGTGAAGGGTGTAAATCGGGATCATCATTGTATCGCCCGGATGTATCTGGCGACCGCACAGTGTGTCCTTAGCCTTTGCCGTGCGTGACACCAAAGCGGCGGGGGGGTAGAGCCTTAGGGTCTCTTCAATGATTGCAGTGATGTAGGGCAGGGCAGCAAGATCATCCTGTGTGGCCGCCCGACCGCTTAAAACACTCTGCGCCTCGGCTCGTGCTTTTTCCTGTTTTACGGTGTCGAAGGCGCACAAATAGAGCGCCCATGACAAGGTCAAGGCTGTCGTTTCATGTCCCGCAACGATGAACGTTAGCAAGTTATCGCGCAACTCTGACGTTGTCATTTTGCGCCCGGTCTCAGGATCTTGGGCAGCAAGAAGATGGTCCAACAAATCTGGCGTCTCTCGCGGGCCCGAGCGGCGGCGGGCTTCGATGGTGGCATCAGCGATACGGCGCATGTCGTAAAGGGCTTTGCGAGATTTGAACCAGCCGCCGCGTGGCACCCATGCGGGCAGACCTAAAATATCTGCAAGGGTGACCCGCCCAGCCGAGGCGATATATGCGTCGATCGCTTTGTGAACGGTCTGCGGATCAAACTCGGAATCGCCGGAAAGGGTAACATCCGAGATGACCTGAAAGGTCGTTGTGACCATCTGGGCGTACATGTCAGCAGGGCCAATTTGGGTTGCATGTATTCGAGTGCAGGTGGCTTCGGCCGCGCGGGTCATTACTGGGGCAAGCGCGCGCACATTTCGCAATGCGAATGTGGGAGCTGTCGCCCGACGCTGCCATTGCCAATGCGTGCCTTCCGCAATGAAAAGCGAGTTGCCTATGGCGGGTCTAAGTAGCGTTTTGGTGACACCGGACTTGGGATAATCCTCGAGCTTGTCGCGCAAAACGCGCTTCAACGAGGGCGGGTCCATCACCATATGCCATCGGATTCCCGTCTTGCCGGAAACCATGGGTTGGCGCGTGGCGATCTCGGGTAGAATAGACAGCACATTTCGGCGCGCAGATCCCAGACTTTGCAGGATCGACATCGGTTTGGTGGCAAGAGGGACTTTGACGGGATTGGACATAGCTCGAGTGTATGGCGCAATGAGCTTCTGACAAGGTTTGATTGCGCTTTCGTTTTGTGCGCTCTAGAAGTCGGATACCGAAAA
>Ga0181587_10002610_pt1 | contig 14932 bp, 17 predicted proteins | sample 071ome_27_FD_132463 | JGI IMG/M metagenome (GOLD analysis project Ga0181587, IMG submission 132463) | Coastal salt marsh microbial communities from the Groves Creek Marsh, Skidaway Island, Georgia - 071409AT metaG (megahit assembly) | ecosystem: Environmental > Aquatic > Marine > Intertidal...
AGCCAATGCCGGCGGTGTGGCGGTATCGGGACTTGAGATGAGCCAGAATTCAGCACGCCTGAGCTGGTCGGAGCCGGAACTCCAGCAGCACCTGAAAGACATCATGCGCAATATTCACGACAAGTGTGTGGCCCACGGCACCGAAAAGGATTACGTCAATTATTCGCGCGGAGCCAATATTGCCGGATTCATTAAAGTCGCCGACGCCATGTTAGCCTATGGTGTTATTTAAAACTTGTTGCCTCGCCTGACCTTCTCTCATAACGCCACCTGCTCGACGAAAAAAATACCTGACAAAGAAAAAAGCCCGGATATTTACGGGCTTTTTCATAGTGCTTTTGAATTAGGCAGATTTGAGCAACCGTCTGCTCTTGCCGTTGATTTCAATCTGGCGGGGCTTCATGGCCTCCGGAATCTCGCGGACGAGATCAATATGGAGCAGGCCGTTTTCCATTTGCGCACTGGTGACCTTGATATGGTCGGCCAGCTTGAACTGGCGGCGGAAGTTGCGCTCGGCAATGCCGCGATGCAAGTAGTTCTTGCCCGAGTCCTCCTTACCCTCTGGGCGGGCGGAGGCTACCGTCAGGGTGTTGTTTTCAACTTCTACAGCAATGTCACCCTCGGAAAACCCGGCAACAGCCATGGTAATGCGGTAATTGTCGTCATCGACCAGCTCGATGTTGTATGGCGGATAACCCGTCGCGGTACGGTCGCTTGTGTTGATGCTGTCGAGCATGGAAGCCAGGCGGTCAAAACCGATGCCTGAGCGATAAAGGGGGGCGAAATCGAAAGATGTCATGAGTTTATCCTCTGGTTCAAGCAATAATCATATGCATGTTTTCAGCCTGTTCCGGGGAACCAGGCCGGCTAAACGAAGCTCTTCGAGCCTTCGTCCTGAAGAGATAGGGTCGGCCTCCTGGTTTTCAAGGATGCCCGGGAGAATTTTCAGCGGCCGGTCTTGCCTCGCCAGTACACGAGAAAACTTAGTACCGGAAGATAATACGGCGCCCGGATGAGCGGCACGGACAACCATGCCAGGGGATCGCCAGGGGATGTGGTCATGACCATGCCGCTGTACCAGGCCGGCCAGGTGCAGAAAACCAGGGTAAGGCCAGCCATCAGGCGCAGGCGGCGATCCGTGGCCTGTGACGTCAGGAAAATGCCTGCATGAATCACCAGACTGAGCAGGAAGATGGGCAGTTGCACCTGCATTGAGGGGTCAGATCAGCGGGAATCCGAGCGTGGTGTTGACCGAATTTTTCACCATGCCCAGTCCCGAGTTGATGGCTTGCTCCACCTTCAGCAGGCCGGTTCCCTCGCGAGACATCATGACGCCCCGGGCGACTTGCTTCTGCATCTCCAGGATGACCAGCGCTTCACCCTCCCCGATCTGTTCCTTTTCGGTCAGGTTGCGAATCTGCAGGATGGTCATGGCCAGCTTGTTGAATTCCGGTGTCGCGAATGCCTCCATGAAAGGCCACTGCTCCTTGAAAATGCTTTTGGCCGCCGCCAGCATTTCCTGGCTCAGGGCCTCGATAGTCATTCCCGGCATCGCATCGTCTCCTTGCTGTGCTGTCAGTCGAAAGTTATTTGTCTGTAACAGACTTTACCTGCTCGGGCCGGCTTCAGCCATCCCTGATTTCCGTGAAGGTATCCATGTCGTCGAAATACCGAACCGGAAGCGCCTGCAGATGGAACAATTGCACAGGGTCACCCTGTCGGGCATGGCTGGCACTTTCCGTGACAGCGACTTTTCCTCGCAACTGACGAGAGTCTCATCGATACAGTAGTTGTAGATGTCTGTGATGGCGTCGAGATCCCCGGCCGTGATGGCGCGAATCAAGGGCGCATGTCCGGCCGGCCTAGGCTGGGGCGGAAACCGGTGCGAAGCGGGGAACATCCCTGCCGTCCACGCTGACAGTCTCGGTAAACATGGCCAGCGGTCTCACCCAGTATTCCCGCTCGGACTCATCTCCGTACAGGGGGTGGTACAGCACCAGCGTTTCTTCAGTCTCGCTATGGCGCGCAGAGCCAATGACCTGGTAATCCCGTCCCTTATAGTGCCGGTAAATTCCTGGATTTATCAATGATTTCATATATTTAAATTATATAGCATTAATGATATTTTAAAGCAGGCTTAATCAGGTTTTAACCAGGCAGGCGTAGAGTGGTATAAATTCTGGTTAGGCTCGACACGCCAATGCTCAGGGTTATACAAGCCGCAGACACCAAGATCTTCCATTCGGTTTTCAGTAATCACAGATACACTTCCCTCTCCCGTTTTGCCCGAATCGTCTCCTTCACTGGTGACGGCTGGCTGTATCTGAGCCTGGTTCCGATCATCTGGCTGCTCCGCCCGGATTCGGCAATATCACTGATGTTGCTGTCACTAATCGGTTTTACCGTGGAACGGATCATTTACCTGGTACTGAAACTGTCGTTCCGCAGGCGCCGTCCTCCGCATCTGTTGGAAGGAATCCAGTCCCTGATTCAGGCCTCGGACGAATTCAGCCTGCCTTCCGGCCATACTTCGGCCGCCTTCTTCTATGTGACCTTCCTGTGCCAGGGAGTCAGCCCGCTGTTCCTGCCGTTATACCTGTGGGCCGCCATGGTGGGCCTTTCACGGGTGATCCTTGGTGTTCATTTCCCGACCGACATCCTGGCCGGGAGCCTGATGGGAACCACCCTGGCCATCATCATACTCTGAACTAGTTCATCACCCTGAATTTGCGGATAGCCTGCTTGAGCCGGTCGATTTTTTCATCGTGCGAGGCATGGCTGTTCCGGCCAAATGCCAGGTCCATGTAGATGGCGGTGATTTCCGCCACTGATCCTTCCCATTGCGGCTGTACCGCGGCAACACGCTGGCTGTAATGCACAGGCGTTTCGCCGGGTTTGCGGCTGATGCCGTTGTCGGAGAGGAAGCGGCAGAATTTCAGGTACAGTGCATTGGCAGGGTACTGTGGCTTGCTGGCGGGTTTGCGCAACACAAACCAGGCCGTCACGCCAATGAATATGAAGATGACGGCAAGGATCGTGAACAATATCTTTTCCTTTGACACGCGGTCGAACAGGCGGCTGAAAAGCGCAAACTGCATGCCCTGGTCATAATTGAGTACGAATCGGTTCCAGGCATATTCGACCATTTCCATGCGCAGGATCAGGTCGTTGATGAGCGCGCTGGCCCCCCTGTACTTGAGCATGGAAAACACCTCGCCCTCCAGGAAGTTTTCATCTTCCTGGAACACAAACTGGCTGCCGTATTCGATACGCCCGGGTGCCACCGCCGCGGTAGGATCAATGCGTATCCAGCCGCGGTCCTCGAGCCAGACTTCCGACCAGGCATGGGCATCATACTGGCGCACGATCAGCGTGCCGTTGTATTTGTTGAATTCGCCACCCTGGTAGCCAAGCACGACACGGGAAGGAATGCCTTTAGCCCGCATCAGGTAGGTAAATGCACTTGCATAATGCTCGCAGAAACCTTCCCGCGTGTTGAATAGAAAATCGTCGATCTTGTCCTCCCCCAACAGGCTCGGGCTGAGTGTGTAGAAAAACTCTTCCTCGCGAATGTAATCAAGCACAGCATTGATATAGGCAATATCAGATCCTGCCGCGGTGTATAACGCATCGGCGAATGAGCGGCTTTGCTCGTTGCCGTCTTCCGGCAGACGGATATTGCGCAGGAAGAAGCCGTTTCTGTCGGTCATGCCCAGGTCGACTGAATGATCGAGCCATGCCCGGGCTTCATAGCTGTAGCGCTGCGAGATTGGACGCCTGGTTTCAACCTGGTAATCCTGGCGCATCATCAGGCGGTCATCCACCATCTGGGGCACCATGAGCGTATAGATCCAGGTCTGCTGGGTAGGCTCCATGATCACGTTGTAATCGACGGAGTTGCCGAGGTACCTGATATTCTCGAACCAGGGCGTCATTTGCCTGGGATTCTGCCCGAGAAACTGGCCAAAACTGTTCCTGCCGCGGGTCCACTGTGCCCCGTCGAAAATATCCAGCGTGATTCCCCGCCAGTACAACTGGTTGTAATCGGGTACTTCGCCTTCGAATTCCACCGTGAAAGCCACTTCTCCGGAGCGGGTAAGATTGCCGATATCACCCGGTGACATTTCGTCCGACAGGCCGGTGATACCGGAATTTGTCTGCAGGGGCATCGCCCAGAGCGGACCTATACGTGGGAACAGGATGAACAGGAATGCCATCAGCGGAATACTCTGCATGAGCACAATGGTCGCCAGCTTCAGGGTGCGCATGGGGCGCTGGAATTCATCCGTTTGCGTAGTGGACATCAGCGCAGAGGTAATGATGACCACGCAAAGCGACATGTAGAACGCCACGGGTATGGACTGGGAATAGATGAATTCGGCCAGCACCGTGAAATAGCAGAGATAAATCACCATCAGGACGTCGCGCTTTTTCTTCATTTCCAGGAGTTTCAGGGCGACACCGACGATCAGTACGCCAACGATAGCGTCGGTGGAAAAGATGTCCCGCCCGTACTGGGCGATGATGGCGAACAGGACCAGAAAAACGATGGCCGTCTTGATCCTGGAGCCCGGGTATGAAATCCGGCCCTGGAAAATGAGGATGCTGATACTGATGCAGAACCCGCACAGGGCGGTCAGCCAGAACGGCATGCGCAGTACGTGCGGCATGATTACCGACGTCAATGACAACAGAATCCATACCAGCGCGGTTCGCGGCAGCCGGTAAATATCAGCGCCGGCCCGGACCTTGATATCCGGACGGCGTTTAAACCAGGTCAGGAACCCCTGCATCATGAGCCCGACTCCTGCACGTCATCCTTGATACCGAACAGTGCAAGGGTTTCCATGCAGCGGGAATAATGTTCATTGCCCTTGGCAGGCGGGATGCGCACGCCGGGCAGCTCGATACCGTAATCCAGGCCCGCAGCATCGAGTTGCAGGACGCAGTAACTCAGCCGTGACAGTCGTTCCTCGATATCCATGTCCGAGAACGTGTCCCACTTCAACCAGATCTTGTCATCGACATTGAAGGAATATTCCTTGGTATACATACCCCTGCCGCGAGCCGCGATCTTCCAGGCGACGTGACGCAGTGAATCGCCCTGCTGGTAGTTGCGCAAGGCATGGAAGTCGTCGCTGCCGCGGGTGATGTTGGTATGCCCGCTGTGCTGCTGCTGCGAGGACAGCCAGTCCAGGTCGCAGGGCACCGGCTTGGGATAAACCAGGCAGCGAAGGTCGAGATCCACCAGGGACCAGGCGCGGCAAATGCCAAACGGGAATATGGTGCCGATGGTCAGGCGACCGGGTGAAAACCAGCCGCGCTTGTCCGCCACAATATACAGTCCGGTGCGCTCCTCGGTATTGTCGATGAGGTTTGCCACCGCTTCCCGGGAACCGGGAAATTTCAGGCTGACGGCTTCGTGGGTGCGCGTGCCATACCGGGCCAGTATGACAGTGATCTCGGCATGCTCACCGGCAAACACGGATCCTCCCGCCACGGCGGACACGTGCAGCCCGGACAGGTTCCGGAAAGTGTAGAAAATCGACAGGATGAACAATCCCAGCAGCCAGAACACGAGGGCGAAAACCAGGCTCGCCTCGTAATTGATCGCACCGACGAACATCAGTGCCAGCACGCTAAGGAAACCGAGGCCCTGCTTGTTGGGAATGATGAAGATGTTGCGCTGGGTGAGAATGACATGTTTGGCAGGCGGGATGCGGCGCCTGACCCAGCGGTGGAAATTGTTGTGCCAGCGGTTAACGAGAAGCTGGCGCAGGCCTGCGGCCGGAATTTGCTGCACCCCTGTAGTCATGAATAAATACCGGGCGTGGTCATTTCAAAGTCAGGTGGAAAAAATATCCACCTCGTTAAGCAGGCGCTGGGAATAGGATTCCCCGCTGCGGCCGGAAGTGTCGGAAATGGAGCGCAGACGATGGTCGACCACGGCAGGCAGCACCATTTGTACATCTTCCGGAATGACATGCATGCGGTCATGCATTAGCGCCCAAGTGCGCGCACTGCGGATGAGCGCCATCGCGCCACGGGGTGACAGGCCAAACGAGAACAGGTTGTCCTGGCGGGTGTAGGCGACGATACGCTGCACATAATCCAGGAGGGTGTCCGTGGCATGCACTTCGGGAATCCGCTCACTGATATGGTTCACGTCTGCAGGCGTCAGCGCCTGCTTCATGTGCGCGATCTTTTCACGCTGGTCGCGGTTGTTGAGCAATTGCCTTTCGGCGACCGGGTCAGGATATCCAATTTGCAGGCGCATCAGGAAACGGTCGAGCTGGGACTCGGGCAAGGGATAGGTGCCGGCGAAACTGATAGGATTCTGGGTGGCAATGACGGAAACGGCTTGGGCAGGACCATGGTGTTGTTATCGATGGACACCTGTCCTTCCTCCATGGCTTCAAGCAGGGCACTCTGGGTTTTGGGCGTGGTGCGATTGATTTCATCTGCCAGCACCAGATTGGAGAAAATGGGCCCCTTGTGAAACGAGAACTGGCCGGTACTCTGGTCGTAGATAGTGACACCCAGGATGTCGGCCGGCAGAAGGTCGCTGGTAAACTGGATGCGGGAATACCCCAGGCCGAACACTTTTGCCAGCGCCTGGGACAGGGTCGTCTTGCCCATGCCCGGCTTGTCTTCCATCAACAGGTGCCCGCCGGCGAACAGGCAGCACAGGGACAGGCGTATCTGCTTTTCCTTGCCCAGCACCACTTTGCCGATTTCACTGACCGCTTCCTCGATCTTGTCCTGTATGCGGACGGGTTCAGTGTCGCTGCTTTCGAGTATTTCGTCGTTGTTAATCACTTGTTCCATGCGTTGGTTCCATGCTTTTTCGGCAACCTGCTTCAGCGGTCAACCGGCATTGTGCAATTCCAGGATGTCTTCATCCTCGGTATTGTCGGTGGCGCCTGAGTTTGAAGAGACACGCTTGCGCTTTGCCGCATCGTTACGTTTTTCCTCCAGCTTGGACAGGTAGGCTTCACTGACGTCACTGGTAACGTAATCACCGTTAAAGACGGAGCATTCGAAATCCATGGGGATAATGCTGCCTTCTGCGCACGAGGCAATCAGGTCTTCGAGATCCTGGAAGACCAGCCAGTCGGCACCGATGGCCTTCTGCACTTCTTCCACGGTCTTGCCGTGGGCGATCAGTTCGCTGACTGCCGGCATGTCGATGCCGTAAACGTTCGGAAAACGCACGGGTGGAGCCGCCGAGCAGAAATAAACTTTCTTGGCGCCGGCGTCACGCGCCATTTCGATAATCTGCTTGCAGGTCGTTCCCCTGACAATGGAGTCGTCGACCAGGAGAACATTTTTGTCCTGGAATTCCAGCGGCGTGGCATTGAGCTTCTGCTTTACCGACTTCTTGCGCTGGCTCTGGCCCGGCATGATGAACGTACGGCCGATGTAGCGGTTCTTCACGAAGCCTTCCCGGTATTTCACACCCAGTGAATTCGCCAATTCTACCGCTGCGGTGCGCGATGTGTCCGGGATGGGAATCACAACATCGATATCGTGGTCAGGACGTTCCCTGAGTATTTTCTGTGCCAGTTTCTCGCCCATGCGCAGGCGTGACTTGTAAACGGATATGCCATCGATCATGGAGTCCGGCCGTGCGAAATACACATGTTCGAAAATACACGGAGTGAGCTTGCTGTCATCCGTGCAGATCCGCGTTTCGATATTGCCTTGATGGTCGATATACACCGCTTCACCCGGCGCGACGTCCCTGATGAGCTTGAAGCCCTGGGAATCGAGTGCCACGCTCTCTGAGGCGATCATGTATTCATCGCCCTTGCGTGTACGCTTCTTTCCGAAGACCAGCGGGCGAATGCCGTACTTGTCCCGAAAACCGACGATACCGTAGCCGACGAGCATGGCGATTGCCGCATAGGCGCCGCGGCAGCGGCGGTGCACCCCTTCCACGGCGGTGAATACATCATCTGCGGTGGGCTTGATCTTGTTCAGCACCTGCAGTTCATGGGCAAACACGTTCAGCAGGACCTCTGAATCGGAATCGGTGTTCAGGTGCCTCAGGTCGTCGCGGAAAATGTCTTCACTGAGTTCTTCGGAGTTGGTGAGGTTGCCGTTGTGGGCGAGGCTGATCCCGTACGGGGAGTTGACATAGAGAGGTTGGGCCTGCGCCGGGCCGCTGCTGCCGGCCGTCGGATAGCGTACATGCCCTATTCCCATGTTGCCCGTCAGGCTGCGCATGTGACTCGTCCTGAACACGTCGCGCACCAGGCCGTTGTCCTTGCGCAGGTTGAGTTTGCCCTTGTCGCTCGTCACGATGCCTGCGGCATCCTGGCCCCGGTGCTGCAGGACGGTCAGGCCGTCATAAAGCGCCAGGTTAACGTTGGATTTACCCACTATGCCAATAATGCCGCACATGCCTTAACCCTGTGTTTGTGTACTAATGCCGTTAACCAACGTCGTTGATATGAGTCGTCAACCCGCGTCGTTAACAAAAAGCCGGGAAGCTGCTGCCAGGCACTCAGGCCGGCACGCTCCCGGCAGTATCCGCTGCCGGCTGGCCGATCCCGAAAAACCCCTGGAGGTATTCGATCATGGCCAGCGCATAGGGCACCAGGAATGAATCGCTGAACCAGTTCCTGGAAAGAGCGAACTGGCTGCCGACCAGCACGATTACCAGCACAATGATGAGCCCGCGTAGTATGCCAAACAGGGCGCCCAGTGTCCTGTCTGCTCCCTTGAGCCCCGCCGCCTGTGTCAGTTTTGAAACCAGGTTGCTGAGAATGGTTCCGGCGAATATGACAACGATAAACAGGATGGCGAATGCAGCGATTCTGCGCAAGCTCGCATTATTAATCAAATTCACCATTAAATCAGCAAGTTGCGCGCTAAATAAGGTGCCTGCAACGATGGCGGCAAACCAGCTTGCCAGTGACAGTGCTTCCTTTACCAGCCCCCTGAAGACACCGATCAGGGACGAGATGCCGATGATGACCAGGATGATGATGTCGATGAGGGCCAAGTGGCGAGCCTGCTACTGCAATTCTTCGATGCTGAACTGGACCACGACGCCCTCCAGCTGGAAGGACCGGGCCAGCTCCTGTTGCAGGGTGGCCGCCTCGGTTTCTGTCAGCACGGGGCCTACGTAGACCCCAGTCAAGGGCCCGCGACTGGTTTGCAGGGGCCGGCTGAAACCCTTGTGACCGCTCGATTGCAGGCGTTCCACCAGGGCCTCGGCATTGGCCGCCTCCCCGAATGACCCCAGGCGCACTGCCCAGGTGGCAGGTACCCCGGCACTGGTCAGCTGTGGACGCTCGGGTGCCGGCGGCGGTGCAGACTCCGCAACCTCCGGTTCAGTGCTGCTATCGGCGATGATCGTCTCCGGTTCAGGCGCGGTGCTGGTGGTGTCGGCAGTTATTTGAGGACGTTCCGGCACAATATCGGGTACGACCGGCATGGGCGGGGGCTCTGGAATGCTGGTGGTCAGCGCGGGGGTGGAAACACCTTCTCCATCAAGCAGGATGGGGATGAAAATGATGGCAAGGGAGCCGATGACGATCGTGCCGACCAGCCGTTGTTTCATCGCTGATTTCAAACCAACTCCATTACCGCGGCGACGGTAAAAAATGAACCCGTGACCAGGAGGACCGGGGCATTGTCCGCGTCCACCGCCAGAGCCCTGCAGGCCTTTTCGGCGGCTTCGAATGCCTCGGCAACCGTCGTGTAGCAATGCACGTCGGTCTCCCCTGATTCAGACAGGTAATTATATAGCATTTTTCCCTGCAGGCCCCGTTCTTCCTGTATCCCGGCCACATACCATCGCGGATGCAGGGCCCGGTATACGGACATCACGGCACGGTAGTCCTTGTCCGCCAGCATCGCCGTGACCAGGACCACCTGGCGGCCGGGAAAACGGTCAGAAACCTGCTGTGCAACCCGCCTGGCGGCATGGGGATTGTGCCCTACATCCAGAATCAACGGATAGCCCCGGTCGAACACCTGGAAGCGTCCGGGCAGTATGGCATGCGTGAGGCCATAGGCGATCTGGGCGGGCGTGACCTGTGGCGCCAGCAGCGTAATGGCCTGAACGGCGACCGCGCGGTTATCAAGGGGATAGTCATTGAGTGGCAAGGCCGGATAAGTGACCGCCTTACCAGCACTGTCCTTGCCCTGCCATTGCCAGGTCCCGTAACCGTTTTCTGCCGCCTCATACTGCCTGCCGTTGGCATACAGGGTTGCGCCGATTTCGTTCACGCGATCGAGCACACTGGCCGGCATATCCTTTTCACCGTACAGAGCAGGCTTGCCGGCACGATAGATGCCGGCCTTCTCGAAGCCGATAGCTTCCCGGGTATCTCCCAGCCAGTCCATGTGATCGAGATCCACGTTGGTAACGATGGCAATATCCGGGTCAAGAATGTTGACAGCATCGAGACGACCACCCAGGCCTACTTCAAGAATGGCGACATCCGGTGCGTAATCGGAGAAGAGCTGCAGGGCAGCCAGCGTGCCGAACTCGAAATAGGTGAGACGGATGTCGCCACGCTCAGCCTCGACCTTGGCAAAAGACTCGCACAGTTCAGCATCCGTGGCATAGCGGTCACCAAGGCGAACCCGTTCGTTGTAACGCAGGATGTGCGGCGAGGTATAGCAGGCGGTACGCATACCGGCAGCTTCCAGGATGGCGGACAGCATGGTCACCGTCGAACCCTTGCCGTTGGTGCCGCCCACGGTAATGACCTGGATGCCGGAAAAATCGATAGGGAGCTTGCTCGCCACCCTGTTGATGCGCTCGAGCCCCAGTTCTATGGTGCTGGGATGCAGGCGTTCGAGGTATTCAAGCCATTGCGGAAGGTTCATTCACCGCTTCTCCGGACGCTGCACACAACCTGGCGTGATTGTTTCAGACCAGCTCCTGCTGGTCGGGCCGATCGGAGAAACGATGCATGAATTTACCGATGAGTGCGCCGATTCGATCACGAATGGCCTTGCGATGTACGATCATGTCGATTGCACCGTGTGCCAGCAGGAATTCGCTGCGCTGGAAACCTTCGGGCAGCTTCTCGCGCACGGTCTGGCGAATCACATCCTGCCCGGCGAAACCGATGAAGGCATTGGGTTCGGCGATATTGACGTCACCAAGCATGGCGAGACTGGCAGAGACGCCGCCGTATACCGGGTCGACCAGCACGGAGATGTACAGCAGGCCTCGTTGTTTCATTTTTTCCAATGCTGCCGAGGTTTTCGCCATCTGCATCAGGGAGATCAGCGCTTCCTGCATGCGCGCACCACCACTGGTGGCGAAGCATACGAGCGGCAGGTCTTCCGACAGGCAGCGGTTGACAGCGAGGGTGAACTTTTCACCGACCACTGCGCCCATGGAACCACCAATAAAACCGAATTCGAATGCGGCAACCACCACCCTCTGGCCTTTCACCTTGCCTTTCATGACGACCAGGGCATCGTTTTCACCGGTGGCCTTGGTGGCAGCAGACAACCGATCCTTGTACTTTTTCAGGTCACGAAACTTGAGAACGTCGTTCGGAAGGATATCCTTGCCCAGTTCCTCCCTGCCCTCCTTGTCCAGGAACATGTCAAGGCGGCGCCTGGCGGAAATGCGCATGTGATGATCGCACTTGGGGCAGACGTCGAGATTCTCCTCGAGATTGTCCCGGTACAGCACCGCCTCGCAGCGCGGGCATTTCTTCCACAGCCCCTCGGGGATGCTGCGACTGCGGCCGCTGTCACCCTTGCGGCCCACAGAAGGCAGAATCTTGGTTATCCAGCTCATGTTTCCCGCCGCTTATCCGTTATTCATTGCCAATTAGCGCCCTGCCGTCAGACGGCATCCATGGCCTCGCGCATTTCCCGTATCAGGCCAATACGGGATTGTAACGCTTCCTGCTCCCAGGTCTTGCCCGGTTCGAGCCCCGCGATCAGGCTAACCAGTGCACTGCCAACGACGACCGCATCGGCGATGCCAGCGATCTGGCGGGCACTGCCGGCATCCTTGATGCCGAAACCGACGCCCACCGGCAGGTCGGTGCTGGCCCTGACTCGGGCAAGGTTCTCCTGCACCGATGCGATATCCAGATTGCCGGCACCCGTAACGCCCTTGAGTGATACATAGTAAACATAGCCTTTGCTCTGTTCGCATATGCGCCTGGCACGCACATCGGAGGTCGTGGGCGCCACGAGGAAGATGCTGTCGAGGCTGGTTTGATCAAGCAAAACCTTGAGATCATGGGACTCTTCAGGCGGCATGTCGACTATCAATACGCCATCCACGCCTGCGGCGACAGCGGCATCGGTGAAGGCCTGGTAACCCATGCATTCGACGGGATTGAGGTAACCCATCAGCACCACCGGAGTATCGGAATTGGTTGTCCTGAACGCCCTGACGATCTCGAGCGTATCGCGAAGACTGGTATGGTTTTTCAGAGCGCGCTCGACTGCCCGCTGGATGACGGGACCGTCGGAGGTGGGATCAGTGAAGGGGTAACCCAGTTCGATGATATCGGCGCCATTGGCCACGAGTGCATGCATGAGTGCCAGCGTCGTCCCGGTATCCGGATCACCGGCGGTCAGGTAGGGAATGAGCGCCTTGCGCCCGTTTGCCTTCAGTTGCTCGAAACACCCTGAAATCCTGCTCATACAGCTATACCTTGATACCTTCGACTTCAGCGACAGTATGCATGTCCTTATCGCCTCGACCTGACAGGTTGATGATGACGATATGGTCTTTTGGCAATTTGCCGGCTTCTTTCATTGCCCATGCGATGGCATGGCTGGACTCGAGTGCCGGGATGATTCCCTCCATCCGGGTCAGGTACTTGAATGCGGCAAGGGTTTCATCGTCGGTAACGGCAGTGTAAGTGGCACGCTTCAGGTCCTTCAGCCACGAATGTTCCGGACCCACACCCGGATAGTCCAGACCGGCGGAAATCGAATGGGTGTCGAGTATCTGGCCGTTCTCATCGCTCATCAGGTAAGTACGGTTGCCGTGAAGCACACCAGGCTTGCCGGAACTGAGGGGCGCGGCGTGCTTGCCAGTCGCCAGGCCGAAACCGCCTGCTTCCACGCCGACCATCGCCACGCTGGCATCCGGAATGAAGGGATAGAACAGGCCGATGGCGTTGGAGCCGCCACCCACGCAGGCGACCAGGGTATCGGGCAGCCTGCCGGTCATTTCCAGGCACTGTTCGCGGGCTTCACGCCCGATGACGCTCTGGAAATCGCGCACCAGCATCGGGTAAGGATGCGGGCCCGCAACGGTGCCGATGATGTAGTAGGTATTGTCGACATTCGTTGCCCAGTCGCGCAGGGCCTCATTCATCGCATCCTTGAGTGTGCAGGAACCCGAATCGACGCCGATGACATTGGCACCGAGCATTTTCATGCGGTAGACGTTGGCGGACTGGCGGCGGATATCCTCCGTGCCCATGTACACGTGACACTCGAGGCCAAGGCGGGCCGCTACTGTAGCCGAGGCCACACCGTGCTGGCCGGCACCGGTTTCAGCGATGATGCGGGTCTTGCCCATGGCTTTCGCCAGCAGCGCCTGGCCGATGGTGTTGTTCACCTTGTGTGCGCCGGTGTGATTCAGGTCTTCCCGTTTCAGGTAAATGCGGGCGCCGCCGAGGTCGTTGCTTATCCGCTCCGCATAGTACAGCGGCGAGGGCCTGCCTACGTAATGCTTGAGATCGTAGTTGAATTCCGCCCAGAACGCCGGATCCTGTTTCAGCTCCAGGTATTTCTTTTCCAGTTCCTCGAGGGCGGGCATGAGCGTTTCGCCCACGAAAATGCCTCCGTAAGGACCGAAATGACCATGTTCGTCCGGTCCGCTGTATTCGATGGCCGGCTGCTTGTTGTCAGACACGTCTTACCTCTTCAATAAATTGCTTCATGCGTTGTACGGACTTGATGCCAGGGCTGGATTCAACACCGGAACAAACGTCAACGGCCCACGGCTGGACCTGGTTGATGGCTGCCCGGATATTACCCGGATTTAGCCCTCCGGCCAGAATCAGGTGCTGCGTCAGGTCGAGATCATCCAGCATCGACCAATCGAAGGTCTCTCCGGTGCCGCCGGCCTTGGTCGGATGCCAGGTATCCAGCAAGATACCCCCTGCTTCCGGGTATTTCCGGGCCAGTCCTGGCAAACTGGCAGGATCCTTGGCCCTGAGTGTTTTCCAGTAGGGCAAACCGAAACTGCCGCAAAATTCCGCCGGCTCGCTGCCATGAAACTGCAGGATGTCCAGGGGCACTTCATCCAGAACCTCCCTGACCGTGCCGCTGTCCGGATCTACGAACAGACCGACCTTCAAGCCTCCTGCCCCTACGGCATGCGCAATGGCGGACGCCTGCCGGGTTGACACGCAGCGCGGGCTCTTCTCATAGAACAGCATCCCGATCGCCTGTGCACCCAGTTCAATCGCCCGGACTGCATCTGCCTCCCGAGTCATGCCGCAGATCTTGATCAGCGGGCTGGTGTTTTCTGCCATAACAAACGACCTGTTCAGGGTGCACCCGGCTTGAAACTGCCTGCACTCCTGATCATTCGAGCTTTACATGCGAATTCGGACAGCGACTGAAACAACGTAGCCTGGCGGGAATAATCAAGACGCAGATTCTATCAAACGGGCGCGCATTCGCCTATATCGGGGCCCCATTCCTGTCCGTTCAGGAATACAGGAAAGCGGGTCCTTCCGGGATGGGAGGCAGGCCGCAAGATTCCGGATAGCTGACCCCGGCCAGGTACAGGCCGTGTGGAAGCGCCGTGACCCCGGCCCGGGTCCTGTCACGCTGTTCAAGTACCTCGCCGGCCCAGGCGACCGGCTTCCTGCCCTCGCCGATCTCCATCAGAACACCGGCGATATTGCGCACCATGTGCAGCAGGAAGGCATTGGCCTCGATTTCCATGACCACAAGTTCGCCCTGGCGC
>Ga0181587_10002615_pt1 | contig 14922 bp, 13 predicted proteins | sample 071ome_27_FD_132463 | JGI IMG/M metagenome (GOLD analysis project Ga0181587, IMG submission 132463) | Coastal salt marsh microbial communities from the Groves Creek Marsh, Skidaway Island, Georgia - 071409AT metaG (megahit assembly) | ecosystem: Environmental > Aquatic > Marine > Intertidal...
CTTTCTTTTCAAGAGCCTTGCGTAACATCAAATAGCCAGCATTCACATCTCTCATGTATCCTAATCTGGAAAGAGAGTGTTTTCCGTCTTTCGGAGCATAGAAGTGACCTTCGGTAAAATCTACTCCGATTAATCCTATGTTTCTAGCTCCCATCTTATATGCAATATTAACTGCGGCATAGGGAGAATTTAAGAAGTGATCCACCTTATCTGGATTGTCTAGGTCTGATATTCCCTTCTTGCCCAGATCAAACTTAACCATTCGTTCGTGTCTCCATCCCTTGACACAAGTTAGCATTGCTTTGACCTTTGAGTTATTCACAAGATCTTGGCGAACTTTAGAGAATCTGACGGGATGATCTGTTATCACCAAATACGTAGGATCGAATGCAGCTGGAACATCATTAACCCCTATTGTTATGTAATTAGAGTGATGCTCTTTAAAATCCAATAGGGACATCCCACAACCACATACGATTATTTTTTCTCCTTCGTGGATATTATGAAATTCATTAAGTCTTTTAACCAGCATTCGAAACCTAGGCTTTAATATTTTATACAATATTAAATAACTATAGTTTACTATATTGAAGAATTATTATGACATATTAGGGATATCTGGATCTGCGAGCGACTCAGAAATCAAGAAAGCATATCGAAAGATCGCTCATGAATTCCACCCGGATAAAAACTCTAGTCCTGGGGCCGAAGAAAAATTCAAAGCGGCCGCTGAGGCATATTCGATACTTGGAAACAAAGAAAAGAGAGATGAATACGACAGGTCCAGAAGATCGAGCACCTTTAACTTTGATGATTTTGTGAACAGCGAATTTAGATGGAATTCTAGAGATTCAGATTTTGGTAGAGACAGATTCAGACAGTCATATCATAGAGGGTCAACTAGATCCCAGCAAATGCCAGATACTAAATATCTAAATATTTACGAGAACCTAGAGGCAGACTTAGTTGATCTTGTTGAAGGAAAGCCAATCAATGTATCTTATATGAGACGTGCAGTAACTACTGACATGGAGAAGATCGACGAGGAAAAGACTCTAAACATTCACGTTGATTTAAGAAAGAAGAGGATTGAGATCGTGAAGAACTCAGCTGGGTGCTCGATTAACGTAAAGTTAGAAGGACTTGGAAATGAAGACGTGTTTACTCGAGTAAATGCATGGGGAGACCAGGAGAGACTTCTTCTGTCTGGCGAATATCATCTCATAATAGACGTCAAAGTTCCGGAAGGAGTAGAGCTAGACGATGGAAACATAATTCAGTATGTCGATGTTCCTCTATCAAAGGTGCTATTTAAGGGAGAGAAGGTAAGAATAACTACGATCTTCGATAAATCATATGATGCTGAAATAAATCAGCCTAAGAAAATTAATAATTTAAAATTCAACATTAAGGAAGGAGGATACCTATCTAAGTCCGGGAGACTTGGTAATTACACCATCAAATTTAACGTTATCACTCCTGATCTTTCCGAAATTCCAGAAGAAGATCTTTCGATTCTAAAGAAGTATATAATATAGTCGCTTTCATTTTTTTTAGGGTCTTCGTATATAAATAATAAAAAATCGAAGACTCTTGGATAATGCATTAAATAACTCTTCTCTGGGCGACGGCATGGTTTTAATTGTGGAGAACGTTGGAGAAGACTTGAAAATCAAGGAAAAGTCTAGTAACGGAATTATTTTAGAGGGCGTATGCGCCGTCTTTGGAGAGAAGAACAACAATAATCGTGTTTACGAGAAGAATGAGTATCTTCCTCATCTTTCCTACTTAAACGAAAAAATCTCAAAGAAGCAGTTGGTTGGAGACTTAGATCATCCGCCACACTTTGATGTTACTCTTAAAAGTGCATCTCACATCATCGAAGGATTGGAGTATGACGGAGATAACAGAATCAACATCAAGCTTAGAATTTTGGAGAACACTCCAAACGGTAAGATTGCAAAAGCTCTTTTAGAGGGCGGTGTAAATCTTTCAATTTCATCTAGAGCCGCAGGTCAAGTATTAAACGAAGGTAAGGTAAAGCTTCATAAGATCTTTACTTACGATCTTGTTGGAGAACCAGGTTTTACTGAAGCAATTCTTAAGGAAGCTATCAGCGAATCTCTGCAAAACAACTTTAGTATGTTAACTGAGAGCTACGATCATCTTAAACAAGAGTCGTTTATCAAGAAAAACAATCTTGAAGATATTTCAGAGAGTTTAAGATTTGGTGAAAATGTATCAATTTATAAAATAAATAACTCTATAGAATCCGTTTTTGAAGATTCTATGCAAAAACAAAAAAATACAAATACAATGGCCGAGAATTTTGTAACAGCGGATTCAATGAACAGATATTCGAATCTCGTTAAAGAACAAATTAACAGCATCAAATCTGAGATGAAAACTCAGAAGAAGATGTTTGAAAACTCTCAGGTTCAAGGATCTGAGGTTGATCTTTCTAAGTTGGTTGGATTTGTCAATTATCTAGCTGAGAATCTTGAGGGAGTTGTTAACTATGCGGATTACTTATCTGAAATGGTTAACAAATCAGTTAACTATACCGAGCATGTTGCTGAAACTACTAACAACGCTATCGAGTACGCAAACTACGTTGGTGAAAAATTAGAAACAAGCATCAAGCATCAGGATTACATCGCTGAAAAATTAAACGAGTCTATTAATTACTCTGAGTATATCAAAGAAGGACTTAATAACTCTATTAACTATCAAAACTATCTAGCTGAAGAGCTGGATAAAGGAATTCAGTATACTGAATATGTTGCTGAAGGAGCTAACAGAGGATTAGAATTCTCTGAATACTTAGCTGAGAATATCAACGCTAACAGAGATTATGCTTCATACATCGCTGAAAGAGCTGCACAAGGAATCGGTTACACTGAGTATCTAGCAGAGCAGCTTAACGAAGGACTAGATGTTTCTAAGAGAAACGTTCTAGGCGGAGTTAAGAAGTTGAATGAATCTGCTTCAGTTGATGCTTTAATCGGAAAGGTTGATGAAGTTATCGCTAATGTTACTTCTACTTCTTCTAAAAATGTTTTAGAAAGCAAGTATCCTTTCTTAAAGGTTATGAACGAATCTAACAAGGATAAGTTCTACAGACTTGATTCTAAAACTAAGCAATCAATCGTTGAAACTCTTGGAGCCGCAGTTTGGTTCAATGAGTCTGACGTATTAGCGATCATGGAATCAGTAGTTAACGAAAGAACTAAGAACGTTCCTAATCACTTGAAGTTTATGCCAGATGAGTATAAAGCTACCTGGGAAAAGATGAACGAGGGTGAAAAGAACATGATTCACGCTAAATCTCAGTTATACACTCTAAATACTCCATACCAGGTGAAAGCATTCTGGGATGAGCAAGATCTTAGAGGAATTAACGAAAGAGTTGAAATCGAAAGAAACAATAATAAATTACAGAAGCTTAACGAAAGCCAAGGTACAGAAGGTATGATATCCGTAGATCGGATAGTTGAGCATCAGAGAGGTTATACCTCTAATTACCTAGATACTTTAATGCGCGGAGCAGAGTATCGCAAATAAAAAAATCATTTTTCAAAAATGGCACGTACTAAAATTTTCAGACGTTCAGGCGATAATCGCTTGACAAACACCTGGAAGCCTATCTTAGAAGGTTACGGAGCAAACATGGAAAAGACACCTTGGTTGGCTGAATATGCACACAATCACGCTATTTTCGATAATAGCACGCCTCTATTCGAAGCTGCACCTGGTCAGTTCCTACAAACTCCTGGCGCTCTTCCTGGAATGGGCAATCCTGCCGCACCGGATGCGTCTATGACTCCATTCAGTGCTGGCGTAAAAGGTTCTTACTCGGATTCAGGATCAGGGGATAAATTCCCTTCATTGCTTCCTGTTGCGATCCAAGTTGCAGCTAAGACTATCGGTTTCGACCTAGTTCCTGTTGTACCTATGGATTCTCCTGTAGGATTCCTTCCTTACTTAGATTACCTATACACTGGTGGTCGTACAGACAAAGAATTCGAACCATACTTGGTTAAGATCGAAGGCTGTACTGAGACTGACCTAGCTGGAGGTCTTCTAGTACCTGGTAACGCAATTACGCACTCAGCTGCTAATGCTACTTACCACTTCGTAGGTTTCTCTCGTGTAGACGGTAACCTAATCTTAAAAGTAGTTACTGACGACGCTACTACTTCAGTTGCGAATGACTTGACTGGTAATATCACTGCTATCGGTGGTGGTTCTCTTTCAGGTGCTCACGCTGTTGTTGCGGCAAACGTTCAGTTAGTTTCTGCTTTAGAAAACCACATCTCTGGTTTCTCTGGAACTTCTGATGACGATTATGCTACTACAGCATTCAATGGTCCTTACCTTCCAGATACTGGTGATGTACCTGGTTCAATGCAAAGAGAATCTGGTGAGTTATCTAAGTTCCGTCAAATGGGTCTTAGAATGTTCACTAAATTCATCGAAGCTGAGACTGATCAAGTTGCTATCTCTGCGACTGTTGAGCAGATCCAAGATCTTAACAGAGTTTGGAACTACGACGTAATCTCTATGTTAGAGAACGTTGCAGTTAACGATCTTGCTCAAACAATCAACAAGAGATTAGTAGACAGAATCTTCCAATTAGCTGACACTCACACTGATGAGGTTGCTCTAGTTGAAGGTTCAGGTATCACTACCCTTGATCTTACTGCAGGTACTGGTGGATTCGAAAACACTTCTACATTGCAAAGAAGATTAGTAACTAAGATTCTTGAATTATCTAACTTGATCTACCACAGAGGTAGATTCGGAGCTGGTACATTCTTGGTAACTAACGGTAGAGTAGCATCTGCTCTAGCTGACGTTGCTGGTTACTCAATCGCTCAAGTTCCAACCGATATGGCTGGAGTTGCAGGTAACCTTTACCCTGCTGGTAAAGTTTACGGTGTACAAGTTTACGTTGATCCTAACCTATCTTTCGGTGATACTCGTATCACTATAGGTAGAAAAGGTGCTGATGAAGAGCCTGGAGTTAAATTCATGCCTTACATCATGGCTGAGTCTCTACAGACTATTGCTGAAGGTACCTTCTCTCCGAAGATCGGAATGAAGTCACGTTACGCTATCACTGAGGCTGGATGGCACCCTGAAACTCAATACGTAAGTATGGAAGTTTCTGGAGACCTAGGAGTTCTTACTGGTGGTGTTGCACCTTCAAACTCTTAATATTTAGTAGATAATAATCTCTAGATAAACAGAAAGGAGATCCGAAAGGATCTCCTTTTTTTTGCTTCTGCTTTAGGTATCAATTATTTCATCAATTGATATAGGCGACTCCCTTTCATTCTTTGGACTTGATCCATCTTGGTCAATTCGCTCATATAAGTTCGAATTGAGTTAATAGCATAGGGCTTTCCATCTGGCTTCTTAACGTTCTTTTGGATCGACTTTACAGATGCTCCATTGTTAGAGGATCCGATATAATCCATGATTCGAGTCTTAGTCTGCATAGCTTGATCTAGAGGTGTTCTTCCCATCTTGCCTCGGGACACTCTAGTCAACTTTTTAGACTTAGGTGATAGAATACTCTCAATTGCAAGTTTAGCATCTGAGATCTTCTCCAGTTCATTCTTCAATGATGCCTCAGCTTCATTGAGGTTCCGATAAACGGTAGTTAAATAATCATTCATGATTCCTTGAATTAATTTATGTTCTTACATAAATAATATACTTAATAACTTCAAGAATTTAAAGTTTACCTTTTATAAAATTTTCTACATGATTGAGAATATAAGCCTGAGTTTCTTCTAGATGTTTGTTAACTGCTACAATGTCATAATGCTCAGACTTCTTGATTTCCGATTCTGCCTTGTGAATTCTTTTCAAGATAGATTCTTTAGTTTCAGTTCCCCTAGATATTAACCTATCTTCAAGCACTTTAATAGAAGGAGGAGATAGAAATATAGTTAGGGCCTCTGCTCCGAACTCTTTTTTTAGATTAATTCCACCGTCGGCGTCCATGTCAAATATAACACTTTTACCCTGGGACCATATTCTATCTATTTCAGATTTAAGGGTCCCGTAGAATTGACCTGGATACACCTCTTCCCACTCTAGGAGGAGATTGGATTCTATATACTCTTTAAATGTTTCAACCGTGACGAAGCTATAGTGATCTCCATCAATTTCTCCTGATCTAGGAGATCTAGTTGTTATTGAAACAGAAAGAGCGAGACTTGGGATCTCGCTCTTTAGATAATTAACTATTGTAGTTTTACCAGCGCCTGAAGGTGCAGCAATTATTATGCATTTTCCGATATTAGATTTATTTGAGCTGATATTTATAGATGAACAATTTACCTTAAAACCTTCTTAAGATCATTCAGATCTTTTCTGTACATTTCCTTTGGATCTGACTTTTTAACTCGATCTAATTCCTTCTTTTTTTCAGCCTCCTGTGATAGTAACTCCTCGTATTTTTCTCTGGTTAAGGTATGTATTGGCATCGAAAGAAGGTAGCTATATGAACCGTTGATCTGATCGAACTTATTTTTATCGAGATAGGAAACGATCTGACTCTTTGGAACGTTGTTGATCTTAAGTTTTCCGTCGATTATGGCCTTGATGAATCTAGCCTTATTTGAAAGAACGCTTAATTCATCAGATATTTTATTAATTAGATAATCTTTTCTCTTTTGATAGTATTTAAGTCTGAAGCTTACGAAGTATTTAATAATTTCAGTTGCGTTATTGAATATCTTAAGCTTACCAAACTCATCAAGAACTGTGAAATTCTCAGATTGTCTCTCTTCCATCTTCAAGAATCTATCTAATCGGCCAGTTTTTTGAAGACCAGATAAATCCGAGCGGCTAATTTTTATTGTGTAATTGATGTCAGATTTACAGTTATTATCATAACTTGAGATTCTTTTCTCGTCTTCCAATCTGTTTAGATGATTGTCGTACTTTTCATAAGTAATAGATGGAGGAATCTCAGTTATATTAATTGTTGTAGTATTTTTAACATCGTAAATTCCTCTAAAGATCCATGAATTGTCTGAGTCCTCTATTTTGTTACAAGTTCCCTTAAATCCATTTATCCAAGGAGCCGGATCGTCGTACTTTCTTCCTGATAATTCTTTTAGACAACATTCAATTAGATCAATTGGTTTTCTATTCAATATGTTAGTAGCAAACCCTACGGCAATTCCTGATGAACCATTGAGTAGGACTGTTGGGATTATTGGCAGAAAGTATTCGGGTTCAATCTGTGATCCCTCTTCCATCCTAGGACTGAGTAATTCAAAATCCTTATATAGTAATCTAAAGTTAGGATGTAGCCTAGTTGATACATATCTAGGAGCACCGGCATCAGGTGATCTAAGAGATCCGAACTGGCCGATGCCTTCCAATAGGGGCATTGAATTCTTAAAATCTTGGGCCATGCCAATTATGGCACTATTTAAAGACCCATCTCCATGATGGTAGTGAGCATCTGCTGCTATCTTTCCGGTTAGCTGAAATACTTTATATGGCTTTTCACTTCCGTTCTTCCAGACCTTATCTGCTATGAATACTACCTTTCTTTGAGTTGGCTTAAGACCATCAATAACAGATGGGATTGCTCTGTTTTCAACGACGTATTTAGCATATTCCTTATAGTCGTTATCTAAATATTCAGTAATTGTTGTTTTACTCATTCCTTAAATACTTTTATTTTCGTATCGACCTCAGTAAGTTCACTCCAGGTTCCAAGATACGTTACTGCTCTTACCTTCCTATTATCAATCCAACAATATTCCTCTCCGTCTTTAATTCTTGGCTTATCCATAACTAGGCCATGAAATTTAAATCCGTTTTCGTATAACCAACTTAAGGTCACAAGACGATCCTTGCTTTCCCTGGCTGTAAAGAAGGTAACAGTATGACCTTCATCATACCATTTGTTTATTATATCACGAGAGCCTATAATAGGTTTTGCAGAAGGATAAAGATGACTCTCTTCGTTTTTGATATCGTCGCAAATAGTTCCGTCAATATCAATCAAGAAGACCATCTTAGATTTATCCTTATTTGGATTCATAAAATTAGGATCTTCCTCCAGTATGTCTTCAATCATATCATTCATGACTAGGTCTAGAGCATGGTCTGGGTCCCAGATCTGTTGTATGATTTCCTCTATTTTTTTACTTATTGTATCGTTCTCCCTTCCCTCAAGCTTCAACTCTGAATCGACCCATTCTTGTAGTTTTCTAAGAATCTTGATTTGTTCAACCATAGTTTACTACCTTTACTTGAAGATTTTTCTTTTTAGCTTGATTTATCATGTGCTGAGTTCCCTTGCTCGATCCATCCCAAAAGGCAATCAGACAATCTGAATAGTTCGCCATTTCGCTATTCCTTTTGAAACCAGCTGCTCTTCCGTATTTCTCCCAATCTGCTGGAAATTTAGAGCACTTGTAACCCATGTCAATCGCATATTGTTCTCCTAGAGAATCGGCTCCCTTAGCACATCCGCTAACTATCTCAACTTCTTTAGACTGAGACAGCATGTGATTACATATCTTTTTTAAAAGATCATAATCCTTAAAATCTCTTCCTCCTGCGATAATTACTTTCATATTATTTAAAGAATAGTTCAATGGCTTCGTAATTTTCTTGGGAAAGTTGATAGTAATTCATGAACCCGTTCAATGTATCCTTAAGTTCTTCTGCAGATAACATTTTACTAGTCCAGTAACCTCCGCCTTCATTTACGTGCAATTCACTCCAACTATAGTGTTCCATTCGGTCTATGAAACCTACGCTTTGAATTATTACCTGCTCAGATCCTGTGTCAAATATGAGACTGAGCTTGTTCTTAGTAGATACACTTTCAAATGTCATTTTATCTAGTCTTTCCATTTGGAATTATACTTATTTTTTGCAATTGATTTAAAATAATGATCTAGTTCTAATGCTCTATTTGACCAGGTCTGTTCTGTTGCCCATTCATAGGCTTTATCTAATAAGGCATTTCGATTTTCTTGGTTTTCATATACGGAGAAGAATGCGTCAAGAGCTTCTTTTTTGTATTCTTCGGACTCATATCCAGACGAAGGAATATCAAAAAGTACTCCCCGGTCATCAACAGTGTTAGTGAGAGCTGCGAGTCTAGTGCATACGCACGTAACTCTGCTATATTGCATCTCAAGAGCAGTAATACAATACGTTTCTGAAAAATTAGTTGGGTAAAACCAATACTCAGTTTCTTGGATTCGATCTAACAGGACGCTCTGTGGAACACCGCCATGGTGAGTGACACCGTCTAGCTTTTTACAGCGTGATATTACTTCTCCCTCTCCCTGAGTATTATATGTATACACATTTAACGTAGCATCAGGTATCCTTTGCTTAATTTCTGGCCACATATCAAGTAACCTTCCAAGTCCTCTAACTGCTCTAGATACCCATATAAACGAATTTTTAATCTTATTAGAAGAAGATTCATTGAATGATTCTGGATTAATTGCATTTCCCCAGACATATATTTTTCCTCTAGTATATGGGAATACTGCCTCGTAGTTTCTACGGTGCCAGTCAGTTAAACATATTATTCCATCAAACTTTCCAGATTTTACATGATTTAAGTGGATTATATCAGAATATTTAGATTGAGTTTCCCAAGTCTGTGGAGCGCTTTTATTTATTCCCCAAGGAAGATGAACTAGATCATGCAATAGAAGATATAGCTGATCTGAGTTAAAACTATATTGAGATACAAAATGTAAATATCTTGATACTATTATTACATCAAGTTTATTTCGATCTAAATATTCCTGTAGCTGATCACCTGACTGCAGGTATCTCACTCCGTCTTCTCCAACTCCGTTTTTAACATAGCCTGATACAACTACGTCATACCCGATTTTGACAAGCTCTTTAGATACTCTGACTGTTGCTAATTCAGATCCACCGATGGCAGATTCATATATTGATCCACTATTCCAAGGCCTCGATGAGTATCCTGTATATATCAATATTTTCTTTCTGGTAGCTTTAGGTTTAAGGACTACTACCGTGTGTGACGATCTACCATCGTTAAATCCATCAACGACATCAAAATCCTCAAGTAGTCGATGATACCTTAATCTATTCCAGAAATCATATACTATAATTACTCCATCTTCTGATAGATGCTTAACTGCCTCTTTTGCACAATTTAGTCTATCCCTGCCGTGAATTATTATAGAGTCATACTTATCTTGAGAACTATTAATTGAATTAACGTAGTCAATAAATTGTCCAGGCAAAGCGGGTTCAAACTTAGAATACTTAAAATTTGGCTCCTTTAAAATTATATCAATGTTGTTCGATGAGTTCCTAATATCATCAAACAACTCTTTATCATATGTTACACATTTCCAAGATTTACTAAATCGGGAGTAGTGCTTACTAATTTTACTGCCTCCCCATTCAAATACATTCCCGCTGGTGTATTTTAAGTATATGGTATCTTCTATTCCAGATATAGGACTACTCATTTTCTAAAAGTTTATCTTTTCTAGGTTGAGAATCGGATCCAAACCATGCCTCTAGAGAATCTTTGGATTCCTTGTCAAGTTTTAGTTGAACTGTCTTAGGGTTTTTTATAATCTCTTCATACTCATCGTCCTCAAGGGCAGCTAAACCTTTTTTATATTCAATGTTCCATTGAGAAGGTTTAACACTTGCCTTATTAAGCCATTTTTCAAATTCTTGATTTGTATAGAAGTTGTTTATTGTCTTACCTCTTTTTACAACAACTAGAGGCGTCATCACCTTGTATATTACACCCATGTCAAATAGCTCTGGCCAATACTTAGCAAAGAAGTTAATTAGTTGAGCGGCGATAGAATTTCCATCGGGATCAGCATCAGTATAAATGTAAACTTTACCATATCTAAGATCATCTGGAGATTCTCCTAATTTTAATCCAATTGAACCCATAAGTCCGACAACTTCAGAATTCTTTATTACTTTGGAATTTGGAAGCTCATGGACATTTATGAATTTACCCTTAAGAGGATATGCTCCCATGATTTGAGTATCTCTGAATTTTCTAACCGCTGAAAGAGCAGACATTCCTTCATATATACCAAGAATGCATTTGCTTCGATCAGTCTTCTTTTGAGCGTCTATTAGTTTATCAACTCTTCCTCGAGCGAGATCTCGGTTGAGCTTTCGAAGCTCTGCTCGCTCCTCGGCAAGCTGTTTCTTTTCAACCCAATCTAGTACTGATTGAATTATTTCAGACTTAAATATCTGTCTTGCTATTTTCTCAGTTACGTCATGTTTAGTCTTAAACTTACTTGGTTCAGTGATAAGTTTTTCCTTGGTTTGAGAAGAGAAGGCAGGATTTACTATCATGCAATCGATGAAGATATACAAGTGATTTCTTATCTCATTCGGCTTTACATCAACTCTGTGCTTCTTCTTTATCATTTCTCTTAGGTGAGAAATTAACTGATTCGTTACATAGTCAACGTGAGTGCCACCGTCCTTTGTGTGAACTGAATTGACAAAGCTGACATTTGTAAATCCGTCCACTGATTTAGCAAAGCCTATTCTCCAATCCTTTGACTCTTCATAGAAATACTCACTGTCTTCTACGTAAAGCTTGATGTATTCTTCAAATCTTCTAAATTTGATCTCATTATTGACTGTTTTTCCGTCTTTTATTGTAATAACCTTGATCTTCAACTTTGGATTACAAGCAGCAGCATCAAGACATCTTTTATACAGTATTTTGTAACTATTTTCATCAATAACCTTCATTTGGAATCTTGGAAGATCAGTTACATAGGATATTTCAGTGAATCCACGAGAACCTTTGCCGATTTTAGGTCTGGTTCTTTTAGCCATATTATCGGTAAACGTCTGCTCAAATTTATTAGTACCGTCGCATGTTTTAACAACAAACTCAGTTGAAAATATATTAGTTAGAGTTGCACCAACTCCATTTGTCCCTGCGGTATTTCGATCCTTTGAATCATCAAAACTACTACCAGCTTTAAGATTTGAGAATATCATTTCCGGAACCCATTCTTTGTGAGTTGGGTGTTTCTTAACTGGAATACCACCGTTATCCCATACCTTTATTTCTCCAGAATCCAAGTTAAATGTTACTCTAATCTCATTTAAATTAGAATTCTTTCTATGCTCATCAACTGAATTAGATAAGATCTCATCAAATATCTTTAGGAAGGCAGGATTGTATACAACTGATTCTAGTGTGACCTTCTCTCCATCAAATAGGTGATGCTCTCCACTATGAGGTTCAGTTGATCCTACATACATATAAGGTCGATGTAGAACATGTTCCCTATCAGTTAATTTTTGATATTTCTCTTCAATCTTATTTTTTGCCATCGTGCTTCTTTTTTTCTCCTTTGATACCAATATATGTTCCAACGGATCCTCCGATCAAATATGCTATAATCGGTATAACTTCTCCGTTTATCATCGAATTTGCTCCGATAGATATGGAAACCAGCCATGCTAGTCCTATTCCATTTCCTGTTATAATTGCTGGAACTATTCTTCGTTCTGCTGTGTATATAACATTGATTGTCCTCAAGTAGATGAACACAAATTGAGTAAATAATATGATGACTGCGCTTAAATATTGGTCTTCAAATATTCTCATACACTAATAATATACTGTTGTTTTTTAATAGGATTCAAATTCACTTTATTTTTTTTATCTTTAAGGCTTCCTTGAAATAATCTGGAATTCCGTTTCTAATTATTTGATCAAAGCATTCGTCTAGAATATAAGTCTCGGCCCAATCATGTTTACTTCTAATTGATCTCCCATATGATTGAAGTATATCAACTAAGGTTTTCCAATTATACCAATCCGGATTAGTTTCAAGTCTCTTCTTTACTTTGCTGCTCATTAGGTTTGGAAAAGGAACTTTCAGTATTATTTGAAATCTAGAAAGTTCATCCTTGAGATCTACTCCATTTATCATTGATGGAGAAACTAGTACGGTTTCTAATTCAGATTTCAGGTGATGCCGTAGCATTTGTTCCCTAGTTGATGAATCATGAACTAGCAGCCTTTCGCTTTCTATTGACTTCAAGATCCACTTGCTAAATCCGTAATTTCCGCTGTGTATTATTCCTTTGTGTTCAGCATTTTTATTTAATATTCTTTCGATCACAGGAATCGCAGTCTTAAAAGTCTCAGCCTTTTCATAATATGACATTTTACCGAATTTGGCGTAGATCACGGGTCGATTCTCTTTTGGAAAAGGACAGGGTAAGGCTAAATAGTCTCTAGATTCTTCTTCAATGCCTAACATTTTACTCATCATCTCTGGATCTAATATTGTTCCAGACATAAGGATAACGTGATCATATCTATTCCAAAAAATGTCCTTTAGATATTGACTTGCCCATATTGGCTCAACTGATATTTTTGCTTCTCCATTATGATCTAAATCCTTTTCGAATATCCAATTGTCCTTGTAATTTTTACGATCGTTTATAAATCTATGATATTTACACATTGATTTATCGCAAATGTCGGCTTTCTTTGCAAGCTCTGATCTTTTTTTCTTGGATCTAGTTTCACCAGCTTCATCTAAGAGTTTAACCACTTCATTTGATACTTTAGGAATTATGACTGTTTTTACATAATCAGAAAGCTGAGATATATTAGATATTTCGTCTAGATCTTGTGCCATGTAATCCTCCCATATGCCAAGATTATTTAAAGATCTCTGTGAAAAAACCGAGGATATAAAATCACAAAATGTTTCTTCGAAGGAATGGGCTTCATCCACAATTAGCAACCTAGCTCCCCGATCCTGCAGGATTTCAGGACTATACATTGAGTATGCGGTAATTAGGTGAAAGTTAGTCAAACCAACTCGATTATTTAGAAAGGAAGCTTGGGCGATTGAATGTGGGCATGATTGACATCTTTTTCCTTTTACTTTATTTAGAGCCTTGGATTCTCCACATGGCATGTAATTTGATTTACACCAATATGAATTGCTTCCTTTAACTGAAGATATGAATTCGAAATCCTTAGTGTACTGATCTTGTAAAATTTTACTGTTAGTTATAACATCGATCTTGGCGTCTGGATTTATCTCCCTAACATACCAGTCAGATATCATCATAGCTGCATAAGATTTTCCAACGCCCGTTGGAGCATCGATCAACATAAACTTTTTATCTGATTCAATTGATTTCTTTACGAAATCAAGCATCTCAATCTGCTGAGGTCTAGGGTCGTATCTTAGTTTTATTCTCTTCAAAGCTTCTTAAGTAGTTGGTGAGTATCTTCAGGGTTATTTACCGGGAATAGTCTATCGCTTTCATACAGAGCATCCGCTAGAGGTCTATCGTTTCCTCCCGGTCCTGTTTTATCACCAAAAAACCATATTGGACCTTGAATTAAATCCCTCACTTGAGATTTATTAGCCCCTCTTGGGTGAATATCTATGCTTATTTGTCCTCCAACTGAGGCTTCTAAATCTGGAAAAGATTCCTCTATTAGTTTTGCAAATTTTAATCTTTCTCTAGAATCATTATCCCACTCATTATAAGATTCTCTTTGATCTTGGGTGCAGTTTCTTCCAACTGGAGAAAAATTTAAGAGACCTACTCTAGATTCAATATGATTAGATGTTTTTTCTGGACATTGGCTTAATTTCAACAGTTGATTAAGGTAGTCTATTAGTTCCGAGCTGGGAACCCACGGATTTTCAAATTCAATGGTTCCGTTCTTATAGATTTGATTTCCACATGATTGAAATGCTTTAGTTACTCCCTTCCAGATTTTTTCGCCTACCTGTTCTTTGGTCTTATCGGCATCGCTTCCAGTGACTAGGTATACCCTTTTATCTTTCATCCAGTTTAGAAAGAATTCTTCAAATTCTGGTTTTATCCTAA
>Ga0181587_10002627_pt1 | contig 14877 bp, 13 predicted proteins | sample 071ome_27_FD_132463 | JGI IMG/M metagenome (GOLD analysis project Ga0181587, IMG submission 132463) | Coastal salt marsh microbial communities from the Groves Creek Marsh, Skidaway Island, Georgia - 071409AT metaG (megahit assembly) | ecosystem: Environmental > Aquatic > Marine > Intertidal...
TAGTTTTATCTTTGTGTCAGACTTCTAAATAATTGCGAGTTCTACACAGAACTCTTAACAAGGGAGGTCCAACTATGGATATCATGAACCAAGTTAAAGGATGGGCAAAAGGATTAGCCGATGTGGGTGTTTCACTCATAGCATTGGGAATCGTTTTAGAGATCCTTTTCAGCGGTCAAGGTATTCCGTTCTGGCCAAACGTTTCTGTAATCGGAAACGTCCAGGGCGTACTGCAAGGATTCTCAGATCAAGGTTTGATCGGACTAGTTGCAGTTTGGATTTTATATCATATCTACAACAGAAAATAATATAAAAATCTAGAAATACGTAAAACCTTAAGGGTGGTGTGATTAAAATTTTGGATTGGATCACATCGCCCTTTTTCTTTGTAGTTTACACATCCTAAAATCTGGTAAATACACACAGTTCAAACGTGCTCTTACATCGTGTAGGAGACTTATGCGGATAAAACCGCGTAGCCAGGAGAACTGGCATTGGACTCCTTTAAAGGAGAAAACAAATGGGAAGACCAATCAAGAAAAGTAAGTTTGTATCAAGTTTTGGTGGTGACACATCTGCCAAGATCGCGGTATCAAACTACAGATCAGGTGGTTCAAACACTGCCTCAACTACTGCTTACATTGTATCTCAAAGGGGATCAAGACAATTCAAGATCCACTTAGAAGATTCAACTGAAGTTGTGATGACATTAGTTACTGATGCAACATTATCAGTAAACAATACATTCAACGTAAAAGTGGTATTAGATGACTCAGCAGTTGCATACGTGAACAAGTTCTACAACAACACAGTTCACTACACAAAAACTGACGGTACACATGGTCACGTGCCATACACTCTAGGAACTGACATCCAAGGTTCTATCGAGTCTGGACACGGTAACATTGATATCGTATCTGAGTAATCTTAGAACACGTGCTTATTTGGGGGAGTTTAATGCTCCCCCAAATCTTTAATAAATAATAGCAAATGGCAAAAACTCTACGTACATCAGGTGATTACACAATCAAAACAGGCACAGGAGCCGGTGGATCGAATTCAGTAATATTTGACTCAAAAACAACAAGAGTTTCGGGTGATCTCATTGTTGATGGTACAAGTACCACACTAAACACAGCAACTTTAACAATTGAAGATCCGATCATCAGGTTAGCAAAGAACAACACCAACACAGTAGATACGGATTCAGGTATTTTAATAGAGAGGGGTGTTGACAACAACGCGGCCTTCTACTGGAACGAGGGAGACACCACGTTCAAGGCAGTGACAACCACCTCGGACGGCACAGGCACATCAATCACAGACACAGGCCTGGCAAACATCAGGGCGGCAGAGCCAACAAACACATCTGATGTGGCGACAAAAAACTATGTTGACACCACAGTGGGTGGCGGATTCAGCCTCAAGGTTGCAGGTGATGACTCTACACAGATCACAGTTGGCACAGGAAACACCTTACAGTTCACAGGTGGAAATGGAATTACAACAGCAGGTTCGGAACCTGACACAGTTACAATAAATTTATCAAACAATCTCACAGACATACACTCGATTACCAACAGTTCTACCAACGCTGATCTTACTTTGAGTGCGAACAGCAACGGTTCTGTGGTAATAGATGATGTGCTGACCTTCCCTGCAAACAGATCAGGTGAGCCAACAGCAACGGCAGTGACCAAGATTTTCGCACAAACACCGAGCGGTGGAGGCACAGGTGTGTTCTTCAACAACACATCTGTTAGTTCTGGAGCGGCGGGAGAACTGATAAGTAAAAAGAAAGCAACCGCTTTGGCGATTGCGTTAGGATAACATATGGCGATTACACAGAGAGAAGCACCAACAACTATTACAGCACTAGATCACGTGTTTGAAGCCACGGCTGACACGGCTGTGACGTCGATACATCTCTGCAACATCACAAGTTCAGATGCCACAATCGACATATATCTTTTGCCAAATGACGGTTCAACAACCGTGCCAACAGAGAACAACAAGATTTACAACTCACTGACAATACAGGCGACTGACAGTTACATCATCGACACTGAGAAAATGATACTTGGAAACGGTGACAAAATATATGTGCAGAACGCTGACTCAACAGGACAAGTAATAGTAACAGTATCAACCATAGGATTGTAATGCTATGGGACGTCACGTTAAAAACAGACAACTAGAACCAGGATCAACCACAGTAGAGATACCACAAGTTTCAACTGCCAACAGACCATCGGGACAAGACGGTCAGATCATATTCAACACCACAACATCAACTTATCAGGGTTACATAGGATCGCAATGGTACAACATATCAAGTGCGGCCGGTGAGAAGACTTTGACAGTTGACAAGTTCCAAGGGGACGGATCAACCACTGTGTTTGGCAACGGTTCAGGTAACACACTGGACGGATCAACAGCGGCATCTTTGTCAGTAACACCAACAGACGCAACAGATATGGCCATATTCATAGGTGGCGTGTACCAAGTACCGGGAACTCATTACACATACTCAGGTGGAGCAATAACATTTGGTTCCGCTCCGCCGGCCAACAACGGATCAGACAGTGGCCACATTATCGCGATTGTTCACAACCTTCACAAGTTGGGCGAATAAACTCTATAAATTCAAAATCAAGATTATAAAAAGGTATCCTGTACCTTGTGCTATCATTGCCTTTCTAGAGGGAATAATATTGGGCATAATCATATACCATTACTTCTTCCAGACAAGATTCAGTTGCTGTTTTGAGTTAGGATATTAGTCCAAACGGTCGCCAAGACCCAGGCGTGCCACCTTTGACACATACCCACCCAACTGGTTGATTGATTTCAGGTTTGTCGTTCCATGCAATGGATCCTGTTTCCCACCTGCCTTGCACAGGTGCTTTGTCTCCCGATGAAAAAACTTTGTCTTGGAATTTTATGTTGCCTGCCACGTGTAGGCTTTCTTGTGGATGCTTAACACCTATGCCCACACTGCCATAAAAGTTAACCTTGATAGGCTTGCCGTCTTCTTGTCCTAGCACGATGTCACCGTTGCTCCTACAAGTTATCCTGGCAGTCTCGTCTGTGCCTATGCTGAAAGGCGCAGGAACCATTGTGCCAACGTAGGTTGTTTTATCCTGCATTTTAGTGACAACCTCGTAACCGCCAACATTTACAGAGAACGGAGCCGACGGTGCTTCTGTGTTCACACCAACCCTTCCTTCAGCGGCGTAAAGCGTTTTCCTTACATTTAAGTTTTTGAGAGAACCTAGTTGTTCGAGATTGCTTTTCTTTACACTTCTACCTAATTCTGTCTTCCAGAGTACCTCATTGTGATCTATCATAAGTGCCTTTTGCACATTCAACTTTGGCACACTGGCATGGTTATACTGCAAGTTGTCAACCCTGACTGAACCTTTGACGTGCAAGTCCTTTTCGATTTCTACCACGTCATTATTCACAGTCAACTGCAAGGAATCTGCCTTATCATCGATGCCCTGGCTACGAAATTTTGTGATTTTGCCACCTACTATGGCATCGCCACTGATGGAATTTTCAAACACGTCCACCTGTCTGATGTCCACCCTGGATTCTGCGACTTTTTCAATTTTGTTGATAGGTAATAGTGCCATATAATGAATATTTATCGTTCGCTAGACGTGTATCGATAATTTGGTAAATACCTATTGTAGTATTATGGCAATAAACAGAATATCAGGTGACATATTAGAAGCGAACTTGATTCGTAGTTCTAACCTCGAATTCAGCAACAGTGCTGACCAAACTTTACTATTTTTTGATGTTTCCAACCAACGTATAGGTGTCAAGACCGACGCACCTGGTAATTTTGCACTGGATGTCAACGGCAATATGCGGGTACAAGGTAACCAAACCATAACAGGTGACCTAACTGTCCAAGGAACCACAACTACAATAGACTCACAGAATTTAGTTGTCGAAGACAACATTATAACACTTAACGAGAACGCATCAACTGCCACAGATTCTGGTATCATGATCCAGAGGGCAGGTGCCAATGAAGCGGTGCTATACTGGGACGAGACACTGGACAAGTTCAGGGTAGGTACCACACCAGAGGACGGGTCGTCGAGAACGGATTTCACAAACGTGACACTGGCAAACATACAGGCGGCATCACCGGTAGCCAACGATGACGTCACAACAAAACTATATGTAGACAACGAAATAGCAACCATTTCTAGTGCTGGTGGTGTGATAGGAACCAATGTTTCTATCGGTACACCCACAGACTCCACATTCGGTGATGGAAGTCTTACCTCGCTAGGTGATGAACCAAGCGTTACTGATGCGATTGACAGTTTGAACGAAGCAATGGAAAACATAAGGAATTCAACTTACGTGAAAAGTGTCAGTTTCGTTTCGAATTCAACATCGATCAGTCTGGGAGACACTGTTACACTGACCATAACCACAGTGGGCGGAGGCGCAGACCGATACACGATCACATGGGGTGATGGCAACGAGGAAACTGTAACAACCACTACACCAACACACACCTACAATGAAGCATCAGGATCACCAATGACTGTAACAGTCAAGGCTTTCGCCAATGGTGCAGTCACAGACTCGGCGGGAAGTTTTGCCACATCAACAAGGACCAACTACATCACGGTGGCATCAGCGGCACCGGTGGTTGGCTATGCGATCTATGCCGCTTCTACAGGTGGCTCACCGATCACTCTTACAGACTCAGGAAGCACAGTCTATCTACAAAATAATACTACAAACTCTGTATCAGACTGTACATATGAAGTTGACTGGGGTGATGGCACGTCGAACTCGATAGCCAATGACACGGCCAATGGTGGTGCGAGTGGATCGAGATTGGCACACACATACACCAACTCGACCGCGGCAGATGATTCATCTGTGGCAGGTACAGGCCCGGGTGACACCAAGTACAGAATAAGGTTAACTCTGTTGAGCCACTCGACAGCGGCACCTGAACAGATACCACAAAGTTCAGATGCGAACTTCGAGGTTTACTCACAGCACACGCCTAAGATAGACATAGCAGATTCAACTGTGCGTGGAGTGAATGAAGAATCAAGTTCTGGTTTCAACGTTACATTCAGGAACGGTACAGACACGTTCCCAGGCAACAATTCAGACTTCAGCGCAACTCAGAGATACCAATGGGACTTCACAGATGATTCCACACAAACCAATGTCACTGTTGGATCGGGAAGTTCAGGAGACACCGGACAGAACATCACAAAACTTTTTGGTTTCACTCAGTCAGGTTCTGGCACTGTGGGCACAACACAGACCTATCCTGTACAACTTAACATCACAAACGGTAACACTAGTGCACCATTCACAAGTGCGATAACAAATATCATAGTTGAACCGGACGTGAGGGCCAACCTCGCCGGTACTGCCGTGACCGTTTCAACAGGTTCCGGTGACAACTCATTGACACTTTACGATCACACTGACCTCGATGGCAACAACAGGGCACTGGCTAGATTCACTAACACGTCACAAAACGGTGATGACTACGAATACGATTTCCTAAATGATTCATCTGATGTGTACTCTATACAAGAAGATGGTTCGACCGCAGGTGTAGTTGGAGTCACCCTTGACAAAAATTTTACTGGACAGTCAGCAGGAAGCATAGTCACTGACTTCAGGACCACTGGTACACCGGACACGATACACCAAAATGACAATCAAACGGTCACTTTCACCATGAAATCTGTGCCAAGTGCACCGGCTAGCCTAAGTTCAAAATCAATCACACTGGCGGACGCGGCTCAAGGAACTAATCCACACCTGTGTGCAGGATTTGATGACAACACTGGATCGGCCTCAACACTTGTAGCAGGTGACAGCCTAGAGTCAACAACCGCAAGAAGATACACAACCACTACAACAATCGACACATCTACAGCATCTAACTTTTACAATGGTGCTTCAGGTACTTTGGCCGCAGAAATAAACGCCAGCAATGATGGAACCAAAGCGTTCACGGCAACAGAAGGCGAGACTGGAACTTTCACTTCTCTTGTTGTCAGTTCAAATGTAGACTACGACACAGTTGATGCAACATATCCACAGCGTTTCTACTTGGTAGCAAGTGCAAAAATCACCAAAGATTTAGCGGATTATTCAACGGGAGTAAACGCACAAAGATTGACACACACCGCAACAGGAAACACCAACTACGTACACGTGGTCAAAGATGATATTACAGCAACTCCTACTACCACAATTGGTACAATAGCAGAAGGCACAGGCGGAAGTAAAAGATATGTGTCTGGAGTTCCATACTACAACACAGGTTCACCAACAGTGACGGTCACGGGTACCACAGTGGCCAACTTCACAGGACAGGCCTACCAGGATGCCGCAGATCCACACGAGATTGATCCAGGTACCAGCCAGGAATCAACATCAGGAAATGTGATTTCAGCGACTGCATACACGTATGCTGACGTTGATGGTGCAAGTTCTATGCTGACAGGTGGCATACCAAACACGGACGTTGGTGTCAGTTCAGCATACACACTGGGCACACTGACACAGTCTTTGACAAGTTCAGGTGTGAGAGCAGTACAACAAATTAAAGCAAGAAGTAAGAACGCCAACGGTACAGGTTCTTACTCAGAGAGTTCAACAAAAATTCAGGTTTACACAGCATCATTATTATCTCTAGACGATGAAGCGGGTGGTATAACCGTATCAGATTCTTTAGGCGCCGGCTTCGATGACGACGCCGTGAGGATAAGCGGATTTGGTTCGCTGTCAGGTGACACACCGTCACTAAATGATTCTTCAAATGCCAACTACTACACGGATCACGCATGGTCAGGTGCAGTCACTGTGGCAGGAACCAATGAAGCGATTTCAAGATTTGGAACGATAAAACACTTCACAACCGACCTGAGCTCAGGCTACCTGCCTGCGGGACCAGACCTTAACACCGGACGTTCGGGCGCACAATACTACAACTTCGCGTTCAGGAGAACCACGATGGCCAACTTCACTGTGAGACTGACAGGAACTGTGTCAGGTTTCTTCATAGCGGCACCAGGCACTGCAATAGATTCAGCATCTGGGTTGAACGGATGGTTGGACGCTGGTATCACTTACGGTGGTTCAGGTGTGCCAGGATCAGATACCGGCAACGGCGGAAACGGATCAAATGGTTGTGCGTTCACATCGGGAGACAGAATTATTGACGGTACCAGTTATTCCAACCAAACGTTTACGCTGACGCTGGGTTCAGAAAACGCCACAAATGCTACAGGGAATAATGTACTGATCAGGATTAAACTAGAATCGGGAGACAGTATAACAGCACTGAGCATTGAGTAATGGCAATAACTGACGCAAAAAAAGTAGATTACCTTTGGAAGAAATTGGGTTACGGTGCCACCAAGACGGACACCAACGCATCTAAGAAAGCACCCAACGAGGCCATAGCATCTCCATTACTACTAAGGGGTGACAACACGTGGAACCAGGCTTCAAGCATTCCAGGTACGATGCCGGGTTCGAGTGCAGGAGTGGTCACGGTGTATCCAACTGGCTCACCAAACGAGACCACAGCAGACGGTACATCAACAGCCAACAGGACTTGGAAGACCGGACTGACCGATTGGATACCACCGGAGATAGGTTCAACATATCAAGTGAAAGTGTACATACACACATCAGGAGATGCGGGCAATGCCGCTTCATCGGGAGACCAGGTGTTCGCCACAGGATCAGGCAACAACGACGAATGGTTCTTCGACTACCAGTCCGGCGTGTTACACTTTATTGGTTCAAACCTACCAAATGGGGTAGACTTCACGGGCAAGTCGGTTTACATATCCGGCGGCAGGTACACAGGCACGAAAGGTTTACAAAATCTATCAACTAGCACGGGAAACACAGAATTCTCGGCAAACAATATTGGCAACATAGTGACCAATGCGGACATGACGTTCACTACTCAGGGAACGGGATTGTTCGACTTCAACACGACGACGGGTATGGTCGTTCCTACAGGAACTACTGCGGAGAGACCATCGGCGCAGGAAGGTATCATACGCTTTAATACTACAACAGGCAAATATGAAGTCTCCCTAGACGGTTCGACCTATACCGCGTTGCGTACAGAGGCCGCGGCCTCGTCAATCACAAAAGACGTGTTTACCGGTGACGGATCAACAACACAATTCACAATGACCGTTACTCCCAGTAACGCCAAGAACATCATAGTTTACGTGGATGGTGTGATGCAGGAGCCTACACAGAACTACACGATAGCATCTAACGTGATGAGTTTCACTGGCGGTGCTGATGGAAGCACTATCGAAGCACCACACGACGGAGCCAGGGTCGTTGTGATGCACGGATTTGCAGATTAAATCACAATACCTTTTGGCGTATATCTTAGAGTGTGTTTGATGAACTTCTGTGAAAAGATGTTGAACCTTCCGATGTCCCTGTCGACCTCGTACCCAATTGTGGCCTGTTCCAGTATGAAGTTGTAGACGTCTTCTCCCGATTTGAACCCAACGTTGAAACCTTTCATGTCGTGATCATTGCTGATCTCGAACGTCTCTTTACAGGACACTTCACAAAAATTCTGTATCTTGGACCTATGTCCGTTCATTGCTTCAACTATGTCGGCCCTGTCTTTCAGCACTTCCAGGTTCCTGTTCCTACAATGTCCGGGCCAGAGCACCTTGATTATGTAATTGATCTCTTTACTTTGCATTTTTCAATTTATCCATGTCCTTGAAGAGCACACACTCCGCGTTGGTGCAGAAATCAAGTTGTTTGGTTTTGGGAGGATTGCACAAGAAATAGAACTTGACCTCAGGGTGCAACATTATTATCTGTCTCAGGTCTTTGAGCACCTTGAGGTCTTGAATGTCATAGCCCACCAACATCACTGTCTTGTTGCAAAGTCCCAAGGCCGACAGCAGGGCAAAAGTTTGGTCGTTGGTGTTCACATCTAACTGCAAGTTGAACTGAGGATTGAGTGGCGGAAAACTGTGTACGTGATCGTAGAAAACGTATTTTTTATAGAGTTGCGGCGTGGTCACACACTGTCCGGGTGTGGGTCTCTGCTGTAGATACCATAAAACATGGTCCTCATCACGTGTCCACACGTAATCTACGTACTTTAACTGCAATTTTTTGTTGGAAACTGTGACTATTGGTCCCCATTCCCTGAGCCTTCCAGGGCTCATTTTTATGGGATTGGTGCCCAAAACCGTGATGTAGTCGTGTTTCCTCATAATATTACAGGTTATTTAACACCCATTATAGAGTGGTCTGCGGTAAATATCAATAGTTTTGCAAAACAATTATTATCGATAAGGGGAAAACAAAATGGCAATAGGACGTATAACAGGACAGATGCTGTCAGCCAACTTGGCTAGATCAGGCACTGACCTAACATTTGAAACAAATTTATTAGCCTTAGACGTTAGTAACTCAAGAGTTGGTGTGGGAACAGCCTCACCGGCAACGACGTTACACGTCTCGGCAACTGACGCAGTTAGATTACCGTCAGGATCAGACGCACAGAGACCGGGCACTCCGGCCAACGGTGACATCAGGTACAACACGGACCAGACAACCATCGAGGGTTACGCCAACGGTGCTTGGGCCAACCTAGCATCAGGTACACAGTTGAAAGACGCGGACGAAGACACTTCAGTAAACGTTGAACCAAGTTCAGACGTTGACGAAATACACTTCACAACTGCTGGATCAAAAGTGGCCAAGATAGCGGCTTCAACGATTGAGTTGGGTGTAACAGGTATCTCAACAACAGCATCAACCTTCACAGGTTTGTCAACCAACGGTGACATCACTTTCACTCCGAATGGAACAGGTAAAGTTGCAGTAAGCTCTAACATGGAGATCACAGGTAACTTAACAGTTAACGGTTCGACAACTACTATCGATTCACAAACTTTAGTAATTGAAGATCCACTTATCCAATTAGCGAAGAACAACTCGGGCGGAGCGGCAAACTCTTTTGACCAAGGTTTATTCATGAACAGGGGTTCACAGGACAACGTTTCATTGCTTTGGGACGAATCAGCAGACGAGTTCGTTTTTGCGGTTACATCTGGTGAGGATGGAACAACAGCGGGTAACGTGACAATCGACAGTTACGCCAACATGCAGGCGGGAACAGGTACGTTCGCAAACGTTGATGGTATCTTAGGTGCCAACACAGCGGCGGCGGCGACTGTAACTACTTTAGACACCACAGGAAACGTGACGTTCAATGACGCAGGCGCGGCAGTGGACTTCAGAGTTGAAGGTGACACAGACACAGACTTGTTTGTGGTAGATGGTTCAGCAGACCAAATTGGTATATCAACAGCGGCCGGTTCAATCGGATACGTGTTGGATGCTTCAGGATCAACTGATGCGTTCAGACTGCCACAGGGCAACACGGCGGCCAGACCAACGGCGGCCACTGGTATCATCAGGTTCAACTCACAGACTGGTAAGTATGAAGGTTCAACAGACGGATCAACTTACGTTGAGTTCGCGATTGCGGGATCGGCACCAACTTTCACCAAGGAAACTGCCACAGGTGACGGTTCGACTACTACAATCACTGGTTTCTTCAGTTCAGCACCTGAAAGTGCTAACAACGTTTTCGTTTACATCGACAACGTATACCAGGAACCAACTGAGAACTACACAGTATCAGGCACAAACATAACATTTACTTCTGCCCCTCACTCGGGTGCGAGGATATTTGCTATCACAGGTGCTGACGGTACTTCACTAGTGACTGGTGGTGTTGCAAGATCAGAGACAAGTTCAGTGAACTTCACATCGACTGCGACTACTATCATGAGTTTCAACGCCGCGACTTACAGATCGGCTGAGATATTCATCCAGTTACAGGACACTGCCAACACTGAATACAGTGCTATGAAAGGCGTTGTTGTGCATGACGGTACAACAGCATACGTGACAGTGTTTGGTATAACGAACACAGGTTCAAGTGACTTGGCTACGATAACTGCGACTCACGATGGGTCGAACACAGTTAACGTTCAAGCGGTGAGCACAGGTGGTCAGACAGCGGCCAAAGTACAGTACTCACTAGCGTCGGCGTAATAGGCAAAACTTAACCCTAGCGATAATTCTAAACGCCCTAATGGTAAATACAACTGTTAGGGCGTTTTTTTACGACCTCACACAACATAAACATAATCATAAGGGATACATGGAACTATGACAACACGTAACTTTAGAGTACACAACGGTGTAAGCGTTGGTGATATCGTAATATCAGCAAGTGCTAACACAATCACAGGTTTGTCAACTGCGGCACCAAGTGCTGACGGTGACACGGCAAACAAAAAATACGTTGACGATCAGATTTCAGCAATTTCAACAACTGCGATCACATCTGGTACAACAAACGTAACAGCGGCATCTTCAAGCGTAATCACGACAGTAGGTGGTAACACTGAACTTACAGTGACCGACGACGGTGTAAGGGTACACGGAAACTTAACAGTTGACGGTACAGAAACAATCGTAAACACAGCAACACTATCAGTTGAAGACAACATCATCGAAGTGAACAGGAACGTTTCTTCGAACGCTGGTATGCCAACATACTCAGGTATGAGGGTAAACAGAGGTGAAGGTTCAACTGCCACAGAAGGTGACCTTTTCTGGGTATGGGATGAATCATTCGCAGACGACGGAACAACTATCCACGGTAACGCAGGCGGTGCCTGGACAGCGGGTAGAGGTGCGGGTGCATCAGATGTCGACGCATTAGTTGATATAAGATGTAACGTAATTCACGCAACAGCGACATCGGCCCAGTACGCGGACGTTGCCGAGCGTTTCGAAGCAGACGCTCCTATGTCAGCAGGTGCAGTAGTAGAAGTTGGTGGTACAGCGGAAATCACAGAAACAACAACTGATCTTTCAGACAATGTTTTTGGTGTTATCTCTGACTTGCCAGCATATGCTATGAACGCCGGTGCAGGAACTAACGAATCACATCCATTTGTGGCAATGACTGGTAGAACTCCAGTTAGGGTTACAGGTACGGTTAACAAGGGTGACAGATTGGTTACTTCATCAGTAAAAGGTTGTGCTAGAGCAGTAGCGGCAGGTGAGTCAATCACACCTTTCAACGTTATTGGTAGAGCATTGGAAAGTTCAACAGACGCAGGTATCAAATTGGTAAACTGTGCAGTGAGAACTAACAACTAATAAATATCTATACTTTTTAGTAGAACACAAAGGGCGGCTTCGGTCGCCCTTTTTTTTTAGGCGTATAAATACCTATACTGCTGTCGGCCGGCAATGATAACGAGGCCGTGTAGGGCATTTGCTCTACTAACATTATTATAGAAGGAGTACCAGAGTATGGCCATAGGTCGTATTACGGGGTCGGTTCTAAAGTCCAATCTGACTAGGAATGGCGTCGACCTTGCATTTGAAACAAACCTACTGTATCTCGACGTGACGAACAGTCGTGTAGGTATTGGTACTTCAGAACCCACAACAGCACTACACGTAAACGGAACAATCACAGGTACTCTCGCAGGTACCACTGGATCGACCATAGGCAACTTGACTCTGGCCAATGGTTCAATAACAGATTCATCGGGTGCAATTAGTTTTGGTGACGAGAATCTCACCACGACAGGTACTATAACAGCATCAGGAATAACTTTTCCTTCAAGTGATGGTAGTTTAGGACAGGTCCTGACAACCGATGGAGCGGGCACTTTGTCATTCTCCGATCTATCTGTTGGTGATCTAAGCATAGTAGGTTCAACAATATCATCACCATCCAACGCTGACCTAACACTGACCACGGCAGGCACAGGCACTGTGATCATAAACGGACTGAGCTTCCCGACGGGAGATGGAGCCGCTAATCAAGTACTGGCCACCAACGGTTCTGGACAGTTGACTTTCGTAAATTCGGGTGCGGCATCCACTGATTCCGATGAGGCAGGTGCGGGCACAGAGTCCACCGACCTAGGCACGGGCACAAGCGTTATAAACAGTTTCAACGTCAGCACCTATGACTCCGCGTTCTATTTCCTCGTGACGAGGGACGAGGTAAACCAGACACTGGACCTTAGGAGACACAGCCTAACACACAACGATTCAAACGCTTTCGTCAACACCTTTGGACAGGTCAGATCAGATCTGAGTGGATCATACATCACTGTGGACGCTGACGTCAACAGTAACCTTGCAAGGCTTACTGCGACAGGCCAGAGTGTGTCCAACTCGGTGTCACTTTACAGGATAGTTTTAGGACAGGACACATCTGCATCATCAGACGGCAACACGGCATTCATAGTCAACTCAGACGTGGACAGTGCCACAGAGAATCTAGACACCTGGTCGGCGTCAACGTACAGGGGCGCACAGTACTTCATTAGTGCCACAAACGCAACAACGGGAGAGTCGTCCAACATGGAGGCCTTGGTTGTCACGGACGGAACCAGTGCATTCATCACACCTTACGGTAATGTGAACACGGGCAATAACGACCTAGTTTCGTTGTCAGCGGACGTCAGTGGTGGCAACGTTAGACTGAGGGCCACGGCGGGAGCACCAAACACACGTGTGGCCATGTACAGGATACTATTAGGAGATTCTGAATCAGCATCATCTGGTAGTTCAGTGAACGTGATAGGTGCCACGACAGTTTCCAGTGCATCCACAACGCTAGACAGTTTCAGCAGTGACGACTATCATGGTGCCATGTACTTGGTTGTAGGTCACAACTCCACAGAAGGGGCGTCAAGCGTGTCAACGGTGTACATGCTGAATGACGGATCAGATGCCTACATTGCGACAGGTCCGACTGTAAGTTCAAAAGGCACTGACCAACTGACATTCACTGGATCATTCTCGGGCGGTACTGCCACACTGAGTTGTCAGTCGAGTTCGGGTGGTTCAACCACAGTGAACGCATACAGAATACACTTGAAGCGTGGTGCGGCCAACACAGTGACAACAAATACAGCACAAACAATTCAAGCGGTTAAAACATTCTCTGTTGCTCCAACTTTTAGTGCAGGTTACAACGAATCAATCAATGCATTGACATCATCAAGCACAATCACAGTGGACTGTGCAACAGCAAGAGTACACACGGTAACACTTGGAACAAACACAGAATTCAACATAACCTCACTGCCAACAGGAGGCACCGTTACACTGATCATCACACAGGACGGCACTGGATCAAGGACAGCAACATTTGGCACAGACGGTTCCGCGGCAGTTAAATTCCCGGCCAGTTCAAGTGTGCTGAGCACGGGTGCCAACGACATAGACGTTGTATCAATATTCAACGATGGCACTAACTTCCTGGGCAACATAGCAAGGAACTACGGCTAATGCCTGGCTTCAACTCTGTACTCACTTATGAACCAGTGATAACTACCACAAGCAGACAACTGGAACTTGATGCCGCTGACTCAAGCAGTTACGGTGGTTCAGGTTCGACCTGGACTGACCTCGAGGGCAACGCCAACGCAACCATCACGGGTGCCACATACACCGCGGGCAACAAGGACGGTGGCAATGTTGGTTACTTCGCATTTGACGGCACCAATGACTCGTGCAACTGTCCGGATGTGAGTGGCGTCACGGACTTCACCATATCAGACAACTACACCATAGAGGCATGGGTGTATCCAGATTCCACACAGAACACCACATCCAACGCTGACAACGACGTGATAGAGAAATGGGGCAACTCAGGCGTGGGCTACCCATACGTTTGTCGCTGGCTAAGGGCATCAAACAGCATGAACATAGCCGTGTGGAATAACGGCACCAGTCAGGGTCTGA